>Ga0163152_10000912_pt1 | contig 48416 bp, 44 predicted proteins | sample OliLakLV19MP8IB2_FD_148635 | JGI IMG/M metagenome (GOLD analysis project Ga0163152, IMG submission 148635) | Freshwater microbial mat bacterial communities from Lake Vanda, McMurdo Dry Valleys, Antarctica - Oligotrophic Lake LV.19.MP8.IB-2 | ecosystem: Environmental > Aquatic > Freshwater >... | reverse complement strand
AGGCCGGGATCCAGAAGTTCGGCTACGCGCTCTTCTTCATGAGCGACGGCGCGCTCGCCTATCTCGACGAGAGCGCCGGCTGGGAGGTCGGTGTCGGCCCGAGCATCGTCGTGGTCGACGAGGGCATCGGGAAGTCGATCACCAGCACTACGCTCACCCAGGACGTCTACGCCTTCATCTTCGATCAGAAGGGGCTGATGGGTGGCCTTAGCGTGCAGGGGTCGAAGATCACCAGGATCGACAAGTAAGTGGCCCGCGTGCAACGCCACGGAGAAGGAGCCAACACCATGTCGATGCCACGCCGCACCACTGCCGTGCGCACTCTCCTGCTCGCGGCCATCCTGGCCTGCGCCTCGCCGGTGGCCGTCGCCCGGGCCGCCGAGGGCAGCGCAGCCGCGCTGCCGCCGCCGTCCGAGCTGCAGGTGCTGGTCGAGACCCTGCGCGCGAATCGCGCCGGGCTGGTTGCCGTCAACCTCGGCCTGAGCGCCGAGGAAGCGGCCAAGTTCTGGCCGATCTACGCGCGCTACCAGAAGGATCTCGCCGTCCCCGGTGACCGCATGGCCGCGATCGTCGAGGACTACATCGAGAACTTCCGCACCTTGCCGGACGACAAGGCGCTGCAGCTCGTCGAGGGCTACACGGCCGCCGAGGCCGAGCGCCTCGAGATCCGCAGCGCCTACATGGCCGAGATGGCCAAGGTCCTGCCCGGGCGGACGGTCGCGCGCTTCTTCCAGATCGAGAACAAGATGGACGCCGTGCTGCGCTACGACCTGGCGGCGACCATCCCGGTGATCGACGAGAAGGCGGCCGCACCCGCGAAGTGACGCCGCGCGCGGGTCGGCGAGCCGCGACCCGGCATTGTCCTTGCTCCGTGCAGGATCATGGAGGCGTCAATGAACGATCTACAGTCGACCGAGGTTCCCAGGCGTACCCGCGCGGATAATCAACGAGGGGCAGCCGGCTGGGTGTTCTTGTGGTTGATCGGGATTCCGGTTCCCCTGCTGATCGCGTTCTTCCTGCTGCGTGGATGTACCTGAGGCCGAGCCCGCTTCGATCGGCGGCGGACGGATCACTTGCGCAAGTTCCGCGTCCGGGGTGGTGTCGGGATCCAGGGGCAGGTCCTCGGGGTCGATCAGCGCGATCAATGTCTGCTGACCCGCCGTGGCGCCCGGGTGCCTTTGTAGTCGGGCTCCGGGTACCGCGGCCACCGCCTCCAGGCGCGACACCAGATCGACGAATCCGATCAGTGTCCGTACCGCGCCGACGCCGTCGAGTCCGGGCGCGCCGGGTTCGCCTGGCACCGTCTCCCACGAGACGTGCAGCTCGCTGTCGGTACCCATGCTGCGGTTGGTCAGGTTCGCCGAGCCCGCGGTCAGGAAGCGGTCGTCGACCAGCACGATATCTCGAGCCGGCAGCGTGCCGTGCCTTCCATGCGCGCCACCAACGCGTCGCAGATCCTCGCGGATCGTGTCCTCCTCGGCGCGCGGGTCGGTGCGGCTGAGGGTGACGTGGGCCGGCCCGACCGCCAGGAGGCCGCGCGGGCGCTTCGCAGGTGGCGCTGCCGGCGCCGTCAGGACCGGACGATCGCCACCGGCGCAGCGCCAGCGGTCGGCGAAGAGCTCTTCGAGCGCCGCGGTGGCGCGGCCGCCGGCGAGCCACGCAAACGTCCATGCCGCCGAGGTAGCCGTGCGTACCGTCGAACACGGCGAACTTCTGGTGGTGCGAGCCGCCGGCCACTGGGCAGTCGTCGAACAGGAAGCGGAAGCGCGGGCTCGTCATCCAGTCGAAGTAGATACGCTGCATCCACTCGCGCTCCGCCGCCAGCACCATGTGAAAGTCCCAGGCGAGGATGTCGACGTGCAGCTCCGGCTTCAGGGCGCACAGGCCGTTCAGGAAGTGGAGGAAGCGTACCTCGGTACCGGGCGGGGCGTCGTCGCCGCGCAGCAGGGGCACGGCGCTGTCGAACTGCCAGCCGGAGACCAGAATGTAACGGCTCGCCTCCGCGGCGCTGCTGTAGGACGCGCGGTAGCAGTCCGCGGCATCGACAAGAACACCTGAGTCGTCCGCCTCGGCCGCGCGCCAGCCGTTGCGCCCCAGCTCCACGATTCGCTTGCTCATGCCGTCACTTCCGAAACACCGCAGCCCCGTGACGAGCGTACGGGGGCACGGTGCGATGGCAAGACGGAGCCTGGAGTCCGAGGCCGCGCAGCGTCGTTGCCGTTGCGTCGCTGAAGCAATCGGCGTGCAGAACGCTGTCCCACCGAGTTCGGCCGGATCAAGCCTCGCTCGATTGTAAAGCTCGCTGCCGCCGTTGCGCGAACCGCAAACGGTTCAAAGCCGCTCGAGTGAATGACCAGCACACCAGGCCATCAGTCGGCAGCAACGGTATGGCCGGTCTGTTGCACAGGAACGGGTGGCTGCCCTCACGCCGAGGGTCGCGCGCGCCCCATGGGCTCTTCAGACCGGAGGAACGTCGTGAAGGCAACGGAACTACTGAAGCGGCAGCACCGGGAGGTCAAGGGTCTCTTTCGCGAGACCAAGAAGGCGACAGGAGCAAAGGAACGGCGCACGGGCATGGAGAAGATCGCCGCCAACCTGCTCGCGCACATGGCCATCGAGGAGGACATCTTCTACCCGGCGGTGAAGGAGGTCGAGACCAAGAAGATGGACGAGCTGATCCCGGAGGCCTACGAGGAACACCACGTAGCCAAACTGGTCATCGCCGAGCTCCCCAGTGTGGATCCCGGCGACGAGCGCTTCGAAGCCAAGATGACGGTTCTCGAGGAGCTGATCGAACATCACGTGGAAGAGGAGGAGAAGGAGCTGTTCAAGGTCGCCGAGAAGCTCGGCGCCGAACGTCTCACCGACCTCGGCGCGGAGATGGAGGCGGCCTTCGACGAGCCGGTGCCGCTGACTGCGAAGGCCGCGAAGAAGGCCGCCGGAGGGGGCCGATGAAACGACTCCTGACGGCGTCGCTCGCAGCGCGACCAGATCGAAGTTGCGCCCTGAGGCGTGAAGGAGAAGAACATGTCTGACAAAGCAGTATTTTGCATCATCGACTCCGAGATCAAAGCGGAGGCGATCGCCGATGACCTTCGCCTGGCCGGGTTCTCGGGCGACGACATCTCGGTGCTGTTCCCGGACAAGAAGGGCACGCGCGACTTCGCGCACGAGAAGAACACCAAGGCGCCCGAGGGGGCGGCGACCGGTGCCGCCGCCGGTGGCATCGTGGGCGGCGCGCTCGGTTGGATCGTCGGCATCGGTGCCCTGGCGATCCCCGGTGTCGGTCCCTTCATCGCGGCGGGTCCGATCATGGCCGCCCTCGGTGGCGCGGCGATCGGCGCGGCGAGCGGCGGCATCGCCGGTTCGTTGATCGGGCTCGGCATCCCGGAGCTCGAGGCCAAGCAGTACGAGACGCGGATCAAGGGCGGCAACATCCTCCTGTCCGTGCACACCGAGAATTCCGAGCAGCGCAGCAAGGCGAAGGAGATCTTCGAGCGGCGCGGCGCTGAGGACATCGCCACGACAGGCGAGGAAAGCGTCAGCAAGTCCCAAGCCGCGCGGGCCTAGACGAAGCAACGACCGCTCCGACGACCTGCCGCCCTTCGGGACGGTCGACAAGGTCCGTCGAGACGCCCGCGGCCTGTGCGGCCGCGGGCGTCGAGTACCTGGTCACGAACCCGCGCCCGGCGCGTTCGCCCGACGAGCTCGCCACCGTGCTCGGCGTAACCGCAGAGGCCTTCGTCCGTGAGTGCTCGGCCGATCGCTTGAGCTGCGCCGGGCGAGGCTGCTAGGTCGGACGTCGCATCATGCCGCAGACCATCAAGGACCGCACCGCGATCGTCGGGATCGCGCAGACCAGGTTCGGCAAGGGACTCGAGGACAGCGAGCTGTCGCTCGCCTGCCAGGCGATCGCGGCCGCGCTCGACGACGCCGGTATCGCACCCCAGGAGGTCGACGGTCTGGTCGCGTTCTCGATGGAGGACGGGCGCGAGGTCGAGGTGGCGCGCAACCTCGGCCTGGGCGGCGTCACCTTCTTCGGCCAGGTCGGCTACGGCGGCGGCGCCGGCTGCGGCACGGTGGGCCACGCCGCGCTCGCGGTGGCGAGCGGGCAATGCGAGGTGGCGGTCGCGTGGCGCGCACGCAAGCGCGCCGACAAGGGCAGCCGCCCGTGGGCGCAGACCGCCAGCCGCATCGACACGCCGTGGCAGTGGAGCCGCCCGTGGGGCCTGCTGCGCCCGGTCGACGAGATCGCGATGCTGACGCGGCGCTACATGCACCAGTATGGCGCCACGCGCGACCACCTGGCGAACGTCGCGATCGCGTTCCGCAAGCACGCCAACCGCAACCCGCTCGCGACCATGCACGAGAAGCCGCTGACCCGCGAGCAGTACATGAGCGCGCGCTGGGTATCCGAGCCGTTGTGTCTGTTCGACAACTGCCTCGAGACCGACGGCGCGCTCGCGGTGGTGATCGTCTCGGCGGAGCGCGCGCGCGACCTGCGCCAGCCTCCGGTGTACATCCATTCCTACGCGCAGGGGATCCCGCCGCAGCACCAGACCATGACCGCGTACTTCGGCGAAGACCCGCTCGAGGGCCCGTCGCACACCTGTGCGAAACGCCTGTGGGCGAACAGCGACATCCGCCCCGGGGACATCAAGGTGGCGCAGATCTACGACGCGTTCAGCCCGCTGATCCCGCTGTCGCTCGAGGGCTACGGCTTCTGCAAGCGCGGCGAGGGTGCAGCCTACACCGAGAATGGCGCGCTCGAGTGGCCGCACGGACGCCTGCCGACGAACACCGCGGGTGGCGGCATGTCCGAGGCGTACGTGCACGGTTTCAACCTGATCGTCGAGGGCGTGCGCCAGATGCGCGGCACGTCGACGAGCCAGGTCGATGGCGCGACGAGCTGCCTCGTCACCAGCGGCGAGGGCGTTCCGACCAGCGCGCTCGTCTTGCGGAGTTGATGGAGATGGCGGCCTCCGGCTTCGTCCTGCCCGGCCTCGAGGATCCCGCGGCACGTCCCTTCTGGGCGGGCACGTCGCGTGGTGAGCTGTTGATCCAGACCTGCGCCGACTGCGGCACGATGCGCATGCCGCCGCGGCCGATGTGCTTCGCGTGTCGCTCGATCCATGTCAGCTGGACGAAGGCGTCCGGGCGCGGGCGCGTGTGGTCGTTCGTGGTCTCGCACCCGCCGCTGCTGCCCGCCTACGCCGAGTTCGCGCCCTACAACGTGATCGTCGTCGAGCTCGAGGAGAATCCGACGCTCCGTCTGGTCGGCAACCTCGTCGAGTCGGCCGATGGGCCGATCAACGCCGTCGATCCCGCGACGATCCAAATCGGCGAGCCGGTGCGGGTGGTGTTCGCGCAGATCGAGGACGTCGCGCTGCCGCGCTGGGTGCGCGCGGACGGCGCCGGCTGACCGCCGAGCCGGACGAGAGCGTTTCTTGCCACCGATGCTGCCAGGCGCCCCGCGATGTTGCCGTTCGAGCACCAGGGCCGGCGCATGCACGTCACGCGGAGGCCCTTCACCCCCGGCGGACACGCGGTATCAGGTCCTCGCGGGCCGCATCGCGCTGCCACGCGCACAGCCGGGAGTGCCTGAATGGTGAGCACCAGCACCGCGCGCGAGGCGCTGCGTCACCAGATGGTCTCCGCCGGCAATGGCGTGATCGGCTCCGGCCGCGCGACCGAGATCCGCTTCACGGAGTTCGAGCTGCTGTAGGACCCGCGTCGGCGGCGGACGGTGACGTTCGGCGATCGGCGATCGGCGATCGGCGCGAGAACTTGCCGGTCTCGCATCCGATCACAGGGTGACCGTGGCCGGTCACCGGGGGGATGGACACGAGCTGCCGGCGACCGTAGTCCTACGCCGAAGATGTCCGCGCAGACCACGCTCTCCGTCATCATCCCGACCCGCAACCGGCCGTCGCAGGCGCGACGCGGGGTGACGGCTCTGCTCGCCGAGATGAGCGCGCACGATCTCGGAAGCCGGGTCGAGATCGTCCTCGTCGACGACGCGAGCGACCTCGCCGGGACGAGCGACGTCGAGGCGGAGATCGCACGATCCGCGCCGGAAGTGCTGCGCCTCGTCCAGCTGCCGCGAAGGAGCGGTCCGGCCGCCGCGCGCAACGCCGGCGTCGCGCGCAGCCGCGGTGACGTGCTGGCCTTCCTCGACGACGACATCGCGCCGGCGGACGACTACCTGCGCCAGACGCTCGCGTTCCACGAGCGCCGGCCGGAGGTTCTGGTCGTCAACGGCAACCTGCGTCCGCTGCGCGACGACGCGTACTCGCGCTTCTGGTTCCACCTGTACGACGCGGCCTTCAACCGGCCCGGCGAGGTCTACCAGGTTGCGATGCTCGCGTCCGGCCTCTGCTCGATCAAGCGGCGGCTGCTCGAACTGCTGGACGAGCCGCTGTTCGACGCAGCACTCCGGCAGCGTGAGGACTTCGACCTGTACCTGCGCCTGCGCGCGCGTGCCGTCGAGGTCTACAAGTGCGACCACATTCTCGCCTACAACGACTGCCGCCGCTCGCTGCCGGCGTTCGTGCGGCAGTACGCCGGCTACGAGGTGAGCCAGCAGCAGATCGTCGCCAAGCACGGCGCCGCCGCGGCGGCGGAGTCCGCGCGACCGGTCCGCCGCGAGTGGCGGTTCCTTCATTTCTACGTCCTGCTGCGGCTGGCGCGCGAGGCCGCGCTGCTCGGGGCGCGTCTGCGCCGCCTGGTCGGGGACACTCCGCCGCGGAGGCGACCGGCTTGACCACCGCCACCGCATCCTCGACCCTTGCCGGATCCCACCCGGACCTGTCGGTCATCGTCCTGACTTACAACCGTGCCCGTCTGCTGCCGGACTGCCTCGATTCCCTGGTCGCGCAGACGTACCCGGCCGAACGGCTCGAGATCGTCGTCGCCGACGACGGGTCGAGCGACGTCACACCGGACGTCGTCGCGGCGTACTCGCGCCGGCACGCGCAGGTGCGGTCCGTGCGGCACGAGCATCGCGGCATTCCGGCGACGCGCAACCTCGGGCTGCGCCACGCGCGCGGTGCGATCGTCGCGATCGTCGCCGACGACTACATCCTCGATCCCTCCTACGCCGAGCGCGTGGTCCGCTTCTTTCTCGAGAATGCCGATGCGCGGATCATTCGCTTCGGCATCGTCCCGGCGCGCTACGACGCCGGCAGCCGTGTCAGCCACAGCTACTACCGCGCGAGCGTGCTGCGCGGGCTGGCGATGGCCGTGGATCCGGCGCCGCTGCGCAGGACGCCCGAGGTCCCGGGCGAGCCGACGACCAGGCACGAGCTCGACGCCTCGGGCGCGGCCGCGTTCCGGCGCGAGGTGTTCGAACAGGTCGGCGTCTTCGACGAGAGCCTCGCGCGCGCCGAGGATTCGGACCTGACGGTGCGGCTGCGTCGCGCCGGGATCCCCATCCACTTCGACCCGAACCACCCGGTCCGCCACCAGTACGATCCCTACCTGCGCGACACGCTCGTGAAGTCGTGGCTCACGGGCTGGTACCGCTACCACCACCGGCGCAAGAACACGGAGCCCGAGGGTGCGCTGCGCGCCGGGTCCGGCCTGCTCGCGAAGAAGGTGAGCGCTCTGCGCGCGGCGCTGCGTGCGGAGCGCAGCGAAGGCACCACGGCGTGGTTCGTCGTCGGCCTGCCGCTTCTGCTCCTGTTCGAGGCGACCAACAAGGCAGGCTTCGCCTGCAGCTGGCTGTACGACCGGATACTGCCGAAGGTAGGCGGACGGCTCTGACGGCTGGGCCGGAGCGTCAGGGCAGGTCGCCGAGCGCGCAGTCGGCGAGGCCGAAGTCCGGACGATCGAGCGACGTCCGGTCGATGAACAGTCGGTGCCAGACCTCGATCGCGACCAGCATCATCAGCACGTAGGCGTGGTCGAACCGCCCGGACTGGTGCTCGTCGAGCAGGCGGACGATGCGCTCATGGTCGAACAGCCTGCGGTCGCGCAGACGCGCGCCCAGCAGCAGCGCACGCACGACGTCGCGCAGGTCGGCGCGCAGCCAGGCGGCGGTTGGCGAGCGCATCCACGTCTTCGGCCGCCGGATCGCCGCCGGCGGGAGCAGGGCACTCTTCTCCACGACGTCCTTGAAGAACGCCTTCAGCTCGACCTCGCGGCCGCGCACGCGCAGGCGACTCGCCGGCGGCACGGCCTCCGCCACACGGACGACCGCGGCATCCGTGTACGGGAGCCGCGGCCACACGCCGTGCGCGTCGACCAGCACCTTGCCGAGCTCGCGGGCGATCACCTGGTCGGCGAACAGGGCCTCGTCGAGCGCGACCGCGTCGCTCGCGCCGTCGCCGGTCGCAACGCGGTTGGGTGCCAGGCGGCGCAGGACGCCCACGTCGCTGCGCGGCGCGCCGCGCAGCAGTGCGCGCAGGGCGCGCCGGCCGAGCTTCCGGCGCACCGCGAGATGGTGCAGCTCGTTCAGCGGCGGCCACAGGCGCCGCGCCCACGCGCCGGTCATCCAGCGCGGTCGAGCGACGCCCCACAGGATGTCGTTGCCGTAGCCGCCGAGCACGACGTCGCACTCGTCGCGCAGCACGCGCGCGAGGTGGTAGGTCGGATGGGTCTCGACCGCAGCGGCCTCGTGGTGCCAGATCATCTCCGGCAGCGCGTCGAGACAGCTCGCGCCGAGACCGTCGAGCGGACGGTGCTCGGTCGCGAAGAGCCGCGCGATCTCCCGGGCCGCGGCGCGCTCGGCGGACTCGGCGTCGCCGATGTGCACCGAGTAGGTCCGCACCCGGCGCGTGCCGAGGCGTCGCAGCAGCGCGACCAGCACGGCGGAGTCGACGCCGCCGCTCAGCATCACGTGCGCCTCGTCCGTGCCGGCACGGCGAGCGACCGCGCGCTCGAGTGCTGCGAGGTAGTCGCGCTCGAGGGTCGCGACGTCGGCTGCACCGGGTCGCCAGGGACGTCGTCGCCAGTAGCGCCGCAGCGTGATCGCGTCGCCCCGGACGGCGAGCGACGTGCCGGCCTCGAGGGTCGAGACGGAGGCCAGCATCGTCCGTGGGCTCACCGGGTGGCGAAGCACCAGAAGGTCTTCGAGCGCGCTCGGATCGAGCTCCCGTGGAACGTGCGGGTGCGCGAGCACGGCCTTGATGGTGGAGCCGAAGACCAGGCGATCGGCGCTCCGGTGGTAGGAGAGCGACTTGACGCCGGCGCACCGATCGACGAGCAGGACGAGCTCGCGACGTTCTCGATCCCACACCACGGCATTGAAGTAGCCGTGCGTCGCCGCGGCGGCGGCCTCTCCGTCGGAGCGCCACAGGGCCGCGACGAGGTCTGCGTCGAGATCGGTCGCAGGCCGCGTCCCGCGCCGCGCCAGCTCTGCGACCAGCTCGGCGCGGTTCTCGATCTCGCCCGTGAGCGCCACGCACAGGTCGGACGAGCGCGAGAGGCCGGGCGACTGAGCGTCGGAAGCGACCACGTGGCGCTGAATTCCGACGCCGAAGTTGCGATCGATCTCGAGGTCGGCCGTCGGCGCGCCGATGAGCTTCGCGACCCGTTGGAGATCGTCCTGCGTGATGTGGCGCTGCGGATCGAAGAACAGGATGCCGAAGAGGACGTCCGGCCGGCTCGGCATGCGTGGCCCTAGCACTCCTCGCGCGAGCAAACGAGGTCGCTTCGCGGTGGCGATTGACCGGGCGCCGGGCGTCGCTTAAGGCGCGGACCACCGCATGCCCAGCTTCTACAACGCCGAGCGCAACTACGTCGTCAGCACCAGCCTCAAGGTGATGTACACCAGCTTGACGCAGCAGCCGTCGCTGCGGCCGCTGTCTAGCGATCTGCGCGCGGCGCTGCGCGTCTGGCTGACGCCCGGCCTCCGGCGCTACCTGCTGGTGCGTGATCCCTACGAGCGCCTGGTCTCCTTTCATGCCGACAAGCTCCGCGAAGCGCTCGACAAGGGCGAGACCGGCACCTGGCAGCATTGCCAGCGCATCCTGTTTCCCGGGCTCGGGCTGAGCGGAAGCGAGGGCGCGGCCGTGATCGCCGAGCGGCTGCGCGGGGTGACGTTCGGGGAGTTCGTGGCGCTGCTGCCGCGCGTCTTCAGGAAGGATCCACACCTGTGGCCGCAGTCGTGGAGCCGAGCGTTCCGCGTTCGCGGGGTGGCGCTTCCCGGGCGGGTCGATCGCGTGCTGCAGATCGAGACCGACGTCGACGTGCTCGTGCGCTTGCTCGGCCTTGACGTCTCGATCCGCGTCAATGCCACCGAGCACGCGAGCGCCGAGCGCTCGTTCACCGCCGCCAGCTACGAGGTCGCCAACGACATCTACCGCGACGACTTCGCGGGCTTCGGGTATCCCATGCGCGGCACGGGCTGAGCACGCAGCTCCCGGGCGGCTACGACGTCCACAAGGGACGGCGCTAGCCGGTCCTCTGGCTGCTGCACGGCGCCAACGGCGACGCGACCCGCTGGGACCTCGACGACTTCGCGGGGTCGAACGCGTGCCGCGGAACACCGGCTCGCGCTTCTCGAAGAACGCGCGTGGCCCTTCCTGCGCGTCCGCGGACCGCTTCACCGTCATGCCCTGCTGCTGCTCGATCTCGAACGCCTGCTCCTCGGGCATGGTCTCGGTCGCGCGTAAGGTCGCGACGATCGCCTTGACGGCGAGAGGTCCGTTCTTGGCGATGCGCTGCGCGATCTCCTTCGCCTGGCGAGCGCCTGTCCGTCGGGAACCACGTGGTTGATCAGCCCCAGCTCGTAGGCGCGGCTGGCCGGCAGGTCGTCGCCGCAGAGGAGCATCTCGGCAGCGACGGCGTAGCCGATCTGGCGCCGCAGGCGGACCGTCGAACCCGCCATCGGAAAGAGGCCGCGCTGTCGTACAATAGACGAGAGCGTCGCCGCGGGCCAGGAGGGAGTGCTGCGTGACGCGACCGGCGACGTTTGACCCGGCCTCGTTCGACGACGAAGCTGTCGCGGCGCCGATGGCGCTGGCGCAGCGGAGCCGAGCCTGAGGCTACCGGCGCCAACGATCCTTGATCAGGAGGGATGGTCTCGTGGAGCACGATGTCGATCCGCGCATGCCGGTGCTCGTCGGTGTGGCTACTTGCCTCGACGATGCCGAGCCAGCCGAGCTCATGGTGCGGGCCGCCCGGGCCGCTGCCAGCGACGCCGGTGTCGGCGAGCCGCTGCTGCGGGCGATCGAGCGCGTCTCGGTTCCCCGCGGCACCTGGTCGTACACCGATCCCGGACGGATCGTTGCCGAGCGCGTCGGTGCGACCGCCGCGCGGACCCATCTCGTCGACCTCGGCATTCCGCAGCAGACGCTGTTCAACGAAGCGCTGGGCGCGATCCTCGCCGGCGAGCTCGACGTGGCGCTCATCGTGGGCGCCGAGGCGAAGGCTCGAGCCGCGCGCGCCGCCGGACGCTCGTCGAGCGCCGACTCCGCCAGCATGGCAGCGATGGGTCGGCGGTCGGGCTCGCCGGAAGGTTCCGAGGAGATCGACCAGGGAGGTGCGAAGCCCGACGTCCACCAGATGCCCGAGGGCGAGCTGGTCTCGCCGGCCGAGATCGATGCCGGTCTGCTCGCACCGGTCCAGCAGTACGCCCTGATCGAGTCGGCGCTACGGGCGCACGAGGGGCTGAGCGTCGAGGAGCACCGGCGCGCGGTCGGGGCGCTGTGGGCGCGCATGAACGAGGTGGCCCGCACGAACCCCGAGGCGGCGTTTCCGCAGCCGCTGAGCGCCGCCGATCTGGCCGGCAAGGGCGCCGGTCGGCCGCTCGCGTTCCCGTACGGCAAGTGGCACGCGAGCCAGTGGACGGTCGACCAGGGTGCGGCACTGCTCCTCTGCTCGGCGGCTGCCGCCGAGCGCTGCGGCATCCCGCGCGACCGCTGGCTCTTCCCGCTGGTGGCGGTCGACTCCAGCCACAGCCTGCCGCTGATGCGGCGCCGCGAGATGCATCGCTGGCCCGCGATGGCCGTGCTGGGGGCCGCGGCCGAGGCTCACCTGGGCCGTCCGCTGCGCACGGTCGACCACGCTGAACTGTATTCTTGCTTCCCGGCCGCGGTGCGGGTGCAGCAGCGGGAGCTGGGCCTGCCACTCGACGGCACGCCCACGCTGACCGGCGGCATGGCCTTCGCAGGCGGCCCGTTCAACAACTTCGTCCTGCAGGCCACGGTCGCCATGGCGCGCCGGCTGCGCGCCCAGCCGGGGCTCGGCCTGGTCACGACCGTGAGCGGGTTTCTCACCAAGCCGGGCCTCGCCGTGTGGTCGAGCACGCCGGGCGGACGGCCACCCTTGGTCGCCGACCTCGCCGCCGAGGTGTCAGCCACCACCGGAGCCATCGACGAGGTGCTGCCCCGCCACGACGGCCCGGGCACGATCGCCGCGCTCACCATCACGTTCGCCGGCGACGAGCCGGTGGAGGTGGTCGCGATCCTCGACACGGACGACGGGGCGCGCTTCGTCGCGCGCAGCCGGGACACGGCACTGGTGGCCCGCGCGATGGCCGAGGAGCTGGTCGGCCGGCGGGTCACGACGAGGGAGGGCGGGATCCGGTCCTGGCCGTCGGCCACGATCCGGGCGAGCCGATAGGAAGCCGTCACGCGGCGTGCGATCGTGTGCCATGTCGTCTGGACCACGACCGCACCTTCGGGCCGGACTTCGCGTAAGAGCAGTTCCAGCCGATCTTCGAGCGCGAGTCTGCGAGCTGATGGGTGCTCTGCGCGAGCGGACTCCGCGGCGGCCTCTACTACACGGGCGGCATGGACTGGCTCGTGAATCCGGAGCGTATCGACACGCCACAGAAGATCTACTCGACGATCCTCGACGCTCCCGAGCACGCGGCATACGCCGACGCGCACTGGCGCGAGCTGATCGAGCGCTACCAGCCCGCGGTGCTGTGGGGTGACATCATGTACGTCCGCGGCGCCGATGTCGTCGCTTTGTTCGCAGACTTCTACAACCGCGTACCCGACGGTGTCGTGAACGACCGCTTCGCGACGCTGTTCAGCTCGCCGAAGCTCCCCGGCATGCAGCCGCCGAGCATCCACTACGACTTCCTGACGCCCGAGTACACCGCGCTGGCGCGTCGTCTCGGACACCCGAGCAGCCTGGCACAGGCGCTCGTCTTCGAGACCGCGATTCACTGGGCCCGTCGCGATCCGGGTGCCCAGCGCGAGCGGGCTCAGGAGACGATCGCCCTCGCCGAGGCGCAGGGCCTGCCGTACTTCCTCGGTCTGGGAAGGACGTTCCATGCGAGTGCGCGCGTCGCGACCGGCGAGGCCTGCGCGGTCGGCCAGGAAACGAAGCAGACCGAGCTGCTCGTCGTCTCGAGCCTCGCGCGTCTCTGGCAGCGCCGAGGGAAGCCCGCCGAGGCCCGCCGATGGTTGGCGCCCGTCCTCGCCTGGTTCACGGAGGGGTTCGAGACGGGCGACCACGTCGTGGCCCGGCGGGTCCTGAAGGAGCTTGGCTAGTTTCCTCTTGACGTGGCATGCCGTGCGACGGGGACGGGGTGTCGTTCGGCGTCAGCACCAGCAGCGCCACGCCGTGCGGCTCGACGTCCACCGCGATGCGCTCGTCGAGGACGCCGAGGTCGCGCTTTGTCCAGACGTCCATCGCGCGCGCCCGCCCGTTCAGCCCGAGCTCCGCAAAGCTCGCCTCGATACCGGTCGGTACGTCGGCGCGGTTGAACAGCGCCACCGCGGTCCGGCCACCCGCGAGCGGTCGCGTCCAGATCTCGAGCGGCCCGCGCTGCACGACGCGGCGTCCCGCGCGGCCGAGCGGATCCTGGTCGATCGCGACGACGTCGCGGTTGGTCAGCAGAGCGAGCGTCTCGGGGGAAGAGCGCCGCACGTCGTGCCCGGCGATCAGCGGCGCCGCCAGCATCGCCCACAGGCTCATGTGCGTGCGGTACTCGGCGTCCGTCATGTGCCCATTGCCGACCTCGAGCATGTCCGGATCGTTCCAGTACCCGGTGCGCGTGAACGGTGCGAGCTCGTCTTGCGCGAAGCCGATCGTCGACATCACCATCCAGTGGTCGGCGATGTCGCCTGTCGTGCGCCAGAGGTTGCCGCCCGCGTCTGGAGCCCATTTCCAGACGTCGGCCCGCCCGTACTGACAGATGCTGTAGACCATCGGGCGTCCGGTCGCCCGCAGCGCCTGGGCCATCTTGAGGTACACCGCGGGCATGTCGGCGTCGCCGTAGATCAGCCCGGCGCTGCACCAGTCGTACTTGACGAAGTCGACACCCCAGGCGGCGAACGTGCGTGCGTCCTGCTCCTCGTGGCCGTAGCTGCCCGCGAAGCCCGCGCAGCTCCTCGGGCCGGGCGAGGTGTAGATGCCGAGCTCGAGGCCGCGCTCGTGCAGATAGGTGGCGAGCGCCTTCATGTCGGGAAACTTGTCGTTGGGACGCAGCTCGCCGCTCGCGTCGCGCGTTCCCTGCCAGCCGTCGTCGATGTTGACGTACACATAGCCCGCGTCCCGCATGCCGGTCACGACGAGAGCGTCGCCGATCTCGCGGATGGTCCGGTCGTCGATCCGGGTCGCGAAGTGGTTCCAGGTGCTGAAGCCCATCGGCGGCGTTCGCGCGAGGCCGTTGTCGGGTAGCGCAGTGAGCTGGGGAAGCGGAAGCCGCTTCGGCGCCAGACGCTCGAGCTCGCGCAGCTCCTCGGCGGACGCGCGTCGCAGCGTCGCCGGCGCCTGACCGGGGGAGCCCAGCGTCAAGCGACCGTCTGCGACCGTCGCGTCGAGCGCCGTCTCCATGCCGCGCGCCTGCTGCAGGACGAGGCGGGTGCCTCCGCCGTCGCGCTGCACGGCGATGGGAATGCCGACGAGCGTCGGCACCAGCAGCTTGCCGATCAGTCCGCCACCGTGGTCCTGCGCGATCACGAGGACTCGGACGTTGTGCGGCTCGCGTGCGAGCGTCTCGGCCGTGACCGACTCCCCGACCCACGTGCCGGCGAGCTCGTCTTTCGGGGCAGCGCATCCGGCGAGCGTGAGCGCGGCCGCGAGGACGATCAGGGTCTGGAGGCGATTCCGAGCCACGACGCTCCCTAGCGCGCCGCGCGCCGATCGAGAAGCGATCGCCGGCGCGACCACGGCATCGCAGGGGTGTGTGCTCGCGAGGTTGGCTACTCTCGGTACGCGAGGATGTCGATCTCCGCCTGGCCCTCGAGGCCCTGCGAATCCTTGCATTTGAGCGTGACGATGAAGTCGCTTTCACTCTGGAAGACGTGGCTCGGTTGCAAGTCCGAGCCATGCGGAGTGCCGTCCCCGAAGTCCCAGTCGCACGTCACGGTGCCGGTGGCCCCCTCGACGGCCGCCTTGAAGTCGACGGTGAGCGGCAGCAGTCCCTCGTCGGGACTGGCCTCGATGTCGACGGCGAGCTCGCCGGGAATGGCAGGGTCATCCGGGAACTCGGGGGGTCGCGATGGTGTGGGCGCGTTGCGCGGACGGGCGGTTGGCGCAGCGACCTCCGGGGCGGGATCGCTGCAGGCCTGCATGCCGACCGTGGCCGAGACGACCAGTGCGAGGAGGATCCGCGACAATGAGCGCATCGAAGTCATTCCAATCCATCCCCATCCGGCGCGCCGGCACGCGCGACGCCTGGCGGCGGCAGGCCGACAGCACACCGATCCGTCATCGGGCCGCGCATCGCCATCGCTGTGCTCCTCGCCGCCACGATCAGCTCGCCCGCCGCAACGGCGCGCATGGCGGGCGGTCGAACGCCGCGCTGGTCGCGGCTCTTGTATTTACAGTGTCACTGCAATAACCGCCGCATCCATGGCGCACGGACTGGCCCCGACCGACGGCCGACTCGCTCGCAGTGCCCGGACGGCGACCGCCCTTCTCGACGCCCTGCTGGACGACCTGGTGCACCGCGACGATCCGCCCACCGCGGCCCGCATCGCCGCGGCCGCGGGCGTATCGGAGCGGGCGCTGTTCAGTCACTTCTGCGATCTGGATGCGCTGTTCGCGGCGGCAGCCGACCGGCAGATGGAGCGGCTGGCGCCGCTTCTGACCCCCTGCCCGAACGAGGGCCCGACCGCGGCGCGCCTCGCCGCGTTCGCTCATCGGAGGACAGACGATGTCGACGAGCCACCAGCCTGGCGAGACCATCCACCACTATGTCGCCGAGGCGTCGTACTACTCGGCCAAGACCCGCGCCTACCTTCGACAAAAGCGGCTCGACTTCGTCGATCGGTTCGTCAGCCACCCGCACTTCGTCGCGGCGGTGTTGCCCAAAGCGGGCTTTCTGCGCATGCCCACCGTCGAGCTGCCCGACGGAACGGTGATCCAGGACAGCTCCGAGATCATCGATCACCTGGAGTCGTGCCATCCAGAACGACCGGTATACCCCGCCGGCCCGCGGCAGCGGCTGGCGGCCCTGATCATCGAGGTCTACGCCGACGAAGGGCTTCTGCCGGCCGGCCTCCACTATCGATGGAGCTTCCGTGAGACGAACGATCCCTTCGTGATCGACGAGTTCGGCACTGCGTCGGCGGGCGACCGCGTGGCGCTCGTCCACTCGCTCGGTGAAGCGGTCGCGAACCAGATGAACGCGCACCTGGCACCGATGGGCGTGCGCGCCGAGACGATTCCCGCGATCGAGGCCAGCACCCTCGCACTCTTCGACCTCCTGAACGCCCACTTCCGTATGCACCCCTACCTCTTTGGCGGGCGCGCCTCGATCGCCGATTGCGCGTTGATGGCGCCCATGTACGGGCACTTCGCACGCGATCCTTACCCTGCCCAGCTGATGCGCCGGCGTGCGCCGCGCCTGCACCGCTGGACCGAGCGCATGAACGCCCGCGAGTTTCCGCCGCCCGAGTTCCCGTTCGCGGACGACGCGTTCGCGGCCGGCGACGAGATAGCCGAGACAACGATGGAGGTGCTGCGGCTCATCGGGCGTGATTTCTTCGGCGAGGTTCGCGGCCTGTTGAGGACCTACAACGCCTGGGCCGCGGGCCTGCCTGAGACGTGTGCGGGAACGTCGATCCCGTCGCTGCCGAACGGCATGGCCGCCTGCGGTAGGCACACGTTCGAGCTGCGCGGCGTGCCGATCAGCCGTGTCGCCCGGATCGACACGGTGTGGAAGTGGCAGCGGCCGCTGGAATACTACCGGAGTCTTGCCGGCCACGACCTGGAGGCCGCCGACGGCTTGCTCGACGCCCTCGGTGCGGGCGATCTGTTCACGCTCGTACCGGCGCCACGGATCGCTCGGAATTTTTTCGTCTTCGGATCGCCGCCATGAGGCGGTGGGGCACCGGCGGACGAGCGGTCACTACGGCGGTGGCGGGCATCCTGGCCATCGTCGTGGTTGTCGGCGCGCTGGCTTATGCCAATCGGAAGCCCCTCATCTTCTACGCACTGACGACGGTGGCGACCTGGGGCGACATCGCTCCCAACCGCGACGTCGTGTGGGCGCGCGGGCCCGAGTCGCCATTGGCGCCGCCTGACGCCCGGCCGCCCAACATCATCGTCATCCTCGCCGACGATCTCGGCATCAACGACGTCTCCACGTTCGGGGGCGGAGTCGCAGACGGCACCGTGGCCACGCCCAGCATCGACGCGCTGGCCGCCGCGGGTGCGAACTTCACGCAGGCGTATGCCGGCACCGCGACGTGTGCGCCGTCGCGCGCCATGATCATGACCGGCCGCTACCCCACGCGCACCGGCTTCGAGTTCACGCCGATGCCGCGCGGCATGGCCCGGGTGCTCGCGATGTTCGCCGAGGACGTGTCGCAAGCGGTGCCCGTGCGCTACGACGCCGAGGCTGACCGGTCGCTGCCGCCGCTCGCACTGCAGGGCCTGCCGGGTTCCGAAGTGACCGTCGCCGAGGTACTGAAGCGCAGCGGCTACCACACGGTACAGATCGGCAAGTGGCACCTCGGGCACGGCCCCGAGTTCGGGCCGAACGCTCAGGGTTTCGACGAGGCCCTGTCGATGGCCGGCGGCATGTACCTACCCGAAGACGATCCGCACGTCGTCAACGCGAAGCTCGACTTCGATCTCATCGACAAGTTCCTCTGGGCTAGCCAGCGCTACTCGGCGATGTGGAACGGCGGTGAACCCTTCGCGCCACGTGGCTACCTGACAGACTACTACACGGACGAGGCGATTGCGGCGATCCGCGCCAGCGCGCACCGCCCGTTCTTCCTGTACCTCGAGCAGTGGGGCGTCCACACGCCGATGCAAGCCACGCAGGAGGACTTCGACGCCGTCGCACACGTGGAGGGCCCGCCGCGGCTGCGCGTCTACGCCGCCATGGTGCGGGCGCTGGATCGGAGCGTCGGCCGGATCATGCAGACGCTGCAGGAGGAAGGGCTCGCCGAGAACACGATCGTGGTGTTCACCAGTGACAACGGCGGCGCCGGCTACATCGGTATTCCGGGCGTCAACGCGCCCTACCGCGGCTGGAAGGCCACGTTTTTCGAAGGCGGTATCCGCGTCCCGCTCTTTGTGAAGTGGCCGGCGAGGATCGCGCCCGGGACCCGGATCGACGCCCCCGTCGCACATATCGACCTCATGCCGACGCTTGCGGCAGCAGGCGGGGCTCAGTGGCCAGACGACGTACCCATCGACGGCGTAAACCTGCTCCCCTGGGCCACCGGCGACGTCGCCCGCGGCGTACGGCCGCACGAGGTGCTGTTCTGGCAGAGCGGCGAGTACCGCGTCGTGCGCAAGGGCGACTGGAAGCTTCAAGTGTCCGCTCGGCCAGCCAAGACCTGGCTCTTCGATCTCGCCACGGATCCGACCGAGCGGGACAACCTGGCCGGCGAGCGCTCGCAGGTCGTCGCCGAGCTCACCGCACTGCTCGACGCGCACCGGCGCGCAGGCCGCGGGCCGATCTACCCCGCGGCCCTCGAGGCACCCATCCCGATCGACAAGACCATGGCGGACGTCGCCGAGGGAAACATCGCTGACGACGATGAGTATGTGTACTGGGCGAACTGACGGCGCTCGCGCACGCGCGCTCGACCAGGCGTCCGCGCGTTCGTCGGAGCGACCCAGAGGCACTGGTAGTTGCGTCGAGGCATTGACGTGAGCCGAGACGCTTGATCGGATCCGCATGGTCAAACGGTCCGTCCGAATCAATCCAGTCGTCGCGGAGCTGAAGCGCCTCGTGTCTCGGATCTCCGAGCGACCGCGAGGCGTGCACGCCATCATGGTCGATCCCGATGGCGAGCCGGACGACGAGGACCAGGCGAGTCTCGAGCTCCGGCACCTGTTCGAGCTCGTCGGCATCGTCGACGCCCTGTTCGGCGTCGAGCCGGAGACTGCGATCGCACGCCGCAGGGGCGCTCTGACGCACGTCAGCCTACGCTATCCGGGTCCGACCAACGCCTTTCTTCGCATCGGCCGGAAGGGTCGGCGCCGAAGGCACGAGGTCCACGTGATCTACCCGGACCGCCGTTTCTCGGCCGACCTGATCGACGACGCGATCACCATGTCTACCCGCAACAACCAGGTGCACAAGAGCTTCTTTCCCGTCGAGCCCGCAACGCCCGGTGCGGAATCGGGCGCGGTTGCCGCTGCGGCCGACGGGGAGCGTGTCGAGAGAGTGGCGTCGGCCTTGCGACCCAAGGCGGCGCCGATGCGGGCGCGCGTCGCGATCATCGGCGGAGGTGTGTTCGGAGCGACCTGCGCGCTCGAGCTCGCCGCAACGGCCGAGGTGACGCTCTTCGAGCGCCGCGCCGAGCTGCTCACGGAGACGTCGTTCACGAACCAGCGTCGCCACCATTCGGGTTTCCACTACCCGCGGAGCTACGACAGCATCGTCGAGATCCAGGCCGCGCGAGCGCTCTTCGAGGACGCCTACGGCGACGCGATCGATCGGGGATTTCCCTCGTACTACTGCACCTCGGCTACCGGCATCGAGATCCCCGCCGAGCGCTACCTCGCCGCGTGTCGCAGCAACCAGCTCTCGTTCACGATCGTCGATCCTCCGGAAGGCGTCGTCGATCCCGCCGCTGTCAGTCTCTGCCTCGCGACGGACGAAGCCGTCTACGACATGGTGCGGCTGCGCCAGATCGTGTCCGAGCGGCTGGCGAGGAGCCCGAGCGTGCGCTGCCGGCTGCAGACCGACGTCGTCGCGGGCGCCATCGCCAACGATGGCTCGAAACGGCTCACCGTGAGCGGACCCGACGGGACGCGCGAAGAGTCCTTCGACTATCTCGTGAACGCCACGTACGCCGGTCGCAACATGGTCGCCCAATGGTTCGGGTTCCCGACCGACCCGCTGCGCTTCGACCTCTACGAGCTCCTGCTCTTCCGGCTGCCGATTCCCCAGATCTGCGCCACGATCCTGGACGGGCCCTTCACGAGCCTGACGGGAACGGGGCGCGAGAACCTCTTTCTCCTGTCCCACATCCACCAGTCGGTCTCGCGGAGCGTCATCCCCGACGACGGCAGGCCGCCGCAATGGTCGGGGATCGTCAGCAATCGGGCGAACATGTTTCGCCACTCGGAACCGTATCTCCCGATCGTGCGCCAGGCTTCCGACGTGCAGTCCTGGTGGGTGACCCGCGCCGTCGACGCGTTTGCTCGCGATTTCGACGCTCGCCCGACGGTCGTGACCGACCATGGGTTCGGCTGCTGGTCGGTGCTCGGCGGGAAGATCGTCACGACCGTCGCGAACGCACGGGAGATCGCGACGGAAATTCGCGCGGAACAGCAAGGTGGGGCGTCGGATTCCACGCGGCCGATGCATGGGTGATCCGAGCTCGGCGTCAGGCGCGCGGGGGCGGACCCTTCTGATCCCACTCGCGATAGCTCGTGGTGTTGCGGAACGAGTCCCGCTGCCAGCGCTGCCAGCGCTGATGGATGCCGAGCAGCGGTCGTCGCAGGACGAAGGGGAGCGCCTGAGACATGCGCCCTATCGCCGCGCGACGCACGCCGGCGAACTTGGCGCGCGACGCCCGTGCCGCCCTGTCCGACGAACGCCGCATCGAACGCAGCACTTCCCCGAGCTCCGCCCGGGTCTGCGAAAGGTGCTGGTGTCCCAGCGTGACGGTGTCGGCGAAGGTCGCGCCTTCGCGCTTGGCCAGGCACGGCATGCGGAGGGACGACGCCTCGATTTCCACGAGCCGGAGATACATCCAGCTGCTGCGGCGCGCGCGAAGCCACGGCAGCCGCGGATCGGCCGAGACCGCCGTGGGTGAGCCCGAACCCCTCCTGTCCGTCATCGTCCCCACGCGCGGTCGGCCGCGCCAGCTGGTCGAGCACCTCGAGTCGATGACGCGGTTGCGCTACCCGGTCGAGCGCTACGAGCTGATCGTGGTCGACGACGGGGGACCGCGATCGCTCGACGGGGTCGTCGCTCCGTTTCGTGCCTCTCTTCCGTTGACCCTGATTCGCCAGGACCCGCTCGGCCCCGGGGCGGCACGGAACGCCGGAGCGGCCCGCGCCCGAGGTCGGTACCTCGTGTTCACGGCCGACGATTGTCAGCCTGCGGTCGACTGGCTCGCGGCGCTCGAGCGACGGTTCGGCGCGTGTTCCGACACCATGATCGGGGGCACCGTCGACAACGGCACCCCCGACGATCTCTGTGCCACGACCAACTATCTCCTGATCGACTACCTCTATCGATGCCATGACCGGCAGACTTGGAAGATGCCGTTCTTCACCCCGAACAATCTCGCCTTGCCGTGCGACCTCTTCCGCCGCATCGGCGGATTCGACGAGTCGATCGGCGCCACCGGTGAAGATCGCGAGTTGTGCGGTCGTTGGCTCGCCAGCGGGTTTGCGATGGTGTGGGCGGCGGACGTGGTCGTCCGGCACGTCCATCCGCAGAACGTCCGCACGTTCTGGCAGCAGCACGTGGCGTACGGTCGGGGCTCACGGCGCTTCTACCATCGCCGACCGCCCCGGCAGGGTGAGCCGCCCGGGGCGGGGTGGTTGCCTGAAGGACCGGCGTTCTACTGGAAGCTCCTGCGCTATCCGCTCGCACGGTCGCCCGGGTATCGGGGCTCGGTGCAAGCCGGGTTGATGGTGCTGTCGCAGATCGCGAACACGCTCGGATTCGTTCTGGAAGGCGTACGTCTCAGAACCGAGACGCGGGCCGTCGCGGGCAGGACTCGGTGAAGGCGCGCCCGAGGTCTTCGGGCGGCGCTACCGCAGCGTTCATCGGATTCCTCGTCCGGAGCTATCCGCGCGAAACGCTGCGCACGAGTGTCCTCATCACGTTGTCGACCCTCGCCGAGGCCCTCGGCGTCATGACCATCGTCCCGACCCTGCACGCGGCCGCATACGGTGAGCAGGCTCCAGGTGCCGACAACGTGTTCGGTCGATCCGTTGCCACCCTGCTGGCCTCCGTGGGGCTGCCGGTCACGCTCCTCACGCTCGTGCCGATCGTCGTGGTGTGCATGATCGGCAAGGGCCTGTTCCAGTGGCTTGCATGGCGTGCGGGCGGCCACGCGATGGCGCGGATCGCTACGGATCTCCGGCTTCGCCTCGTCGGGAACCTCTTCGCCGCGCGGTGGCCCTTCTTCGTGCAGCAACCGCTCGGAGCTTTGGCGACGGCCGTCGGCCACGAGTCGTACGCGACCGCGCATGCCTATCTAGCGACGTGCCAACTCTTTGCATCCGCATCGTTGGCACTCGTGTACGTTCTCGTGATCGCCGTCGTGTCGCTGCCCGCGCTGCCGCTGACGTTGCTCATCGGGGTCGCCCTTGCGGCTCCGGTCGCCATCATCCTGCGCCGCGTGCGGACGATCGCCGCCGGCGACGCCCGCGCGCAGCAGAGCGTCGTTACCAACCTCCTCAACGCGATCGGCAGCATCAAACCCATCCGCGCCATGGGCGGTGAGGAAGGCTTCGCGGCGCTGGCGCGTGCCGATGCGGACGTGCTGCGATCGTCGATCGCACGGCAGGTCAGCATGACGTATCTCATGCCCGCGGCGCAGGAGCCGATCCTGGTCGTCGGGATCGCCATTTTTCTCGCGGCGAGCAGCTACTTCGTCCAGGACTTTCCGACCATGGCGGTCATCGTGTTCGCGCTGTGGCGCTGCGGGGCGCATCTCACCTTCGCCAATCGCGCCTACCGCGAGCTGGTCGTCGCCGAGCCGCACTATTGGCAGCTGCAGAAGATGCTCGACGCGTCCCACGAGGCTCGGGAAAGCGAGGGAAGTGGGGGCGAGGTGCCGGGTGGGCCCCTCGCCATCGACCTTCGGGACGTCGTGTTCGCGCACGGCGCCGAGCGGATCTTGGACGGACTCTCGATGCACGTCCCCGCGGGCTCCATCACCGCCATCGTCGGCGAGTCGGGGGTCGGCAAGACCACGGTGATCGATCTGCTGTCGATGCTTTACCAGCCCACGAGCGGTCACATTCTCGTCAACGGCATGCCGCTCGCCGAGATCTCCGTTCGTGCGTGGCGCCGGCGGCTGGGCTACGTGCCGCAGGAGACCACGTTGTTCCACGGCACCGTCGTCGAGAACGTCACCATGGGTGCTGCCGACGTGAGCGTCGACGACGTGCGCGCCGCCCTGACAGCCGCTGGAGCGTGGGAGTTCGTCGAAGGGCTCGAGCGCGGGATGGACACGATCGTTGGAGAACGCGGGTCGCGACTGTCCGGAGGGCAGCGCCAGCGCATCGCTCTCGCGAGAGCACTGGCGAGAAAGCCGGTGCTCTTGTTGCTGGACGAGGTGACCGCATCGCTCGACCCGGCGGCGGAAGCTGCAGTGATCGCGGCGATCCGGGCGTTGACGCCGAGGACCACGGTCGTCCTTGCGACGCACCAGCCGACGTTGATCGCGATTGCTGACTCGGTCTATCGACTCCACAACCGGTCGAGTGGATGCGGGGTGGCCGAGCTGCTTGCGACGTCCAAGGCCCGATGATGACCCCAGGCGAAAAAGTCCATCGCCCGTGCGCGTAGGAGGTTCGCGGGATAGGGGCGATTGTCGATGCCGCGTATGCCCCGGATGCGCGGCTCGACGGGAAACGGGTACCACCGACGGCCTTCGGCGATACTATGCAGGCAGGCGCTGGCGAGCACGCGCTCGACGCAGCACCGGGCTCGATCGTCGACGTGCGCGAGGGCGAAGGGCAGCAGCTCACGGGCGAAGAGCTCCTTGCGGAACAGGACGCACACCGTGTCGAGCCACGTGAGGTTGTGCGACAGGCGTCCCACGATGTCGAAGTCCGGCGCGACGGCCGTCGCGATCGAGTCGAAGTTCGGGATGAACACCCGGCCCGTCACCTTGGCGAACGCGGCCGCCTCCTTGAGGAGCACGCTCCGGCCGAGTGCCGTCTCCAGGATGTCGAGCTCTCCGAAACTGCGTCCCCGTGTCTCCGAGTATCCCGTCGTCCGGAACGAGATCAGCTCCACTCGTTTGCCCGACGACGGATGCTGGTTCACGACCTCCTGCAACGCGTCCAAGGAATGGCCGGAATTGTCGACGAAGACGATGTCGCGAACGGTACGCTGGCTCACGATCCAGGCGCGGAGAGCCTCGACGTAGTCCTGCAGGCGGAGGCGCGCATCCGTGCGGCCCCCGGCACGCAGGAATTCCGGGTGGTCGACCTGGATCGTCGACGTCAAGACGAGGCAGAGCCCGTCGCGCATCAGGCGCTCTCGGCGTCCCCTCGCCGCCGGCCGGCAGGAAGCAGGCGACCGTAGTGCGCGAGCAGCAGGTCGGCGGCCGCCGACCAGCTCCATGCCGTCGCCCGCGTACGATTGTGTTGGCCCATGGCGGGAAGCCTCGCCGACGACTCGATCACGCGCGCCAGCGCCCCGCGGAGACCGTCGGGGTCGGTAGGGTCGTACAGAAGGGCGCCCGACTCGTCCAGCACTTCGACGAGGCACCCGAGGCGCGGGGCCACGCAGGGCTTGGCGAACGACATTGCCAGGAGTGCGGCGCCGGACGTGAGGATGCTCCGATACGGCATCGCCACCACGTCGCACGCCTTCAGCAGCACTTCGACCTCGTCGGGGGAAAGAAAATCGAACCGGAGGTGAATGCGCGGCGAGCCGTTCGCCTCCCGCCGAAGATCCGTCGCCAAAGACGCGTCCACTGGCTCGCCCGCGATCCAGAGCTCGGCGCGTCCGTCCTCCGGGAGGGCGCGAAATGCCCGCACCAGTTCCAGGAGTCCCTTGTAGGGTCGGATCATCCCGAGGCACGCGATCATCACCGTGTCGGCCCCGACCCCCAGCTGGACCCGCGCCTGCGCGGGCGCCACGCGGTCCGGATAGGCGTCGATGAAGTTGGGATGCGGGATCACGGCGACCTTGTCTGCTCGACGCTCCAAGTGGTACGCGCCGACCACTGCGCTGCGAGCGACCTCGCCATGCACGATCAAGAGGTGCGCCAGTCTGGTGAAAAGAAGCCCGAAGAACCATTCGAGGCCGGCGAGGCGCCGCTCGTGGTTGACCAGGTTGTGTACCGTCCAGGCGATGCGGCATCCCGCCAGTCGGAGCAGGGCGACCTGAAACAGGAACACGGGACCCTTGACGAGCGCACGGCTCCACGAGCGTGACGGACCAGCGGGCAGCACGAACGGGGCGATGAACTGGAAATGGATGACGTCGGGGCGGCCCGAGAACACGCGCCGTCCGAAGAGGTGGCTGTAGGGGATCGGCACGACGCGGACGCCCCGTGCCTCGAGGCTCCGGGTGAGCAACTGGCCGTAGGGATTCTTCCCGATGCCGTCCTCGGGCACGTGCCACACGGTCGTCATGCTCGGCGTATATCCGGATGCCGCCCGGCCCCCAATCGTTTGTGGACGCCAATCGAAGCATGACGACGGTCGGCGATCGACAGCGGCCACGGGTCACGTTCGGGGTCATCGTCCTCAACGGCGAGCTGCGGCCGAGCGCTTCGATGGCGAGCGCCAACTCGACGAGACGATGGCCTGGTACCGCGAGATCATCGCGGACTGACGCGAACGGGAACGCTGAAGCCCAATCCGTTCAGCGTTCGACGGTCCGCGGCTGCGCGACGATCCACTCGACCGTCCACTCGACCGTCCTGCGCAGCCCTTCTTCCAGATCGATCCGGGCCGAGAACCCGAAAGCTTCCCGCGCACGGGACGTGTCGAGACAGCGACGTGGTTGCCCGTTCGGCTTCGACGCGTCCCAGCGAATCTCGCCCCCGAAGCCCGTGTACTGTGCCACGACCTCCGTGAGGTCGCGGATGCTGATCTCACGTCCCGATCCGAGATTGACCGGGTCCGCACCATTGTAATGTTCGGCCGCGAGCACGATCCCCTCCGCCGCATCGTCGACATAGAGAAACTCGCGCGTGGGCGAGCCGTCCCCCCAAGCGACGATGTGGTCATCGCGCTGCTCCTTGGCCTCGAGGCACTTCCGGATGAGAGCTGGGATCACGTGGCTCGACTCGGGATTGAGGTTGTCACCCGGGCCGTAGAGATTCACGGGCAAGAGGTAGATCGCGTTCCACCCATACTGCTGGCGATAGGCCTGCGCCTGCACGAGGAGCATTTTCTTCGCCAGCCCGTACGGCGCGTTGGTCTCTTCGGGATACCCGTTCCACAGCTCGTCTTCGTGAAAGGGCACCGGTGTGAACTTCGGATACGCGCAGATCGTGCCGATGGCGACGAACTTGGGCACTCCCGCGCTCCAGGCCTCATGCATCAGGTGCACGCCCATCGTCAGGTTGTCGTAGAAGAACTCGGCAGGGTGCGCCCGATTTGCTCCAATGCCCCCGACCACGGCAGCAAGGTGGATGATGGTCGTGGGACGCACGTCACGCAGCACACGCTGGATCGTCTGGCGGTCCCGCAGGTCGGCCTCGGACCGGCCGGTCGCGACGACCGTGGGACAACCACGATCGCGGAGGGTTCGGGCTACGACCCGCCCGAGAAACCCGGTCCCGCCGGCCACCCAAACGCGCTGCTGTGTCCAGACGTCACTCATCGGTCCGCTCCTCGTCCGGTGGTAGTCCATCAACGTGACGCAAAAGAGGATCGCGAGGAAGATGCCGATTGCTACAGGCGCTGCGACCTGCCGAACAGCCGCCGCGCGAGATTGGCGAGTCGCTGCTGGAAGACTCGTAGCCTGCCTCGGAGCGACTCCATCTCGCGCAAGCTCAACAGCTTACGTGTGGCCGCCTCCGGGTACCCGTGTCTGATCTGAATGGCCATGATTTCCGCGTGCATCGCAGGGCGCCTCGCCTGCGTCTTGGCGTCTTTGTGAATCGTGGCAGCAGCAATGACCCGCGGGGTCGCAACGAAATTCCCCACTCGCGCGAGCCGCAGCCACAGATCCAAATCGAACGCATAGTGCGAGGTCTCATCGAGAACGCCCGCCTCGCGCCACGCTCGGCCGGCAAAGAAACACGACGGCTGATAGAACCAACCGCGGTTCCCCCAATCGGCCAAGCTGTCCCGGTCGAGCCCCCTGGGAACGGCGGTGCTCAAGACGCGCAGGCTAGGGTCGATCCGATGGCACGCGCCGACCCAGGCTGCCGCAGTCGGATTGGCCCGGTACAGATCGGCGACGTGAACGAGCGCACCGGGGAGCAGGAAATCGTCCGAGTTCAGCCAGCTCAAAATGTCGCTGTCGACGCCTGCCAAACCCTTGTTGATGGCGTGAGACTGGCCGCGGTCGCTCTCGCTGACCCAGGAGGTCAACCACCGTTCGTACTTGCGGATGATGTCGACACTTCCGTCGGTCGAGCCGCCGTCGATGATGACGTAGTCCAGGTTGGGATAGCCTTGTAGAAGGACGGATCGGATGGTCGTCTCGAGGAACTGGCCTTGGTTGTAGGACGGGGTGACGATGCTCACTCTGGGCCACGGCGAGTCGCCGGTTGCGGTGCCGAACCCGGAGGGTTCTCCCGGCGGCAGCGAGCTTTGCTGGGTCCACGGCCACCCGGTCTTCCCCGGCGGTGAGAGGGGGAACCCAACCAGGCTCCGATCACGCGTGCTCGCCTCCACCACGGACCTCAACGTTTGCGCTTGATCACGGACGCCATGCGCTCAGAGACCGAGAAGGGGATCGGATCTCGCACACACCACCTCATGGCGCGCGCAAACGGCTGAGGACCTGCATGCGTGGGTCGTCTTCGTGCACGTGCCGCAGGGTCATGATGCGCTACGTATATCCGGACGCCCGCCGGGCCCCAATCGCCTTTCGGTCTGAGGCGCGCTCTCGTGCGGATCGGGATCGTCGTCTCCTGTTGGCAGAACCCACGCGGCTTCGGTCACTTCAGCCGGGAGCTGGTGCGACAGCTCGTCGACGACGACGCCGCGACCCACGAATTCATCCTGCTGATCCGTGAAGTCGACCTGCGCGGTGCCCAGGACCATTGTGTACGGACGCGCACCGAGTAGCCTTGGCGGGTGAAGAGCAAGCCGCGCTGATCGCGACGCCGTCCTCGGTGCGCTCAACGGCGTGCTCTGCGACTACTTGACGGAGACGAAGAACCCACTCGCGATCGAGATGCGACTCATCAACAACGGCAGCGCGATCCACCTCGACCACCTCGTCATTCCCGATGCGACGCGCAAGCTCCTGGTGCTCGTGCACGGATCCTCGATGACCGATAGCCAGTGGCTGCGTCACGAGCACGATCACGGCGCCCGGCTCGAAGCGGACCTCGGCTGCACGCCGGTCTACGTTCTCTACAACTCCGGTCTGCACATCTCCGCGAACGGCCGCGAGCTCGATGCATTGCTCGAGCGGCTCGCGAGCGCATGGCCGGTTCCGGTCGACGAGATCGTGCTGCTCGGCCACAGCATGGGCGGCCTCGTATCGCGCAGTGCATGTCACCACGCCGAAGTCGCGAACCATGCGTGGCGTGCAAAGCTGCGAACGCTGATCTGCGTCGGCTCTCCTCACCACGGCGCGCCGTGGGAGCGCGGTGGAAATCGGATCGACGCGCTCCTCGGGATGAGTCGATACAGCGCTCCGCTTGCGCGGCTGGGAAAGATTCGTAGCGCGGGCGTCACCGACATGCGCTACGGCAACGTGCTCGACGAGCACTGGGAAGGCCGCGATCGTTTCGCGGTCGGCAAAGATCTCCGCACTCCACTCCACTTCCCCTACCCGCTGGCGTCGCTTGCTATGCCATCGCCGGTTCGAGCGGCGCGACCGAATCCGACAAGCCCCCTTGGGACGGAATCGTTCCCGTCGACAGTGCGCTCGGACGACACGAGAATCCCGAGCTCACGCTGGACTTTTCGGAGCGCTGGATCGGCTACGGCATTCGCCACCTGGATCTCCTCGATCGATCCGAGGTCTACGAGAAGATCCGTTGGTGGCTTGCGCCGAGATCTACTGTGGCAACGTCGATCGATCGCTGAGCGGGGCAGGGGGCGGTCGCTGCCTCATGGCGCGGTCGTCGGATGCGGCCCGCTACGCAGCCGGTGGCGCCAGCGTTCCTCGTCGATCGGGGCCGATTTCGTCGTGGCGACGAAATCGAGCACGACCGATGCAAAGCGCTGGGGGTCGTCGCGATACGGGAAATGGCCCGCTCCGGAGAAGATCTCGAGGCGGCTTCCGGGGATCCGCTCGTGGGCCTCGTGCGCATGACGGACAGGGATCAGGGGATCGCGCTCGCCCCAGATGATCAGCGTCGGAACCTCGGCGGCGAGGTAGAGCTTGTCGGTAGCGCTCACGCGCTGGCCACCCAGATCGATGATGCCGCGCACGGTGTGCAGGAACGCCTGTCGGGCGTCCGCGTCGTGCAGCGAGCCAAAGCTGCGCCAGATCTCCTCGAGATCGGTGCCCGCGCGTAGACCGAGCCGCCCGAACGCGTGCGTGAGCGCGCCAATGCTCCGCTGTCCCGCCATGCCCAGCCAGGGAAGCACCGCCTCGGCCCCGGGGAGGGCCGCGGCGCGAAGCAGCGGGTGAATCTCGCGGCCGAGCCCACCGCTCGAGACGAGAACGAGGCGCTCGCAACGTTCCGGGAACTGGTAGGCGAACTGCATCGCGACCCCGCCGCCCAGCGAGTGCCCGATGATCGTCCCGTGCTCGCACCCGAGTGCTCCGAAGAGGTCACGGATCCCGTTCGCGTAGGCCCCGAGTGAGTAGTCGCCGCGCGCCTTGCAGGAGTCACCGTGGCCGAGAAGGTCCGGAGCGATGACGTCGTGCCGCTCGTCCAGGAGCGGGATCACGTCATCCCAGGTGGCGGAGCTGCCCGCGATGCCGTGCAGAAGAACCAGGAGCGGGCCGCTCCCGGACCTTCGATAGCAGAAGCGATGTCCGTGCAGGACGACCTCGTTGCGTTCCATGACCTCGCTCAACGCACGCGCCGTGCCAGCGCGAGCGTCACCCCGAGCAGGCTCGTGCTTGGCATCGGGTACAGGCGCTGCGAGCCCGCATTCTCGTGCTCGACGACTCTTTCCCAGACGTGCGAAGCGAGGGAGCCCAGGCCGGCGCCGGGCCGTGACATTCCACCCGGGATCGAAGTACACGCGCGATCGCCATCGAGAGAGCGCGAAGGTCGCTACGCCTGCTGCCACACCACCGGTTGCTGCGCCTTTGCCCAGGTCTCGAAGTACTGCCGGTAGTGATTCTCGACGAGCATGCGCTTGAGCTTGAGCGTCGGCGTGACGAAGCCGTTGGCCTCGGTCCGTTGCTCGCAGACGACGGCGAGGAACGACAGCTGCTCGTGCGGGTCGAGCTGGGCGTTGACCGAGTCGAGATGGGCGCGCAACGAGCTCTCGAGCTCGCCGCGTGCACGGGGCGTGGAGACGATGCGGGAGCATTCCTGCGCGTTCAGCATCACGACCGCGAACGGCTGCGGGAACGAGACCCCGGTGACGAGGCTTGCTTCGATCTTGGGATGCGTGCCGAGGAGGTTCTCGATCGGCGCCGGCGCGACGTACTTGCCCTTGCTGGTCGTGAATTGCTCCTTGACGCTGCCGGTGATCTTGAGGCGGCCGAGCTCGTCGGACTCGCCGACGTCGCCGGTGCGCAGGAACCCGTCTTCGGTGAAGGCCTCGCGCGTCTTCTCGGGCTCCTTGTAGTAGCCCATCATGTTGGCGGGACTCTTGATCAGGAGTTCGCCGTGTTCGCCGATCCGCACCTCCACCCCTTCCCACGGCGGGCCGACGTAGCCGGCGCGTACCTGCCCGGGGCGCGCGCAGTGGGAGACGGCGAAGTTCTCGGTCATGCCGTAGACCTCGAGCATCTCCAGTCCGAGCGAGCGGAACCAGCTCAGTACCTCGGCCGGCAGTGGCGCCGCGCCCGACATGGCGTAGCGGACCTGGTCGAGCCCCAGCTGGCGGAGGATCGCGCGCTTGACGAAGCGACCCAGGATCGGGATGTGGAACAGGAGATCGAGCCTCTCCTTCGGCTGCTTCGCGAAGACGCCCTGCTGGAACTTGGTCCACAGGCGCGGCACCGACATGAAGATCGTCGGCCGCGCGCGCTGCAGATCCTGCTGGAAGGTGTCGAGGCTCTCGGCGAAGTAGACGCGGCAGCGGCAGATAGGAGAGCAGGCGCTCGTTCGCCGCGGTCTTGAAGGTGTGCTCTGCGATCAGGCCGGCCTGCGCGAAGCTCGAGAACGGATGCAGCGGCAGATACTCTTCCGGAACCTTCGCCATCGATCGATCCTCCCTGAGGTGGAACGTCATCGAGCGGACGATCTCTCGTCCCCAGTCTGAACCTGCCAGCGAAATTTGCTGGCAATTTTCGGAACCCTCACTTGGGGAAGAGGACAATGGATGTTCTACTGGGGAGCAATGCAGGCAAGAGAAACAGGTGATGGCATGAAGCGTATGTTCCTGGCGGTCGCCGTTTCGATTTCTCTGGTGTCCCATGCCACAGCCCAGGAACCGGGCGACGTGAAGAAGGGCACGGCATTGGCCCGATCGGTCTGCGCGCAATGCCACGCCGTCGGCAAAGGAGAGCGGCGCTCTCCCGATCCGATGGCGCCGAGCTTTGTGAGCGTCGCAGAAACGCCGGGGATGACGAGCAAGGCGTTGCGCGTCTGGCTGCAGACGTCTCACCCCACCATGCCCAACTACATTCTGGGCGACCACGACCGCGACGATATCGTCGCCTACATCCTCAGCCTCGATGAACGAACCCCGCCAGCGTGAACTCGAGCCCCTGCCCAGCCAGTTCCACAAGATCGTGGCCGCCTGCATCTGACCTCGATGCGGACCGGCCAGCGTGGGAGCGATCGAAGCAGTAGCGCCGCTTTGCAGGTCGTCGATGTCGGTCGTGACCGACGCGGAACGGGAGCCCGTTCGATGCCAGCGGGCTCGGCCCGTCTCCTCCGAATGCTGACGCTCCCGGGCTTCGAATCAATCTTCCCGCTCTTCTGCACGCCATGGCTGCGCGTTGGCGGGGGAGCGAGCGGTGATACGGCCAGCTCGAACCAGGGGAAGATGAGTGAGTTTCTTGACCAGGCTGTTGCCACAAAAGCCGCTGTCCGCGCCGGCCGCCCAGGCAGCCCCGGACGCCTATTGGAGCCTGCCGACCGAACGGCTGATGGCGGAGTTGCGCGTGGATGCGGCCGGGCTCGCCCCCGGCGAGGCCGCGCTGCGCCTGAAGCGCTACGGCCCGAACGCACTCGAAGCGACACAAACCACCAGCGCGCTGGGCCTGTTCGCCAATCAGTTCAAGAGCCCGCTGGTGCTGATCCTGATTTTCGCCTCAGTCGTATCCCTCGTCGCCTCGGAGTGGATCGATGCCGGGGTGGTGCTTGTGATCGTCTTCGGCAGCACCATCCTGGGCTTCGTCCAGGAATACATTGCCGGCAATGCGATCGAGAAGCTGCGTTCGCAGGTCACCATCAGCTCGAGTGTTCTGCGCGGCGGAGAGGCGAAGACCCTGCCCTCGGCGCAGGTTGTGCCTGGCGACGTCGTGCAGCTCTCCGCCGGTAGTCTGATCCCCGCAGACGGCGTGGTGCTGGATGCGAAGGACTTCTTCGTCAACCAGGCGGTACTCACCGGCGAGACCTTTCCAGTGCAAAAAAAGTCGGGTGCGGTCGCAGCGAAAGCCGGTCTCGCAGAGCGCAGCAACTGCGTGTTCATGGGTACCAGCGTGCGCAGCGGGACGGCGCGGGTGCTGGTCGCGGGAACCGGCAAGGCGACCGTGTTCGGGCAGATCGCAGAGAAGCTCGCCCTGCGTCCGCCAATGACAGAGTTCGAGCGCGGCGTACAGCGCTTCGGCTACCTGCTCACGCGCATCATGCTGGCGATGGTGGTGGTCGTGCTCGCCATCAACATCTTCCTGGCCAGACCGCCGATCGCTTCGCTGCTGTTCTCGCTCGCGCTGGCAGTGGGCCTCACGCCGGAACTACTCCCCGCCATCATCAGCATCACCCTGTCGCACGGCGCCAAGCGCATGGCCAAACTCGGCGTGATCGTGCGCCGGCTGAACTCCATCGAGAACCTGGGCAGCATGGACATCCTGTGCACCGACAAGACCGGCACGCTCACCGCGGGCGTGGTCGAGCTCGATGGAGCGTTCGACAGCGCGGGACAACCCTCCGCGGAGGTCCTGCGCCTCGCGTGGATCAACGCGCGGTTCCAGACCGGCCTCGCCAACGCACTCGACGAGGCGGTCGACGCGAGTGCGAAGAAAACCGGAGTGGACATCGGTGCGGTGCAGAAGGTCGACGAGATCCCCTACGACTTCGTACGCAAGTGCCTGTCCGTGGTCGCGGCCGACGGCGCGGGCTCGGCTTCCTCGAGAACGCTCGTGACCAAGGGCGCGCTCGACAACATCCTGGGCATGTGCACGAGCGTGCAGACCGCCTCGGGCGCCGCGCCGCTCGACGCCGCAGCGCGTGCACGGATCGAGACGCATTACGACGAGTGGAGCGGCAAGGGTTTTCGCGTGCTGGGGGTCGCCTCGCGGATGGTCGAGAGCCGCAGCGGCTCGTACTCGCGCGCCGACGAGCGCGACCTCTGCTTCGCCGGATTTCTCCTGTTCCTCGATCCGCCCAAGACCGACGTGGGTCAGACCATCCTTGATCTGAAAGAGCGTGGCGTACAGCTGAAGATCATTACCGGCGACAACCGCAAGGTGGCGCGGCACGTCGCCGATGCGGTGGCCCTGCCGATCGCCGGTATCATGACAGGGAGCGAGCTGAACGACATGAGCGATGAGGCCCTCCTCCATGCAGCCGAGCGCACGACCGTGTTCGCGGAGATGGACCCGAACCAGAAGGAGCGCATCATCCTCGCGCTGCAGAAGTCCGGCCACGTGGTCGGTTACATGGGCGACGGCATCAACGACGCGCCGGCCCTACACACTGCGGACGTGGGCGTCTCGGTGGACACTGCGGTCGATGTGGCCAAGGACGCAGCCGACTTCGTCCTGTTGAAGAAGGACCTGCGCATCCTGCGCGAGGGCATCGACGAGGGCCGCATGACCTTCGCCAACACGCTCAAGTACATCCTCACCACCATGAGCGCGAACTTCGGCAACATGTTCAGCATGGCTGCAGCATCCGTCTTCTTGCCGTTCCTACCGCTGCTCGCGTCGCAGATCCTGCTCAACAATTTCCTGTCCGACATTCCCGCCACCACCATCGCCAGCGACAACGTCGATTCCGAGTGGGTGGCCGGTCCGCGCCGCTGGGACACCGTGTTCATTCGCGACTACATGGTTCTGTTCGGACTGGTCAGCTCGATGTTCGACTTTCTCACCTTCGGCGCGCTTCTGTGGCTGTTCCACGCCGCCCCCGAGGAATTTCGCACCGCCTGGTTCATCGAGTCGCTGATGACCGAACTCGTCATCGCGCTGGTTGTGCGTACGCGCCGCCGGTTCTACCGCAGCCGACCGGGCAACCTGCTGCTTGCCAGCACCATGATCGTGATTGCGGTCGCTCTGGCATTACCCTACCTGCCATTCAGCTCGATCTTCGGCTTTGTCCCGCTGCCGGTGCCGCTGATGCTCACGATGGTCGGGCTGACGCTGGCCTACGTGGTCGCCGCGGAAGTGGCAAAGAGCCATTTCTACACACGCCTGGCGAATGCGAATACCTAGGCACGATCCGTGTTCCACGCGTCGTTGGAAGTGTCGCGCGATCGAGAGCGCGAGCTCAGCGCCTCTCGAGCACCACGACCGGGATCGGACGCTTCGTACGAGACTGGTAGACGTCGAACTGCCCCTGGTTGACCTCGTCGGCGCGGGCCCAGAGTCGGGAGCGCTCCTCGCCCTCGGCGATCCGGGCGCGCACGGGGATCCGCTCGCGGCCCACCTGGATCTCGACGTTGGGCTCGGCGGTGAGGTTGTGGAACCACCCGCGGTGCTGCGGTGCGCCGCCCTTCGACGCGATCACCACGCGGCGAACGTGTTGTACCCGGGCAGCTCGCCGTTGTGGAAGAAGATGCGGATCGAACGCCACGCACGGAGCTTGGTACGACGTGAGCGCCGCTCGCTTCCCGACGATGTGCGGATGTAAGATTGTCCTTGCACCTTCAGCGAACCAGGAGAACCCGACCATGCGCCACCTGCTCCGAACTCTCGTCGCGATCATCGCGCTGCTTCTGACCACGACCGTCGCCCACGCCCAGCTCTGCTTGCCGGGCACCTTCAGCGCGACGGGGAGCGCGCCGTGCACGGCCTGCGGCTTGGGAACCTTCACCGACGTCGCCGGCTCGACCGAGTGCACTCCGTGCAGCCCTGGCAGCTTCGTGCCATTTTTGGGGTCGGCGCAGTGTGTCGCGTGCGCGAAGGGTTTCGCCCAGGAGAACAGCGGCGCCGTGCAGTGCGAAGAGTGCGATCCTGGCACGTTCGCGGCGGTCACGGGTTCGGCTTTCTGCGACCCCTGCGCGCCCGGCACGGCCATCGCGTCGGGCGCAGCGACCGCGTGCTCGCCCTGCGACACGGGGCAGTACCAGTCGCTCCCCGGCCAGACCTCCTGTGTCGCTTGCGGCCTGGGCACCTTCTCGAACATGCAGGGAGCCGAGAGCTGCACGGAATGCGCGCCGGGTAGCTTCGCGGACTTCCTGGGGAGCAATCTCTGCACCGAGTGTGCGGTCGGGTCCGCAGCGCCGACCTCAGGCTCCCCTGCGTGCTCGCCGTGCAACCCGGGCACCTTCGCGGCGGCCACGGGAACGGCTAGCTGCACGGCTTGCGCTCCCGGCTCGGCCGCGTCGAACACGGGTTCGGCGACCTGCAGCCTCTGCTCGGCGGGTCAGAGCCAGCCTCTCGGCGGGCAGACGACGTGCGCCAGCTGCGGCGTCGGCACCTACTCGGACGCGGACGGTGCGGCTACGTGCACCGCGTGCGCCGAGGGCGCAGCACAGCCGAGCACCGGCTCGATCAGCTGTGTCGCGTGCCCCGCGGGAGAGCTCGCACTGGGGTTCGGGAATGCGAGCTGCACGACGTGCGCGCCGTTCGCGAGCAAGTACTCGCTCGTGCTGAGCAAGATCGCCCTCGACGCGACACCGGGCAACGATCAGCTCGTGCTCGCTGGATCGTTCGTCCTGAGCACCGGCAGCTTTGCGACGCTCGATCCTGCCGTCACCGGACCGCGACTGCTCGTGCACGATCAGGCCGGCGCTCTGCAGCTCGACGCGCAGATTTCGAACGGCACCTACGCCGGCAAGGGCACGCGCGGCTGGACGCGCAACAAGCAGGGCACGAAGTGGACGTTCACGGACAAGACCGCGGCGCCGGTGTCCGGCATCGTCAAGGCGACCCTCGTGGACCAGAACAAGAAGGTCGCGGGGCGCATCGGCGTCAAGCTGAGCGGCAAGAACGGCACCTATCCGTTCGTCGTCGGCGACCAGCCGCTGCTCGCCCACCTGGCACTGGGCGCGAGCGGCGCTCCGTGCGCCGTCACGGGCTTCGACGCGGGCAGCTGCACCTTCAACCGTCCGCAGACGAAGCTCGGCTGCAAGAAGTAGGGGCGCGGATTCGGCGAATGCGCCGTGCCGGTGCCTGGTCTACTTGCCCATCAGCTCTTCTGGCGTGACCGCCGCCAGGTTCTTCATGTTCTTCGCCACCAGATCTGGATTGGCGTCGAACAGAGGCCCCAGCCGCTGCATCATGGCGTTGAGATTGCCTTGCGTGCGCGTCTGGCCACCGTCGGCGACGATGGTCTCGCCGTTGATCGCGCTCGACATATCCGAGGCGAGGAAGAGGCAGACGTTCGCCAGCTCCGCCGACGTCGCCGCGCGGTGCTAGTAGCTGGCGTCGCCGACGTCGGCGCCGTTCGGCGGATCGAGCGTGTGACGGAGGGTCTCATCAAAAGACCCTCTCGGAACCGGAACCGGAAGACGCGGCAACTTCCCTGACACAGGGGGGCTCATCCCTGTGTGCAGCGTCACCTCCTCGGGCGACTGATCACCTCGTCGTCACGACGATCGCGGCGCAAGCGTTCTTGCCGATCCTTCGGTATCCGTGGGGTACGGAGGCGTCGAAGTAGATCGCGTCGCCCTCCTCGAGGGTGCGTTCCTCGCCGCCGAAGCGCACCTCGACGCTCCCGCGCAAGACGTAGAGCAACTCGACGCCGTCGTGATGGTGGGGCCGGACCTTCGTCGCAGCTAGAGGGTGAAACTCCGCATAGAAGGCGTTCAGTCTCCGGTCGTTCGCGGGAAAGTCCAGGCTCTCGAAGTGGAAGGAAACATCCGGGGAGTCGGTCGTGTCGGGGAAACGCTGCCGCTCACCGCGCCGCACCATCGCGAGGACCGGCCCTTTGTCGTCGGGCGTGAAGAAATGCTCCAAGCCGACGCTGAACGTCATGGCGATGCGCAGCAACGTGGGGAGCGTGGGGAAGAGCTTCCCGGTCTCGATCTTCGAAAGCAGCGCGGGAGAAAGGTCGGTGTGGGTGCCGAGTTCCACCAACCCCATCTTCTTCTTGAGTCGCAGCGTCCTGATCTTCGACCCGATCGAGTACGTCGCCAGGCCGTCTTGCAGCGTCTTCGAGAGCATGCCCCGCCCCTTTTTGACTTTCGTTCAAGATATCGAGCGGTTTTCTCTTCCTGATCAAATGACTTGTGAAAGTTACTTTAGCTTTGATTGCGAAGCAAATCGTTTTGCTCTACAGTAAATTCATGAAGTCAAGCGATGCATCGATGAGGTCGTCCAGTTCGGCGTTCATCGAGATCGTCAACCGACCGAGGAGAGCAGCAATGAAGACCATCGTCATTCGATCGATCGCAGTCCTGGCCGCGGCCACGCTGGGAGTTTTCTCGGCGCAGGCCGGCGCCCCGCAACAGAAGGACATCGTCGACACGGCCGTTACGGCCGGCACGTTCAACACCCTCGCCGCCGCGCTCAAGGCGGCCGACCTCGTCGAGACGCTGAAGGGCGAGGGGCCGTTCACCGTCTTTGCGCCCACCGACGCGGCGTTCGCCAAGCTTCCCCCCGGGACGGTCGAGGACCTGCTCAAGCCTGAGAACAAGGCCAAGCTCGTTGCCATCCTCACCTACCACGTGGTTGCCGGAGACGTATCGTCCGGCCAGGTGGCCAAGATGACCTCGGCGAAGACCGTCGAGGGGAGTTCCGTCAAGGTTGTCGCGAAGGACGGAAAAGTGATGATCGACAACGCCAGCGTCGTGCAGGCCGACATCAGGGCCTCGAACGGCGTCATCCACGTCATCGACACCGTGATCCTGCCTCTGTAACTCGTTCCGGGATCACTGGAGGGAGAGGACGCCCCCCGGCGTCCTCTCCCTTTTTTCGGTTCTTCCGTAGGGAACTGTACGCGACGATCCTCGGCCTGACGGCACCGGGACGGTGTGCCCGCGACCCGCGAAGCCGCGAGCTTGCCGCTCGACCCGCCGAGCGACGAGGAGATGGCGCGCGACGTCGCGGCGCTCGGCATCGAGTCGCTGTTCGGGCGCGGCTTCGCCGAGACGATCTGACGGCGCCCTACGGCGTGCTCAGCCGCAGCACGTAGGTGTCCGAGGTGATCAGCTCCTGGACGAGGTGCTCGGGCGGATGGCCGAGCTTCAGGTCCGCGACCCATGCCGCGAGCTCCGACGCCGGCACCTTCGACTCGACGAAGCCCGCGTAGGTGAGGATGACGAACACCGACCACGGGGAACGATCGGACACGTACTCGTCGGACTCCGAGATCAGGCGTGCCGCCTCGGCGCGGGTCAGCCCGTTGTTCAAGCTCGCCGACCAGCCCGCGACGTCCTGGCTCGAGGGCGTGCGCTCGAGGATCAGCTCGTAGAGCGCGTGCACGAACTGCTCGACCGTCAGGCTGTCGGGAAAGCGACGCATGAAGGGAGTCGTCGCCGCCAGCGCCACCGCGACCTCCCGGCGCTTGGCCTCGCTGCACACCATGCCCGTGCAGCCGGCGGCGAGCAGCTTCTTCGTCCAGCGCTTCAGGAACCGGAAGGCCGGCGGCTTGCCGGTGAATGCCAGGTGGTAGCGCGCGATCGTCGCGCGCGCGCGGCGGTAGTCGTCGCTGTCGAGAAATGCGCGGCCGGCTTCGGCGCGCGACATCGCCTGCGACTCGATGGCGTCGATCCACGGCTGCATCTCACCGGTGGCGGGCTCGCGACGCCAGAAGTCGAGGAACAGCCGGCGCACGTAGACGTCGAGCGCGCCGTAGCGGGATCCGTTCCCCTCGACCGTTCCCGAAGCGACGCCTTGCCGGAGCGGACCGGCGCGGAACATCCCCCACGGTGGCACCGCGGCGCTGCGGGAGAGCGGGTTCCAGACGTGCACTTCGGTGTCCGTCGCGGCGGGGAACGGCGCCGCCGACACCGAGACCACCTCGGGAACGCCGTCGCCATCGAGATCGCCGACGGCGACGTTCGAGGCGCTGGTCGTGGTGTACATCGAGAACGCTCCGGCATGGGTGCCGGGGTCGGTGAGCTGCGCTCCCGTGCTCGAGACGACACAGATCTCGGTGCTCGTCGGGAAGAGGATCTCCGGCGCGGCGTTGCCGGTCACGTCGGCGATCACGGGCTCGCCGGCGCTCAGCGATAATCCGAAGAAGCTCAGCGGCTCCACGCTCGCGAAGAGCGGCGTGCCGTCACCATCGAACGCGTCGACGTGGTAGGTGCCGCTCGGGCCGGTGTCGTCGCTGGTCACCACGACGTCGAGATCGCCGTCGCGGTCGAGGTCGGCGAGCGCGGGCGAGGTCGACACCTGCCCGTCGACCGGGACGGGCCAGCCGGGCAGCGCGGTGCCGTCGTTGCGGAACGCGTAGACCGCGTGCATGCCGTTCGGCCAGAACGTTCCGGTGCCGATCACGATGTCGGGTGAGCCGTCGCCGTCGAGGTCGCCGATCGAGGGCGAGCTCACCAGCACCTGGTCGAGGCAGACCGGGAAGCCGTTCAGCTCCGAGCCGTCGAAGCGAAAGACGTGCAGGCAGCCGCCGTCGGGCGTGTTGTAGGGGATCCCCTCGAGGTGGGCGTCGACGCCGACGATCACCTCGAGCTTGCCGTCGCCGTCGAGATCGTGCAGCGCCGGAGACGACCAGATCGTGTCGCGCACGAAGCGCGGCCAGCCGGGCTGGTTCGTGCCGTCGGCGCCGTTCACGAGATAGACGCGTGCGTCGAACGAGGTGTAGGCGACCTCGATGTCGCCGTCACCGTCGACGTCGCCGATCGCGGGCGACGAGAACACCGGATCGCGCCAGCCCTCGCCGCCGAAGTCCTTGCTCCTGCGCGTCCAGAGCACCGTGCCGTCACGGCGGTAGGCGCGGATGCCGCCATGGCGGCGCGGCTGGAAGTTGGAGCCGAAGCCGACGACGATCTCGGGTACCGTGTCGCCGTCGAGATCGCCGACCGCGGGGCTCGAGTTGATCGCCGCGGGCAGCGTCTGGGGAAAGCCCGGAGCGACCGTTCCGTCCGCGAGCATCACGTAGAGCTGGCGCGACTGCAGGCCGAAGACGATCGACTTGAATCCCGGGTCGAGGCCGAGGTCGGCGATCGCGGGCTGCGAGTAGATCGCCGTTCCCGCGCCTGGAAGCATGACCGGGAACCCATCGCGCTCGGGCGGGTTGAGCGGCTGCTGGGCGCGGGCCTCGCCCGCTGCGATGGTTGCGAGCGTGAGGAGCGCGGCGAGGACGTACACCGCGCAGAGTCGAAGCCTGCTCATACCTTGCGTTCGGCGCAATTAGACGCGATCGTGAACCCGAATCGCGTTCGAGCGCCGGCGCAGGCGCACCTGCCGTGGCGATCCTCGTGCGGCCGCGCGTGGCGGGTGCGCGTCTGGGGGCAAACCGGGTGTGCCGTCCGGCGAGTCGCGGCAATCGTGGGGGCACCGTGCGGGATGGCAGGGAGAGCCAGCCGGGAGACGCGCTCCGGCGAGCCGGGACGATCCCGGCCGTCACGAACGCCGCGTGGCCGGATCGCGCCCGCTGCCGCCGCGACGGCACGCTCGCGCTCGCGATCTTCCTCGCCCTCGCCTGGGCGGGGGCCTTCGCCGCGCTCGCGGTGCGAAAACACCACAGCTTCCACTCCAACGCCTACGACCTCGGCCTTCAGCAGCACGTCGTCTGGAACACCGCACACGGGCGGTGGTTCCAGTACACGTACATGGTCGCGTTCAACCCCGACCTGGTGAACCACCTCGGCGACCACGTGAACCTGGTCCTGCTGCCGATCGCCGCCCTTTATTTTTTTCACGATGGCCCGGCGACGCTGCTGGTCGTTCAGGCGCTCGCCGTGGCCTCGGGCATGGTGCCGCTGTTCCTGATCGCCCGGCGCCGGATCGGAAGCGATGGTCCGGCGCTCGTGCTCGCGAGCCTGTACCTCCTGCATCCGGCCCTGCAGGCGGCCCTGCTCTTCGACTTCCATCCGATTGTCCTCGCCGCACCGCTCTTCCTGTGGGCGTACTTCTTCGCGGTCGTGCACCGCGACGGCTGGCTCGTGGTCGCCACCGTCCTGCTCCTTGCGACGCAGGAGAATGCCGCTCTGGTCGTCGCGCTGCTCGGAGCTCTGGTCGCGGTCGAAGGCCGGCGCCGCGCGGGCGCGGTCCTCATGGTGGCGGGCGTGGCGTGGTTCGTCGCGTGCTACTCCGCGATCCTGCCGGCGCTGAACCCCGGCGTCGGCTCGAACGCCTTTGCCCGCTACCGGCATCTCGGCGGCAGCTGGAGCGAGGTGATGACGCACGTCCTTCTGCACCCAGTCGAGGTCGCGGCAGGAGTGCTCGACGCGAGCGGTCGTGACTATCTCGGCGCGCTGCTGGTGCCGTTCGGCTTCGTGAGCCTGCTGGCTCCCGAGATCCTCCTCTGCGCGGCGAGCGAGCTCGCGCTCAACCTGCTCTCCGACTTCCCCGCCCAGCGCACGATCGACCACCAGTACGCGAGCGTGATCGTCGCCGTCGCAGCTCTGGCGGCCGTGGTGGGCGCCGGACGTGCGGCGCAGCTCGGCAGCGCACGCCTCGGGCTGCCACGCGAGGCGATCGCCTGGAGCCTTGCGGCGTGGGCGCTCGCCGCATGCGCCGTCTTTCAGTTGCGAAGCTACGGCACGATCCGCGCTCTCGGCCCCGAGTACGACGGCGTCTACGCCGACAGCGAGCACGCCCGACTCGGCCGCGAGGTTCTGGCGCGCATCCCGGCCGGCGCTGCCGTCTCGGCGCAGGGCACCATCGCCCCGCACGTCAGCCGGCGGCCGCATGTGTACGTGTTCCCGACGATTGCCGATGCCGAGTGGGTCGCGCTCGACCAGGACGCCAACCCGTTCCCGGTGCACCTGTTGCCGATCTCCGGTTTGACCCCCGACGAGTCCTATCGCGAGTACGTGCGCCGACTGACCGCGAGCGGCGACTTCGCGATCGTCGCAGACGCCGACGGCTGGATGCTCCTGCGCCGCGTGCGACCGCCGGCCGTGGTCGACGGTCCGCAGGAGCGAGCCCGATGAGCAGCTGCGCGTCGTCAGCTCCTCGAGCCCTCGACGAAGGTCCGCGCGGGCTCAGACGTCGAACGCGGGGTCCCCGTCGTCGATCAGCGACGGGCGGCGTAGCGGCACGTCGCGCACGACCGGCCTCGGCGCCGGCGCCTCGACCACGCCCAGGTCCTCGCCCGCAAGGTCGCGGAAGAACGTGCGCGACGCCGTCTCGCCGGCGAGCGCGTCGTGCGCGAGCAGCACCGCCTCCTGCTTGAACCCCGCCTTAAACGACCTTCTCCTCCGCTTCCGCATGGATCACTCCTGGCGCCTTGTCGCGCCTTCTAAGGTGTCCATCAAGGGGGGGAGGTTCAGCGCGTCGGCTGCAACACCGGGCGGCTCGTGTCGTGCGAGCGCGACTTCGAGCCGGTGTCGGGGATCCGCGGCAGAGCGCGATCCCGGTGAACGTGCGGCAGCTGAGCGAGGACGAGCGGCGGCAGCTCGCGAGTAGTGCTCGGGCGCAGGACGCCGCCTCCGCTCGGGCCACGTGACACGTTCGTCAGGGGGGAGGCTACTCCAGCCGCATCGGCTGACCGGCATAGTTGCGCGGGCCGGCGAAGCGCGCCAGGGCAGGGGGCTTGCCCGAGTCCATGAAGAACTCGGTCTTCGGCACGAAGCGCTGCAGGATCGGATCGATGAGGAAGTTGACCGTCGGCAAGAGCGTGAAGCGCGTCACGGCGATGCTGCCCCCGGTGCGGCGCACGGTCGCTGCTCCGGCGCGCGTCAGCTCCAGGTCGACGATGCGGGGCATGGGGGTCGGCAGGATCGACTGGAAGACCAAGCTGTCGCCACTGGCGTTGGCGTCGAAGTTCTTCAGCACGATGTTGAACAGCGGGCCCCAGTAGGTGCCGGGACCGATGTCGGCCGCTTCGTCGACCTCCTCGCGCTTGCCGTCGTCGAGATAGAAGCCAGTGATCCGCTTGCCCACCACGTCGATCCTCAGGTCGACGATCGGCTTGCCCTGCGCGTCACGGATGATCGAACGGCCGGAGATCGATTCCAGGTGCGGGCCGACCCGTACGTCGGCCTCGTCCTCATCACTCGAGCCGTCCCGGAAATGGGCCGTGCGCGTGATGTGCAAGCGGTCGCCCTGCCGGTGCTGGCGGTACTCGATGAAGCCCATGACGCGCTTGCCGTCCTCCGACCAGATCGTCGTCGACCCGGCGAGGTCGCCCTCGACGTACTCGAGGGTGATGGGTGGCGTCGGGTCTGCCGCCGCGGTGCTGGTGCCGCTCAGCAGCCAGCACAGGGCTGCACATGTGGTCCATCCGCACTGCGCTCGTCGTCCGCTGGTCATCTGCCGTCCTGCCTCGATCGGGCAGGCTCGGTCCCTGCGCGTTCTCGATTTATTCTGCTCTTGTCACCACGAGCAGTCACCACGATGGCGCGAGAGCGCAGACACCGAAAGCGCTTGCGTCCGCCCCCGCCGGCGGCTGCCGACGGTGTAACGGTGGGACAGTACACGATGCGAGCGCGCTTCTCTCGTCGGACGTCCCCGAGCCGAGAAGTCGCCGAAGGGAGGTTTGCGACGGCTCCCGGCGGCGCCGCGCGGAGCACGACGGGAGCCCGAGGTGCGCGCTTCGGTGCCGGCTGGTAGCGGACCTGCGATGGTTCGCACTCGTTGGTCGGGGGTGTTGCGCGTGCTGGCAGTGGTGAGCGTCGCCGCGGTGCCGGCGTTCGCGACCCCCGACGGAGCAGAGCGCTCGGTCCTCGCCGAGGCGGGGCGCATCGAGTACCTGCACTATTGCGCCTCGTGCCACGGCTCGCTCGGGCGGGGCGACGGTCCGGTCGGCCTGATGCTTCGGCGCCGTCCCGCGGACTTGACCAAGATCGCCGCGCAGCGCGGCGCGGCCTTCCCGGCCGGCGAGATCGCAGCGTACATCGACGGGCGCACCAGCGTCACGGCGCACGGCACCCGCGAGATGCCGGTCTGGGGCACACGGCTCGGCGAGGGCATCCAGCCGGACACCGCCGAGGAGGTCACGCGCGGCCGGATCGCCTTCCTCGTCGAGTATCTGAAGACGATCCAGCGCCCGTGAGCGGCAGCGAGAGCTCGATCGGCTTGCCGACGGGCCCGTAGCAAGCCAGCGCGCCACCAGCAGCGCCACGGTGGCGACGCTACGTGAGGTCCGCTTCCCTTGGCGGAGTTTCGGAGCTTTTCCTGCCAATAGCTGATGGGTCATTTCGCCGAATATGGCGTTCATCGCTCCCATGATCTCCACACGCGACCGATGCCCGTGCGTTCGGCAATGGCGTCGCCGGCCTTCGCAAGCGCGGTGCTGGTGATGCGCTCCGCGCGTGGGACGAGACGACCCAGTCCCGCGAGCACGATCGCGACGTGATCGTCCGCCACGTCTTCCATCGCGGAGCCAGTGGCGCAGCCTGCGAGCGTGCGCCGCAGATACCCCTGAACAGGGACAGGTCGGGCGGAAGTCGTCCCGATCACGCCTGCGTCCAAGACGCCGCGAGGAGGTAAGTCCTCGTGAATACTACAAAACGAGCGGAGGGGGTGGGATTCGAACCCACGAGACCCTTTCGGGCCCGCCGGTTTTCAAGACCGGTGCCTTCAACCACTCGGCCACCCCTCCACACTGGCTTCTACCACGGCGTTCGTGGAGCCGCCCTCCTCGGGGGAACCGCGCGAGTATCATGCTCCAGGGAGATGCGAGGGCTGGCCGTCGCGGCCCCAGGCGCCCTCAGCCCGGCGTTGCCAGCACGCCGAGGCCGCGCAGTGCGGCCAGCATGAACTGCACCGCCAGCGCGAGCTGAAGCACGCTCAGTACCACACCGAGCGCTTGCAGCCCTGGCCCGATCGCACGCAAGACGGGACGAGCGAAGGCCATCGCCAGCAGGTTCAGCAGCATGACCGCCAGGAGAAGGCCGACGACGAGAGCGGTACGTCCGCTGGCCTTGCTCACGCCGCCCAGCAGGATCATGCCGGCGGTCCGGATCAGGACCGGGCGATAGCGGGCCACGTAGCGCGCCTGCTCGATGTCCTGGCTGACCAGCCAGAAGCGGTACAGCGACCAGGCCGGCGCCCACGTTCCCGGTGTCGCGCAGCAGGAACCGCGTCGCGCCCGGTGCCTGCTGCTGGTCCTGCATGAGGTAGATGCTGAAGCGCTTGAGCGTGATGCCGAAGCCGACCAGCGAGACCGCGGTGCGCAGCTAGGCGAGGTGGGTGCGCTCGTTGGCCAGGTGCGAGCGTAGACTCGCCAGGGTCGTGCGCTCGGCCGCAAGCTCGTTCGACGTCGTCATGGCGTGCCTCCCTCGCGGGCCGTCCTCGGCGCGCACAGGTGCGAGCCACCCTTCATCACCTTTCATCACCTTGCGCGGGATGCGCACCCGCGGCTGGGTGGGATCGAAGCTCTGCTCCTCGGCTGCACCGCGCGGATTGCGCGGGATGCAGCACGCCTGCTGCTCGACTCGCCATCGCCGCCCGCCATGCGGCCGCTGGGTGACGCGTGCGCTTTCTGGCGTAGGCTCGGCCTCGACGGTCCGCTCTGAGCAACCGGCGCGGCTGGACGAGCACGGCCGCAGCAGGCAACCTGCAGGCGCGATGACGCAGCGAGAAGGGCAGGGGGCAGGCGCGCTCGACCACACGCTGACGTGGGCGGCTGTGCTGCTCGTCACCGCATGGCTCGGCTGGGTGCAGCTCTCGTTCGGCGGGCTTTACGACCTCGACAGCTACTTCCACGTCCGCGCTGCCGAGCAGCTCGCGCACGAGGGCGTGGTCGAGAAGTTCCCGCAGGCGACCCAGAGCACCTGGTTCGAGAGCTACAGCGACAAGGACTTCCTGTTCCACGCGCTGCTGATCCCGTTCGTTGCCGACGGCGCGCTGGTCGAGGGCGGCAAGTGGTCGGTGGTGCTGCTCGACTTCCTGGTGCTGGCGGCGTTCGCGTTCGCGATCCAGAGCCTCGGGCTGCGCTTCGGCGCGCTCTGGGTGCTGCTGCTGGCGGCGACCAGTCCCTATTACTTGACGCGGCTCGCGTCGGTGCGGCCGCACATCCTCGGCCTCGCCCTGCTCACGCTCGAGATCGCGCTCTTGTTCCGCAACCGCTGGAAGACCCTGTTCGTGGTCAGCGCGCTGCACGTGCTCGCGCACTCGTCATTCGTTCTGATCCCGGCGCTGCTGCTGGCGCGCGCTGTCGCCGCCTGGCTCGCCGGCGAGGTGCTGCCGGTGCGCGCCGCCGTCGCGATCGCGCTCGGCCTCGTCGTGGCGTCGCTGCTGCACCCCTACTTTCCGAACAACCTGACGGTCGCCTACGACCAGATCGTCGAGGTTGCGCGCAACGTCTGGTTCGAGAACGCCGCGATTCCGCGTGAAGCGTTCGGCAGCGAGCTCGGACCGCTCACCTGGCAGGCGTTTCTCGCGCAGTTCCCCGGCTGGACGCCCGCGTTCGCCGGCCTCGTGCTGGTGCTGGCGGTGTTCCGCTTCCGGGCCTGGTGCGCGGCCGAGATCTACCTCGCGCTGCTGACGGCCGGGCTGCTGCTGGTCGCGTCGCGCTCGCGGCGCTTTCTCGACGTGTTCATCGTCGCGGCGCTGCTGTTCGCGGCCGCGCTGTGGACGCGGCTCGCGCGCGGTCGCACGATCGCCGAGTTGCTGCGCGACCAAGCCGTCGTCGCGCTGCCGTGCCTCGCCGGCCTGGTGCTGCTCGTCGGCTACGCGGGCTGGCGGGTGAGCGGGCTGCCCGAGCGCTTCCAGCAGCAGGCGATGGGTGACGTGTACGCGCCCGCCATCGCGGCCCTCGGTCAGCTCGCCGCGCCAGAGGACGTCGTCTACCACGCCTCGTGGATGGACTTCGCGGTGCTGTACGCGTTCCGTCCCGACGGCCGCTACATCTCCGGGCTCGACCCGATCTTTCTCTACCAGCGCGATCCCGCACTCTTCGCGAAGAACCTGCAGCTCGCGCGCGGCATCGGCCGTGGTGCGGCAGCGGCGCGCATCATCGCCGACGACTTTCGCGGCCGCTGGGTATTCGTCACCACGCAGGCGCGCGACAATGCGTTCCGGCAGCTCCTCAAGCGGACGACGGGCGTGCAGCTCGTGTATGCCGACGGCATCGCCGAGATCTGGCAGGTGCTGGTCGAGCCGGCTAGCGCTGCCCCGCCGATCAGCGCGCCGTAGGGTCGACGGTGCGCGACGCGGGCGTGGTGCGCGGATCGCGCGGCGGTCGCAACGCGCGATCACCGAACGGCCGGCGCGCGCCACCTTCGACGGCGCGCAGGTGTCGCCGCCGCCAGCGCCTGCGGTGGCGTGACCACCAGGCCGAGACGGCCAGCAGCCAAGGCCTCCGGGCTCGCATGCAAACCTGCTCATGCAGGATCGCGACCAGGCCCGTCGGCCACGTAGTTGCGGCGCTTTCGCCGCGCGCGCCGGGTCGCGCTGCTCGCGCTGCGCGCAGCGCACGCTCTGCTCGGACGAGAATTTCGGCAGCGATCCGTCGGGTTAGGAGTTCGACCCACGACCTGGATAGCCGCGCGCGCAGCGCGCGGCCGAGCGCGAGCGAGCCGGGGTGAGGAAGCTTTGCGCGGCTTTGCCGCGTGAAGGAGCGGGGCAGTGCCCCGCTCGGCGACCACCAGAAGGCTCCGCGCGGCTTTGCCGCGTGGAAGAGGGGGACAGAGTCCCCCTCCTGAACTGAATTCGCTTGCACTGCTGCGCCCGCACCGGCCGCCTGGGGCCGGCGTCTGGGGGTGTGCCGCTTCTCCTGGGG
>Ga0163152_10000907_pt1 | contig 48694 bp, 52 predicted proteins | sample OliLakLV19MP8IB2_FD_148635 | JGI IMG/M metagenome (GOLD analysis project Ga0163152, IMG submission 148635) | Freshwater microbial mat bacterial communities from Lake Vanda, McMurdo Dry Valleys, Antarctica - Oligotrophic Lake LV.19.MP8.IB-2 | ecosystem: Environmental > Aquatic > Freshwater >... | reverse complement strand
TATATATATAGTACATATCTTTATTCGTTTCTTGGTGTCTTCGCTCCCCACTACACAGAAATGAAAATCGAAATTTCAAAAAGTATTTAAATGACAGATAAAGTTCTATTCTATTCTCATTATATTATTTGATTCTCCTAGGGCGACCAATAAAATAGGACGTCAGTGGGGCCAGCCTAACTCAACAATTTTACAAAATATAGAACAAGTTGATTTTACAGACCTGTTAATTTTACAATATACCTACATTGGACCTGGAGATTAACATGTCAAAAACTAATGTTGATGAAGAGGAAGAGAACGACATTGTTGGTATGTATGAGAGTGGTTTGACTGGCGCGGAGATCGCGCGGGAACTGGGTCGCAACTCCACGACCATCTATTCGGCGCTTAAGCGGCGAGGGGTAATCATGCGCGAGCAGGGGCCTAAGGCCAGCGTGGACTGGGTAGAGGTGTTCTTGAGCTACCAGGAGTATAAGGAGGGCCACCTTGAGCTTCCCGAAGTCTTAAAAGCTCATGGCATTACGCTTGCATCGTTGGAGCATCAGCGTCGCGTGCAGGGCATTGAGACTAAGGCCAACGACTTGGCTCCCCAACGCAAGATGCGTGATGAGATAGCTATTGAGCTGTACAAGGAGGGGCGTAAGATTGCTCAGATCCGAGATATTACTGGGTTGTCGCTGCCGATGCTGTATGAAAAGCTGAAGCAGGCCGGTGTTCCACTACGTCGCAGGGACAAGAAGCTGACTCCTGAGCGCATACTTGGACTTGAGATGATTCGCGAGCGGCTTGCCGCGCGGGCCTTGCTGGCGCCTGCTGACGCTGCTGACACCGACACCGCTGACCCTTTGGTCGTTCCGGTGCGCGCCGACCTGGCCGCTGACCAGGCCGCCGACAAAGAGGCTTTTATAGAGCTGGCCAGAGTGGAGGCGGCGTTGACTGGCGGAGTGGCCGTGGCATCTATTGTGGCCAACGAGACCGACCAGCCCATGTCTATGCCTGCCCAGCTGAGCCTTCCGCTCCTGTAGACAGCTGCTACCAGCTCCAAAATCTAGAGACGGACTCGGTCATTATCATTATGTATCTGTATATAGAGGTATGTATGTTATACATTATATAGTATCGAAGTCTTATGCGTTTTTGGTTGTAGTTGTAGCCCAGGTTGGAGCCAGGTTGCGCTGGCGCCCCCCTCTCTCATGAGCGGCTAAGCTTCTTGTCATCCTCGCTTAAGGTGGGTGATCTACGCTGTAGGTGTTTGTCGTCTGGACAGGTGATGTAGGTTGGAGAATGGTGAGAGCGCGGTTGTTGTAGTTCAGGTCAGTTGGTAAAAGTAGGCGCCATATGAAGTCATGAACCCCTCATGTTCCCCTCATTTACTCCTCATAATCGAAACTGATAATGATCTCAGAAAGAAGGGCCACGGAGGTGCGGCACCAAAGCCGTTCCAGGATTGGCCCAAACGGAGATTGACATGGCCACAACCGAAACGAAGATGTACAAGATCGCCTTGACCGCCGAGGAAGTCAAGATGGTGGAGGAGTTGATTGGTCGGACGCCCGAACAGGCGTACACGTACGACCCAGAGGCCGCCAAGCGCCAGCGCCAAGTGGCGAAGGTGAAGGCCGACGAGGTCAAGGTGGAGTTGGCCGCCTATAGGGCCGAGGCCGCCGCCCGCCGCCTCGCCTAAGCGGCACGCCGGCACCGAACGCCGGCAACTACAACTACAACTACATAACCTTCCCCACCTAACCGCAAACCGGGCGGTTAGGTGGGCGGAGGGTTGGGTAGTTGTCATCCCCAACCGATAGGATAGGATCAGCCAGGAGCCTAACATGCCAAAGCCAGAACTCGTCTCAGTAAGTAAGCAAGCCCTCGCGGTGGCATGGGTAGCCCTGCGCGCCGACATCGACGCGCTCGCGCAGCGCCTCGAAAATTGCTCGCTACGGCACGTTGACTGCCGCGAGTGCAAAGGCACACGCATGCTTCTCGCCCAAAGCGAGGCGGCCATGATCGTAATTGGTCACGCCCTCGGCCACCCGGCCACGGCCTCGCCAGCCCGCTAGTCGGCGGCCCTACTACCCCTCGGCCTTTCAGCCGCTGCCCACCACGGGCGGGCTGGCGAGCAGGCTGGCGAGGCCGAGGGGTAGCTTTCATTTCCTACATAGGGGCCAAACACCCACATAAACCGATGCGCCGAGCCCTCCCGCGCTTTGCGGCTCGCGGCTCGCGGCTCCGCAAGAAAGCCCTTAGGCCCCTGTGCTCCTGGTTTTCGGTTGCGTAGAAAGCCTCTCATCAAATTATTACTTTCCCCTAATGTTACCTTAATCTGTAGGCCCTACACTATAGGTAAGTTTAGTTCTGGGCCTACACAGGAGGGCCCACTTGATGTCAACACTCTCATCTTTCTCTCTAGCTCCAGGGCCGCGCACCCAGCGCCACGTTGCGCCACATAGCCCGCACGTTATGCCGTATGAGGTCATTCATCGGCCGACGAGTGGGGGAACTTTCAGGTGTGAGATCTGCAAAATCAAGTTCGCCTTAACAGCGCTGGCTAAAGTGAGTGGCGGGCTTGTTGATCCCTCGCACACGGTATGTACCGAGTGTGAGAAAGTGGTACTAGAAGGCGATTGGTCCATCTTCAACCTTCTAGTTAGTAGGTTGTAGGCCCTAAGGAGGCCAACATGCATACTGGGTTAATTCCACTCGAGAAAGACATCCTGAAGCGCATAAAGGGCCTAGCTCCGGCCAGCCGCCCGCCCGGCACGTTTGAGGTGGTCAAAGGCGAAATGCGGTGGCGCAATGGTGAAGTGCGCGAGCAGCGCGTGCACACGAGCAAGACGCGCATGGCTAAGTACCTGAAGCTCGCTATTCGGTGGGCGGTGAACGGCGAGGGGAAGTCCTCTACGTACTATTTTATCATCGCAGCTCTGAAGAACGCGAGGATCGTGGCGCCAAAGGCCGATCAGGCGAGAGTTGATGCGCTGATCAAATGGGCACGCGGCTGGTACGAGTACAAGGTTCGGACGGCCTCATGAGCATCGAACAAGACCTGACCGACAAAGAGCTCAATCGGCGCATTGAACGCATGGAGAGGCGGCTCGAGGAGCGCGAGCACAAGATCCATGCGGCCCAAGTGGTTGCGGATACAAAGCGCCAAGAGGCGCACATCAAGCGTCAGGCTCAAGCCACCGCTACGCGCCTGAAAGGTGCGAACGCGATGGCTCAATGGTTGATGGATATCAAACGAGAGGACCTGGTTTAATGTCAACGATTAGTGTGTTGTTCTTTGTGGCGCTGGCGATCTTGGTGCTGGCGATCTTGGTGCTTGTGCAATTCGAGGTCTGGGAGGCTGGGGAGGCCGAAGTTGCCCGTGAACGGGCTAAGCTTGAACAGGACCGTCGAGACTGGGAGGCTACCTGGCCGAACGAGAAGTAGCGGTTAGTGAGCCAATCTGCCTACCACAAAGCATCGTGGTAGGCAGTTGTGGTTACATTAGCTATTGACTGGGAGGTCACAATGAGCGCCTGGCCGAAGCATCTTGAGGACCCGTACGCCTGGAACGAGGCAATCTGTCCAGTAGCGGCCGATTCAGGCTATCGTGGAGGCATGCTCGAGGGCCTCTATGACCTGGGGGCGGGCTTGCGGCTGTTCAGCAAGTCGCTGATTATGACTAACGGTGTGCTAACCGAGCGCACAGCTGACAATAAGCTCAACTTTTGCGAGATCGCGCGGATCGAGTGGCAGCCGGTCGCCTATGGTTTACAGGCCGTAAAGGCTCTACAGATTATCCTGCCATGGGCCTACTACGCTCCGGCGAGCATTGAGTTTCTTACAACTCAATGGGATGGTGACACTTATGTTCACTGCATTACGATCGAGTGGAAGTCACCGCCTGATAGCGCGTCCTCGCTCGAGTGGAAGTATGGCGTTGACATCTGGGCTTCGACAAGGCATAAGCGCTGAGCGCGGCGATTGTTTCTCATCAAATTCTCATAAACCTCTCATAATCCTTTAATCTGTAGGGATCATACTACTTAATGATGACATTTGCGCCGATCTACTCTACAACTACTCAAGTTCTGCTCTTACGGGCGGGCGCGAGAGTTCAGCCAGAGTAGTGGGTGCGCAATCCTAAAGGAGGACTTGTCATGCCTTATTCTCCGGAAGAAGTGGAACTGCTCGAGACCAGTCTGAGCCTGGCCGAGTCCGCGGCGTATCTGAACATCTCAGAAGGCCGGCAACGCGACCTGTTCCGCCAGGGCGCGATCTCGAACGCCCACAAGGTGGGCGCCTCGCCCGATGGCTCGGGTGGGGAGTGGCGCACCACCGTGCGCTCGCTCGAGGAGTATATCGCGCACAAGGGTGTTCGCGCCCCGAGTGCGCGCGGCGGCACCGTTGTGAAGGTCTCTGGGCTGACCCCCCAGACGAAGGCTGCCCTGGAAGCGTGGGCCAGCCTCAACGAGTGCACGATTGGCCCGGCGTACTACCAGCAGTCTCCTGAGGCGGTGGCCCGTCAGAAGGCCAACAAGGAGGCCAAGCGCGCCGAGACCCAGGCGGCCATGCGCGCGAAGGGCTTGCGCCCCCAGGCTGGCCCCGTCGTCGAAGACGACGACGACTAGTCCGTAAGCGCATAAGCGCATAAGCGCAGAGGCCCAGAGGCCCAGGCCAATAGTATGGTCTGGGCCTCTTCTTTTTAATAGAAGGAGTACACCAATGCTCTATGTGGCATTAAAGTTTGACTTAGTAGGGTATCATAGGTGGCCTGAGGCGCCCGAGCGCTACAAGTACCTGGCGAGCCCTCATCGGCACTTGTTCACCTTCGACGTAGAGATTGAAGAGGGCGGCTCACGCGAGATCGAGATCAACGATGCTGCGTCCATCCTGAAGAGGTCATTGTGGCTAGTTTATGGCCGTGGTCAGCCTTTGGCCTTTGAGTTTGATGGCTGCGACTTTCGCAGCCAGTCTTGTGAGCAGTTAGCCGTGCAGGTGCTGGGCTGTGTTCTGTCTAAGTGGTCCAACGTTCAGTATGTCAAGGTGGTCGTCCGAGAGGACGGCCTGCAAGGAGGCGGAGTATCGTGGAAAGCCGAGTAGTGCCTACTCGGGCGCTGAATGCAATCGGTAGAGCCATTCAGCGAGCCGCTAGTGCCTTAGAGCGCCTCAAGGTGGATGCGCTGGAGTTTCAGGATCTGCCACCCAGGCTGCGCATTGAGATCATGACCCTAAAGGAGACCGTGGACGACTACGTTCCAGAGGGAGAGACTAATGCCTGAGTTCATCTTTGTGATGTGCGCTATCTGTGGCACCTTTCAGATTCTTCACTGGGTCAAGCGCATCGTGGTAGGCCGGCGTGATACCGGCTACGACTACTACCAGTGCGAGTGTGGGTGTGGTCGGGCACAGCCCGATCCTACGTTCAAGGAGGTCTCCAATGGTTAACCAGCAGGTTCAGTACATGGAGTTGGACTTGGTGACTGACGCACCGGACTTCGAGGTGCACATTGCCGAGGACATGGTGAGGAAGTACTTGGTGCTTGTGGGCTACTCGGTTATTATTAGCACGGTCAAGGCGCTGCCACATGAAGTAGATGTGGAAGTGGCGGTGGCAGGTGTCTAACCCAATGAAGGACCTGGAGAAGGCCAAGAGCGGCGCCGAGTTCATTCGGCTGGCGCTGCGCTCTGAGAATCTCATTGAGCCTCCACGCAAAGCAGGCTCGCATGTGACGTTTACAACGCACCAGGGCAGGGCTACGGTTGCTGATCACAAATACGAGTTTCCACCCTATGTGCGCGCGAAGATCCGCAAAGAGTTCATTGCCATCGGCTTGGTGGGCCTAATCGCCATCATGGTCGTAGGGCTGACACTCTTCGCATGATCATCGCATTCGATCCAGGCGAGACGACAGGTTGGGCTAGTGCGTTTGAACATCACTGGCCCAACCTGTCCTTTGAAACTGGTACCATACGTGGTATTGACGAGCTTATTCGAACCTTTCACGCTAAAGCGTTGGGCCACGGCAGGACAACTGTTATCATCGAACGCTGGCACCTGTTTCCAGGGTCTGCCTTACAAAAAGTTGGCTCGGAGTTCCCAGAGATCCAAGTACTGGGCCAAATCAAGATGCTGTGTCATATGAAGGAGCTGGGTTGGAAGATTCAGGAGCCGTCAGACCAAGCGGCTGCGAAGTGGCCAGAGGCAAAGTTAAACAAGTATGGCTTCAAATCGAGGGGGAAGACAACGCACGAGCGGAGCGCAGTTTGCCATATCCTGTACTACCTGTTGAAGCTAAACAACTCAGGCCTTATCAAGAAGTAGGTATCGCCCGCATGAAAGCGGCGAACACCCTACTCTTTGACGATTGTGGTCTAGGTAAGACCATACAGGCAATCAAGGCCGCAGCTCGTTTTCCCGGACCTAAGCTGGTCATCTGCAACAAGGCGGCCAAGCTTCAATGGGAGGACGCGATCTGGGAAGAGCTGCATACCACAGGTGTTGTTGGTGGAGTTGTAATGTCTACTGGCCAGGCTGGGCGCTTTGAGGGCGTCGAGCGTGCGGAGAAGCTCTTACATACGCGGGCCAACTTTTGGCTAGTTACACATTGGGCTGGGGCGAGGATGGACTACAAGTTTCTAGCCAAAGCCTTCTGGGACGTGATCATAGCTGACGAAGCTCATAAGATACGCAACCGCAAAGCCCAGACGTCTTTGTTTGTGAAGCAGTTCTTGAGCCGACGTAAGATTGCTCTTACGGCTACCCCACAAGAAAAGTCCATAGCCGATATGTGGAGCATCCTTAACTGGCTGGCTCCTACAATGTTTAAGTCTTACTGGCAATTCTTTGAGGAGTACGTTGATTACGATACTCCCATGTACGGCCCGCGGACTGTCCTTGGTACGCGTAAGGACAGGGCCACTCAGATTGGCGAGTTGTTAGCGCCTTATACACTGGGTCGGACCAAAGCAGAGGTGGCCCCAGATCTCCCTCCCTTGATAGAGCCACCAACCAGTGTTGAATTGTACCAGGCCCATCGAGAGCTGTACACCAAGCTGATGAAGGGGAGCCTTACCTTGCCCGGCTCCGATGAGGAGCTCTTCATACCAGGTCAGCTTACTAAACTGCTTAGGGCCCAACAGCTTGCCAGTGACCCAGAGATCTTTGGTATTCATACGCCCAACGTTAAGTGGGACTGGGTGATGGACTTCCTAGAGGGCATACATCCTGATGAGTCGACAATCATTGTCACTAGATTTCGGACGACGGCAATAAGGTTGGCAGCCCACCTTAAAGCCAGTTTGCTAGTGGGCGGCGCAGCCCCTAAGGACTCTCTACCCCCTGTGCTCTTCTTGACCGGAAAAACTCGCGTTCTTGTTGGCACTATTGGGGCCATGAGCGAGAGCTTGAATCTTCAGCGGGCTAAGTACTGCATCTGCTATGATATAACCTGGTCTGCTGGTCAAATGACTCAGGTGCATAACCGCATTCATCGCATGGATATTACTGAGCCTAAGTTCGTGTACAATTTGATAGCTAAAGACACAGTTGATGTTTTGATTCAGCTGGCGTACTTGGAAAAGTGGACCGACCAGAAGCTAGTCAAAGAGTGGCTAGCTCGTGGCGGCGAGTAGGTTTAAGGAGGCGTATGGACCTTAAGAATGTTGAGACTGATAGCAGCATGACGATCGACGAGTTGGTTGACTGGTCACACACGACGGCAATTGAGAAGGGTTGGCACGAGGAGCGTCGCACACCTGGAGATCTCATTGCCCTGTGCCACTCGGAGCTGTCTGAGGTGTTGGAGGAGGTGCGTCGTGGGCATGGTATGAAGGAGATTTACTATGCCGACGCCGCACAACCTGTGATTGGCTTTGACAAGCCTAAGGGCGTGCCGATCGAGTTGGCGGATCTGCTGATGCGGGTCGCCGACATGTGTGGCCTGTATGGCATTGATCTGAACGAGGCCTTGCGCATTAAGTTGGCTTACAACCAGACTCGTGAGTATAGGCACGGGGGTAAGGTGCTATGACAAACGCATTGGCGTTAGCCAAGCTGAAAACGACCCAGGCCGTCGCATGGGCCATCTATTGGGTCGCATCGGCAGCCCGCCACATCGCCTGGAAAGCGGCCCAGGCCGTTGAGGTCATCTATTGGGTCGCATCGGCGGTACGGCGGACCGCATGGAAAGCTGCCCAGGCCGCCGAGGCCACCTACTGTGAGGTAACCGAAAGGACGAAGCAATGATAGACGCATTGGTGTTAGCCAGCTGGAAAGCGGCCCAGGCCGCCGGAGTCAACTCCGAGCGCGAGCGGATAGTGACGCTGCTGGAAGCTGACGCCGCCGAGTGGGCCAATGCGTCCGAGGCCTTTCATGCGGCGGGTGATTTTGAGAGTGAAGAAGCGGCGGCGGCGTGTGTCACGATCCTACGTGGCACGGTGAAAAAAATCAAGGCCCCACCCGCTCGGCCCCCCCTGGTCGAACTAAAAGAGGCCCGCCGTGTGGCATGGAAAGCCTACATCACCTCCACCCTCGTCGCAGCTGTGGCCCGCAAAACAGCATGGGCAGCAGCCGTCGCCGCCGACGACACCTACTGGGCAGCCAACAATGGGCGATGACATTGAGTACCAGACGTTACGCTCTGAACGCGGGAGCAGTGACTATAGCTTCGGTTTCCGATGCGGCGAGATGGCGGCTGCTGGCTGGCGGCAGATCGGTGTATTGCTGAGCGACGAAACCGGAAGCAAGTATGTTGTCTTTGAGCGCACCAAGCCTGAGGTAATCGAAAGGACGAAGCAATGAGCGAAGACGATCTGTTCCTGACCATCGCGGCGGCCAAGGCCCCACCCGCCCAGCCTACGCTGGACGAGCTGAAAGAAGCCCAGGTCGAAGCTTGGAAAGCCTATTGGGTCGCAGCTGCGGCCCAGAAAACAGCATGGGCGGCAGCCAGTGCCGCCGACGACGCCTGGAACAAAGCATGGTCCGCATACCTTACCGCCGACGACAGCACCCGCGCCGCCCTCAACGCCGCCCTCAACTCCGCCTATGACGTCACCGACGCCGAGGTGTCCCAATGACAGATCAGACGGCATACCCGAGACGAGAGGTTCACATTACCGACTTGACAACGTTCAAGCGGTGTCGTCGTTTGTGGGATTACACCTCCCACATGCGTCAGAATCTTCAACGGAAGGCCCCCGTGCTTCCATTCTTTAGTGGGTCTGGCGGCCACGAGGCGCTTCAGGTCAAGTACGAAACTGGTCGGCATGCTGGCGATCACTTTACTCAGTACGCCAACAAGGAGCGTACACGGCTCGAGCGGACCTTAGGGCCGTTGTGGCCTGGTCAGGAAGTGGCCTTTGAGGAGCAAGTAGCCTTGATGGTCGACGTGCTGAGCCACTACGAGATCTGGGTGGCGAGTGACAAGTCAGTCAATGGCGATCACAACCTGGACTTCTTGGCCTTGGAGCATCGGGGGAAGGTTCCCCTGTTTCCACTGGCAGATCCGGGCCTACCGCAGTATGACGTCGACTACGGCTTTACGTTCGACGGTGTGGTCAAGCGCAAGAGTGATGGGTCAACATGGCTGTTTGAAACCAAGACTTGTCGCTCGATCGAGGAGCGCAAGAAGCTCTTAGCCAACGACGAGCAGTCGGCCATGTACATCTACGCGGCTGAGAAGTTGCTCGGCATTCGGATTGACGGGGTGCTGTATAACCTCCTGCGCAAGAAGGCGCCTACGGTGGCGCAGCCACTTGTGCGCGCTGAGCTGATTGGTGGGCACATGGTTCATCCACTGAGCCAGGCAAAGGCCACAGATACTACGTTCGAGTACTACAAGGCCCAGCTTCGATCTGAGTCTGACAAGGACGAAACGTTGTACAAAGCTCTCATTGAGTACCACAAGGCGATGTTGGAGCATTTGTGGCAGAAGGGTAATACGTTCTTTGAGCGCTATGAGCTGCGCAAGCCCCGCGCCGTGGTTGATAACGTGGTGCATTACACGCGGTTAGCCGCGCTCGAGGCGCTTAATCCGGATGTGTGGATCTACCCTAACGGTGGCCAACTGCATTGTACCTATTGCCAGTTCCGCGCACCGTGCTTGATGGAGGACGCAGGAGCTGATACCTCGGAGCTTCTGCTTGAGGAGTACGAGCGGCGTCAGCCGAGGCAAGATCTCAAACTGGAGGACTTATAATGTCTAAGATGGCAAGTGGGCCTGTAGAGGCTGCCGCCTATACGGCGCTTAAGTTTGTAGCGTGGCTCTTGGTTGGCGCCGCCTGCGGTATCGCGGTTACGGTTCTACTTCTGCGATGAAGCTCATCAAGGACCTTACCAACGAGCGGCTGCGCTTGATTGCATACGGCAAGGCGGGTACGGGCAAGACGAAGTTCGTAGGCTCGGCGGCTATGTGCTCTGTAACTGCGCCAGCGCTGCTGGTGACCCTGGGCGGCAATCCGGTGTCGTTGAAGGACAACGCCACACTGCCTACGATCGTGGAGCTTGAGACGCTGAAGGACTTCAACAGCATCTACGAGTTCTTGGCTGGCGGCCAGACGGACGCACATCCACTGCACAAGGCTCTGGGACTAGCTGATGGAGTGCAGTTTAAGACCTTGATCGTGGATGGGGCCTCGTATGTGCAACAGAAGGTGATGCAGGTGATCACTGGCCACACGCCGCAATCAGCGGACTTTAGTAGAACTGAGGGCGGCACTGAGATTGGGGACTACAAGGAGAACGTATCCTGGTGGAATGACTGGGCTGGGTTCTTTTTTGGCCTGGCTGATCGAGGTAACAAGTCCCCTATCCACGTGATGATAACGGCGCTGGAGCGTGAGCCTGCCATGGATGTGCGCTCGATGAAGGCGCGGGCTGAGGGCGTCAAAGGGCCACCCATGTCGTCGCAGGTGTTTCGACCCATGTTCTACGGTCAGGCCAGCGCGATCGTGGAGGGGTACGCCTACATCACGGCGCGTATGATCTCGGCCGATCGAGTCTCTGCGCTCGAGGTGGCCGACATGAACAAGGCCTTGAAAGCTGAGGGGGACGGCTTGGCCATCAAGCGTGCTGAGGCTTGGAACATTGCTATGTTTACTGCTGGTCCGGACTATGTTGCGAAGGACCAATACTTGAGGCTCCCGTCGTATCTGCCTGATCCCACGATCCAGCAGATTTGCGACTACGTCTATAGGGCGACTGATAAGCCGAACACCTAGTAAGCGAAAGGGTAATAACATGTCTGATGCTTCGATCGTGATTGACTTCAGCGGCATGAAGAAGTTTGCCGACTTGAAGGAGGGTTGGGTGTCCCACACCTACCCTGGTGGCAAGGCCGTGCTGACCTCGGCCGCTGCGCAGGTGAGCTCGAAGGGCAACAAGATGATCGCCATTCAGTGGACGCTTGACGTGGATGGCGAAGGTCCTGGCCACGGCGCGAGGATTTACGACAACATCATGCTCGAGGGTGGTGGCGTCGGGATCTCGATGAACAAGCTGGCCGCCCTGGGCCTGGCGACGAAGGACGGCCTGCCCGATGAAGATGGCGACCCCACCTGGAGGGTTCAGGAGTTCGTGACCGACGACCTGATCGGTCGTGAGGTCGATCTGAAGTTGGCGCTGAAGACCCCTGACGAGCAGGGTCGGCGCTTCGCTGAGGCCAAGGGTGTGCGCGCCCTGGCCGAGATGGATCTGAGCTAGCTAACTACTAGCCGTGGGAGCGAGGAGGTGGGTTGCCCTAGCCCACCTCCTCAACTCGTCTACTTTTATGGGACATCCTCATGTTTGACATTATCTTCGCCGAAGCCCCAGAAGGGTTCGTTGAAGTAGGCCAGCCTGGTGGAATGCGGCTTGTTACACCTGCTCAGTTGATTGCAACAAAGGCGTGGCCTCAAGACCATGACTTGTATTACTCACCAACCTTGCGCAGGGATGGGAGTGGCGAGAAGAGTAGTGTAATAGCTGGTCGAGTGATCTGGGCAGATGTGGACTTGCCAGACACTCAAAGCCTGAAAACGCTTGCCTATCGTAAGCCACCTAAGCCCATCATGCCACCTTCGCTTATCGTATATAGTGGGTGGGGATGGCACTATTATTGGGTGCTTGATAAGTGGCTTGATGATGTTGAGATGCTTGAGACTTTAAACAAGTTGATGGGAGACGATATAGATGCTGACCATTGCTGGAATGCCAATCGGATCCTCAGAGTTCCCGGATCAGTCAATCATAAACATGGAAGTCCTTTGGAGTGTAGAGTTATTGAGGCCTCATCTATTACATATAGCGCCTCAGAACTCTTGGCTTATAAGTCGCTCGCAAAGAAGACTAAGCACAAGGTTCGTACAGGTGAGAGCCGAGGATATCCTACAAGAAGTGAGCGCGATTTTGCCGTTGTACGAGAGCTCCTCACCGCAGGCCTTAGCCAAGATCTGGTTAGGAGTATATTTCAGTATCACGCCGTGGGAGACAGCTACCGAGACCGTGGAGAGGGTGGAGCTAAATATTTGGAACGTACCATGGCAGCGGCTGCACCTGAGGCGGATCGTAAAGCTGTCGAGACTTCTGAGCTGGATGAGCGAGAAGACGGGTATTACATTGTTAAAGGGCGTGCCTCTCGCAGGGTCAGCACCTTTGTCCTCAATCCTACCCTACTTCTACAAGGCGAGGAGCAAGACGCAGTCCAATGTGATGTACGTGCGGGCGGGTTTGAATGGAAGAGCGTAACCTTTACACGTACCGCGTTCAATGGTCGGCCACAGATGGACAAAGAGACTCGGCTGGCATCTTGGCAATGGCTTGGGAGAGATGATGACGTCCGTATCCTACTTCCACACTTACTCGCTAAGCTTGAGTCCATCGGATTTCCTCATATCCGAGCCACCTCCGTGCTTGGTCTTCATGTACAGAGTGGAGCTTCATGGTTTGTCGGTGACAAAAGCACCCTTGGAGTCGATGGGCCACGTGGGTCCAGTGATGCGCCTTTGGTCTATTTGGAGACCAGACGGGAACATGCTAAGCTTGGGTTTGACGGAGGTGCTACTAGTCTCACCGAAGTCGAAGGGGCCAGTTTACATACTATTGCCAGTCTTCTGCCTAGCCTTAATGCCCCTGCCTCAATTTGGCCAACTCTGGGCTGGTATTTCGCCACGCCTTTCAAGCCTGCTATCGAAGCATGCGGTTTCAGATTCCCAATCCTCAACATTTTCGGAACCAAAGGCTCTGGCAAAACTACTAGCATACTCCGAGTGTTTCTACCACTCCTTGGACAGCTAGAGCCTAAGACCTATGACGCTATGACTACCAAGTTTGTGATCCTATCACTGATGGGGTCAAGCAATGCGGTACCTGTTGCCTTCTCAGAGTTTAGACAGGCCACGGCAAACGCCTTCATTAGGTTCATTCTGCTGTCATACGATACGGGCCACGACCCTAGAGGCCGAGCCGATCAGACGACACAGGACTATCCCTTGAGCGCCCCATTCTCCATTGATGGCGAGGATGCGATTGATGACCCGGCTTGTAAAGAGCGCATGATTGCGATAGACTACCATCCAGACAATGTGGCGGAGGGCTCAGACGCATGGATAGCCTACCAGAGATTACGGACATTGACGGCTTCGTTTCAGCTGTTCGCGACTTTCTACTTACAATACTGCCTCCAGATGCTGAACTCGAAGGAGTTGGCATTAGCGCTGTCCAAAGCTCGGGAGGTCGTATTACTCGCCTTTCCACAAGGCCTGCCGGATCGGGTGCGCAACAATTTATCGGTGTGTTGGTTTGGGATATCGACATTCTGCACATGTTGGAATGTAGAGCTGCCCGACCCGAGAGTGGCATTAACTGGGGTGTTGAACAACGTGTTCTCGAATCAGATGGGGCGAGTGCTGACGGCGGCGGATGAGTTCGTAACTGACCTAGTGAACCACTTGGCAACTCATCAGGGAAGAATACGCTGGGCGCCTCAGGAGCATGAGGTGTGGTTCCAAATGACCCCAGCCTACAATTGGTGGGTGCAGCACAAGCGGCGCTCAGGTAGTCCAGCTTTGGGCAAGGACGCCATTAGGGCCCAACTAGCTGAGGCGTCCTACTCTCTGACGCCAACCGTACGTGACTCAGTAATGATGTACGGCATTGACTTGGTTAAGGCGCAGGCTGGTGGGCTGGACCTTCCTAACCTGCTGGACATGAGAAAGATCACACAGGAGTTCTAATGACAATCGTTCGGATCGAGAAGGATTTCAAGTTCGAGGCGGCGCATCAGCTTCAAGGCCATCCAGGTAAGTGTCAATGGCTTCATGGCCACAGCTATCGCGTGACCGTGTGGATCAAGGGCACGCTTAGCGAGGAAACGGGAATGCTGATGGACTACGATGAGCTGAAAGAGATCTGCCAGCCAGTGATCGATGAGATGGATCATATGTACTTGGCTGAAGGCACTGAGTACTTGATCTGGGGACGTGATCTGCCATTGTTGACTCTTTTGGGCATTCGCGTCTATTCTGTGGGCATGCGTACCACGGCCGAGAACATAGCCAGCTATCTGGCTCGTAAGTGGGAGGACGCTTTCCTGACCTTTGAACAGTTGCAGCTGTTTGGTGTGGTGGTCCACGAGACGGCTACCTCCTCGGCCGAGTACATTGTGGACTTGAGGCCTCTGTTGGGGCTTCGGCCCATTTACCATACGTCGTGAGCGACCCTGTTAAGGCTCCGGCCCACTATACAAAGGGTGTGATTGAGGTTAAGTGCTTCATTGTTGATCAAGGCCTGCCCTGGACCATAGGTAATGCCATTAAGTACCTATGCCGTTATCGCTGGAAAGGCGAAGCCATCCAGGACCTGGAGAAAGCCAAAGAGTACATCGACATGCAAATTCAGTTAGAGAGGGAGGCCCAACGTGGACACAGAGAAACGCTACCCCATTAGTGAAGTTTTCGGTCCAACTATGCAAGGGGAGGGGCCGCTGATTGGCACTAAGACCTACTTCGTGCGGTTTGCCGGCTGTGATTATGACTGCTCTTGGTGCGACACCAAGTACGCTGTGTTGCCCAAGTATCCTGGTTGGTCGCGCACTATGATGACTCTTCAAGAGATCGTAGTTAAGCTTGGGGCATTAGGCATCAAGTCTGATGAGTGGATTACCTTGTCAGGCGGCAACCCAGCCCTGTTCGTTGACATGGAGTTTATGAGGCTTGGTGAAACCTACAAGCTCGCCATGGAGACTCAGGGCTCTAAGACCCTGCCAGATGGTGTAGCTGGTGCGTTGGACTGTCTCATCATTTCGCCCAAGCCGCCATCAAGTGGCATGGATATGCGCTATGACTCTGATCCCGTGCAGGCGCTGCTTAGCGAGCGAGACCTGGAGGAGATAGACAAGATTACTGCCTTAAAGTTCGTGGTGTTTGACGAGGTCGATCTGGAGTGGGTCATTGAGACGTCGGACGATCTGGATGAGCCCTCGGTTAAGCACTACTTGTCGATTGGTACGCCCTTGAATGCTGGTGTGGGCGTGCGTGATATTATCTTGGACGATCTGGCCAGGTGGGTTGAGGTGCTAACGCATGACCCTCGGCTGGCCAACTGGACCATCTTGCCACAACTTCACACTTTGCTGTGGGGCCAGAAGAGGGGAGTATAATGCCTAAACATAAGAGGTATGACCCGACCAACGTTGGTCAGTTCGAGGCCATTCTAGATGATGTCCTGCGCGAGGTCAAGTGGGATGATTCTAGTCGGCGCACGTCCGAGCGGTTCTTAGACTATCTGAGTGAGTTCCTGCCAACCGTGCGGCCACCTATGACCGTCTTTGACACACGTGATAATCAACTGGTGGTGGCTTCGCCGATTCAGTTCTCCAGTATGTGCCAACACCATCTGCTTCCCTTCCTGGGACATGCACATGTGGGCTACGTCTCGGATGGTAAGATCATTGGCTTGTCGAAGATTCCTCGTCTGGTTGAGTGGGTGGCACGACGCCCCTCCACCCAGGAGGCCATGACTACCATGATTGTGGATGAGCTGAAAACGCTGCTTAAGCCTAAGGGTGTGCACGTGGTCATCGAGGCCGTACACACCTGTGCCTGTGCCCGCGGCATTCGCAAGGTGGGTATGTCTATGAAGACTAGCCTGCCGACTGGTGTGTTCCGCGACAATGCGGTTACGCGTCAGGAGTTTCTGTCCTTGATCGATCTGCAGGGAGCGAAATAGTCATGAAGCTCGCAATCATTTCTACACCTGACCTGTTGAAGTATTCACTCGCCTCAGACTATCACCTGTGCCTAGCTCGTCAGGTACTAGCCAACCCTAAGTATGCCAACTTCTATCGGGAACTCTCAGCTGCTGGCCAATTCGTGATCATGGACAATGGCGCTGCCGAGGAGGGTACGTTGGAGCCTGATCAGTTATGGGCGGCGGCGAGGTGGGTGAAGCCAAATGAGGTGGTGATGCCTGACGTGGTTAACGACTACGAGGGAACTTGTGCCTTGGTTGGCACGTATAGGGATTGTCCTCAGCCGAGTATGGTAGTGCCTCAGGGCCTTAACGTGCGAGAGTGGCTTAACTGTTTGATGCTCTTTAGTGCTCAGGCCAGCTTTGTGTCGGTTGGAATCTCAAAGTACTCTCCTGTTGAGCGGCGTAAGATACTGCAGGAGATTGAGATTGAAGGCCTGACCAGGGAGTGGGAGTATCACCTCTTGGGGGTGCAGCATGACCCACAGGAGATTAAACGATTGTCGTTGGCCTTTCCTTGGATACGTGGAGTGGACACAGGCGCGGCTCAGGCGTACGCTCAAAACTACTGCTCGGTGGCCGAGTATGGCTTAATCGGCCATGTAAGCCTGCGCTGGGAAGACTCCAACACTGACGACTCGCGCATGCTATCCTACTTAAAAGCCAACATTGAGACGTTGAAGCTGTGGGCCAATGCACATTAGTCTAACTGATCAGGAGACTGGCAAGTCGATTACGGTGTGTGTGGACCGCCATACTCGGTCTGCACGTATCTTGGCCTGGGATAGGTCGCTGATTGAGCCCATGATGCAAATGGTTGCCGCTCTGGGCGTAGAAGAGATCTCCGTGGAGTCGAGGGAGCTGCAAGATATGGGCTTTGTCGATCTCCGCTTTATTACAGTAAGGAGGCTAAATGTCAAACCAGGCGAAAGCACCACACGCGCTCTGCTCGATATGCCCCCTACTTAAGGCTCAAGGCCCCGTGCTGGGCCATGGACCTTCCAACCCTAAGCTGGTGATCGTTGGAGAAGCACCCGGAGGCCAGGAAGTGCGGTCTGGGGTTCCCTTCATCGGTCCGAGCGGGCAGCTCCTGGACGCTGCGCTATCTGCCGTAGGCGTGGAACCTAGTGCAACCTATAGAACCAACGTAGTGTTGTGCCGGCCACCTAGCAACAGACCTCCCTCTGATCAAGAGATAGCCTGCTGCAGGCCCCGCCTTCTCGTGGAGTTGCGTGAGCGTCCAGGAGCTGTTGTCACGATGGGAGCTACAGCGGCTAAGGCCCTAGGTTCAACTAAGGGCATACTGGCCATACGTGGCGCCTGGGCTAATGCTCCTGGCTTGGATGGTAGGGCGTATTTGCCTACCCTACATCCAGCCTTTGTGCTGCGCCAGCCGGCGGCCCTGGTGGACATGATTAACGATCTCGAGAAGGCCCTAGTCGAACGGGCTACGCCTGTGCCACCGTTCAAGCCCACGATCATTGACACTGTTTGGCAGATGGAGCTGGCGCCTGGAGCTCAATTAGTCTATGATGTAGAGACTGACGCGCAAGGGGATCTGCTGTCAATTAATCTAGCCTGGGGACCAAACATCTCTGACACTTGTGTATTGGTGGGCGACGCCATTAAGGCTCTTCAAAAGCTTGATCGGCTTCATCGGTCTGGTGTGCAGTACATTGCGCACAATGGAAAGTTTGATGTAGAGGCCTTACATAGGGCAGGTATCGAGGCGCGCTTGGACTTTGATACCATGTTGGCCCACTACGCGCTAGATGAGCGCAAAGGAGGCAGCAATGTTGAAGGGCAGTTTCAACGAGGAGTTCACGGACTTAAAGTCCTCGCCAGTCAGTACTTCGACTCAGGTAACTACGATGCTGAGGCCGATCAATTGGCCAAAGCGCGACCAAGGGGCAAAGCTGGCGAGGGAATGCCAAGCTACGATATGGCGCGCGTACCACTTAACCTTCTCGCTACCTACGGAACTCTCGATGCTCATTACACGTGGCGACTGAAGCAGCTCTTTGAGGTTCGTCTACGCGAAGTGGGCATCTACGACAACCTGTTTCAGGCTTTGTTGATGCCCGCATCGGAGGCGTTCACCATCGTTGAGATACGTGGCATGTACATTGATCGTCCAGCGCTCAACGCGCTTAAAGCACGCTGGGAGTTGGAGATTGAAGACATCCACGACGATCTGTGCGTACTTGGAGGGGAGTACTTTAATCCACGTGCGCCGGCTCAGGTAGCCCGTATCCTGTATGATAAGCTTAAGCTGCCTACGCCGCCTAAGCGCGCTCAGGTTGGCTCATCGTTTAAGGGCGGAGGGGAGCGCAGTACCGATAAAACGGCACTTACGCTGATTCAAACGCTGCATCCAATCGTAAAGAAGATGTTGCTGTACCGGCGAGTGCAGAAGTTGTTGTCGGCGTATGTCGAGGCTATCTATTCACATCTCAGTGCTGACTCGAGGATACGTACCAACAACAAGGTGCATGGTACTGAGGTGGGTCGTATCCAGTCCGAGGATCCGTCATTACATAATCTACCACGCGCAGACGATAAGGAGGAGGGCCAGTATGGCAAGGCCATTCGTGATCTGTTTGCCGCAACGCCCGGCTATCTTTTCGGAGCTGGAGATCTATCCCAAGCTGAGCTACGAGTGGCGGCGTTTCTATCTCGAGATCTTGTGCTTATGCAGGCATTCAAGGACGGTGGCGATCCACACAGCAATGTGGCAAAGCGCGTCTTTGGAGAGGGCTCCGGCGAGGAAGAGCGCTACGTGGCTAAGGCAATTAACTTTGGTGTGCTCTACGGTGGCAAAAAGAAAACTCTTGTGGCTCGTGTCATGGATCTGCGTGGTTTTCGCCCCTCCATGGTGGCTAATCCGCGTGAGGTAGACGACATTGTCCAGAACTACATGGACACCATGACGCGCCTATTCGAGTGGCGCGAAGAGCAGTTCCAGCGAGCGCGCAAGGACGGGTACGTGGAGACGTTGATGGGCCGCCGTCGGCGCTTTATGTTCATCAATGACGAGAACGAGGATGAGGTGCGTAAGGCGTGCGTACATGCGCAGGTAGCCGGCCTGGCTTCAGACATCAACACACTTGCCTTTGCTCGACTAACTAAGGAAGGGTATCGTACACTGCTCACCGTTCATGACTCGATCCTGTTCGAGGCGCCCATCGCCGACATTAAGCCAGTTTCGCAATATGTTGTGCAGTGTATGATGGATGAGTGGAACAAGTGGATTACAGACGTGCCTGGGGCCGCTGATGTAAAGGTGGGAGAGCGGTGGGGGAGCCTTGCCAAGCTCAAGTAGAAGTGTGCGCAGTAGCGAGTTGACAGAGGCCAGGCTAAAAGCGGCTGCTGAGCTGTTCAATCTAATAGGCCACGTTTACCTAGTTAGAGTGGGCAAGTACTCCTACTATCGCTTACAGGCCTATACTACGGAGCTGATCGAACAGCAATTGTTGGTCGATATGTTGGGCGGCCGAATGATCAAGCACATGGGGCGGCTGCATATGTGGGAGTGCTCCAACAAGCTTGGCGTGTTTGCAGCCTGCACCAAGCTTATACCACACCTAACTAATGTTGAGTTGTTAGCCCTCGCCCAGAAAGCCCTCAAAGCTACTACCCCTCGCACAAACGATCCCCAAGCCCGTGCTGCGGCTCTCAAGGCGCAGTTGGCAAAGCTTCGCGGCTAGATGACCCGATAGCCGTAGCTGTAATAGTACGCCACCTGCGCCGCGCCCACCGGAGTAATTGCAAACTGCGCCGTGTCAGCGGTAGCTTCGCCCTTGATTTCGCCTGTATTGCCGGTCGTCGTGCCGCCACTCCAAAAACCACCGGCTAATTGCTCGATGCCGCCGAAGTTGGACGCAATCGGCAGCGACAACGTAAAGATGGTGAGAGTTGCCGCCAGGGTCGGGTCACATTCACAGCGACCAAACACCGAAACCACGCTGCCCACGCGCAGATAGTGAGCAACGGAAACGGTGACGACCGCGGCATTGGCCCCCAGCGTAACAGTCGGCGTAAAGGTGCCGCTAAGGACGTTGGCGGCGGTTAGGTTGCCACTGTCGTCGATCCAGACATCTGTACCAGTTTCTTTGGCGCCGCTTCCCCCAATCTGAACCTTAGGTACTGAGCCGCCGCCGGCTTGAATGAAGAAGGCGGCATCCACTCCAAGGCGCCAGCTCCCTCCACTATCTTTTGCCAGCACAAAATTGCCAGGCAGATATAAATACTCGTACCACTTGGCGCCTCCAAGCCCGTTGGACTGCAAGATTGTACGAGCTGGAATTTCGCCATCCAGGCCTAGCCGGCGAACTATATCGTTTAGGCGCTCGATTTCTGCGCCCAACTCAGCATTACTTTTGGGCATCTAAATCCTCCTGAGGGCTTAGGGGACGGGGCTTAGAACCGGCTACGCGGGATCGTACGGGGCGCCAGGGTAGGGGCGGGGTTTTAACGGCCGGTTCGGGGAGCACAGGGGGATGGGGCGCCTCCTGCGGAGCTGCAGGGAGGGGTCGCCAGAAAAATCCCAGTAGGGCTCCGAACACCAGGCCCTGTGCCAGGCCAAACAAGAGCGCCACGCCAATTGCGATGATTGTAGTAATATCCATACCCTCTCCTATGCTGTCTCGCCCACTCTAAACCTCGCCCACCAGAAACGCCACTTCTTCCAGTATCGGAACTCGTTTGGATAGGCTCCTGATGCGTGTTGTGCCGCCCAGTACCCCTCCCCTTGATCGTTGCCAGCCCACCACCAACTTACAATCGGATCCTCGTCAAACAGATCTGTCAACGAGGCAAGATAGTCTTGCCACTGTTGACTGTATAGTGTAATCTGATCTAGATACTCAATGTCAAAGGCGCCAGTGTCGAATAGTGGCCCATAGACTGTCTTGAACTTTGTTGGTGAGTTGGGGTTCCAACTTGCCAACGGCTTAAGGCGTGGAGCTGTACCAGCTGGACGACGCTTGGCGAAGTTGGTACGTTGAACCTTAGGTCTGGCCTTGATGCGAGCAATGATAGGGGCTGTAGGCCTAAAGGGTCGCTCGCCAACTGCTCGGAACGTGCCAGTATGGACTGGATTGATAAGCTCTGGCGCATTGCGATCGAGAGCGTCTACTACGTTGGCTACGATTTCTAAGTCTGTAATGAAGATCATGCGCCAGCCAGCGGCGGTTAGCTGACTCGCGCGGTAGTAATCAAGCTCGTACTTACCTGGCCGTGAATGCCAATACACACCCTGTACATCGATAATGATGTTGTAGTCTGGAAGTATGAAGTCTGGACGATACCGTTCAGTGTCATCTGGCGTGAACGGTAAGTCTCCAAAGTAGTGCGAGAAGTAGAAATTTATACGTCGCTTAGCCAGTTCATTGAACAACATCTTCTCAGGCAGTGTGCCTATTACGTCTGGAAAGTAGTCTATGTATGTGGGACCAGTGTCGCCTTGCCAAACGTTAGGCGGTCTAGTCTTTAGCCGATCCCAATAGCGTCTGTCAAGTAGGTATCGAGGCATCTATACCTGCTCGATAATGATTGGTATACTGGCCTCGGGGGCGGCCGCGACACCAAGCGTATTGTCGAAGGTCATAATTGGGATCTGTGCGCCAGGCTCACCCAACAAGATTTTTGCACGGCGCGTATGGCCCACAGGCGGCGGCCAGGGAAGCTCGACCACATAGGGAATGTTGGCGCCTATCATGGAGAAGGCTGCAGCGGCTATGCCTTGTGCGTTGTTCTCAATTGACCCGTTTAGAAGCTTAATGTTGTTGATGGCCTGTGCTGCAAATGAGATGCGCAACAAGTTGGCGTCTGGCCCAACAGGCATATACTTAAGCTTGAACTGTTTAATCTCAGGCCTAGTTTGGCCAGGTCCATATGTGAGAAATTTAAGCATCATGGTTTTACTAATGATGTTGTTGGGGAAAGGCAAGCGTATGCGGTTATTCTGGTTATTGGTTACAGTTCCGAGAAGGCTCCAGGCTTGATCCTCTAGACGTCGTAGTCCACCCACTGGTCCAAAGACCTGAGTAGTAATTTCATATAGGCGACCAGTCCATGCGGCACCTACTAAATTCGTACCGCTAATACTGATCCAGTAAGCTGTAACTCCTTGAACTAAAGTAGGTATCCAGTTTGGTGGGGGCCACCAAGAAATCTGAGTTAGGCCACCAAGATGTCCAGGGAGGCCATCATCACCTAGTGTCCTTGGTGTAATACTAACACCATCAAATGGACTACCTATGGTAGAGTCTCCAATACTAGTTGGATTGTAGCCAATTTGTATTTCCCATGGTTGGATAACAGTAAAGTATTTGGCACCGGCTGTGCCAATAACGTCAAGTGTAATACCAGACACTTTGCGATCGAAGCCAATTAAGATTGTATCGTTGAGGCCAGAGTCGGATGAGATTGCTGCGGCAACTGAGACAGTGTTAGGATTACCACTGCCAATACCATCTGTAGCCGCTGCAGTTACATCAGTATATGTAGCTCCTGGCTGATGATATAGTTGCACAGATTGAATAGGCTGAGTACTTTGAATCTGTGGAAGGTAGTAGACTTCAATACGATCTGCTGAGCTGTAAAGATTATACTCCAAATCAACAGCATCCCAGTACTTGTCAAGATCTGGATAGCCCATGGTCAGCTCAGATGTGATCATAAGCGACCGTCCGCCCTTATGGAAGTTTGGCACAATTTGAGCTTGAGGAGGCAGCAATTTGGTTACGGCTGTAATGGCCGATGAGGAGTTATTGCCGGCTGATAAATACATTGGTGACATCCACAGTGCTCCACCGGCCGCCATAATACTACTTGGTCCCCATGGACTGGGTCCAGACCGGTTACAGATGTCAGCACTGCGGAACCATTCACGTACTCCGCCAGTTTCAGGATTGAAGATAAAGATGCGTGAGTCTGAGAATGTGTCTGAGAAGATTACGTAGAGCTCTTCGTCTGTAACCTCACCGGCAATTACAGTACCAGCAATGAGTGGCCAATCCAACTTTTCAACAGTGCTGGCACTTGATAGGCGATAGATGGCCGTTCCAAGGTTGAAGTATAAATCACCACGCAAGACCTTCATGAAGGCGAAGTTGGACGGATCAATCGAATGTGGCCAGCGTTGAACTGAATAGATGCGACCAGCATCGTAGGCATACAAACCATCAGCCTTGCCCATCATGATCTTTCCAGCAAATACGACTGTAGCTCGAACATCCCAAGTAGCTTCGCCGACATCCTGATAGGCGCCCCAAGCTCCTGTAGCTGGATCTAGATAGGCCAACTTGTTTCGATAAGTGCGCCATAGCCTGTCATCAAAAGTTTGAAGTAGGTCAGCAACAGTGGAATAGGCTGGAGTATGCCAAGTAGCCCGATTGATACCATTAGAGGAGCCGTAAGCCATTAGGCCTAAAGAGCCTATTGAGGCAATCACAAACGTGGAGTGCATTACTGCTGAAAGAACAGCCCCATTGGCAATGTTGGTAGCAATAACTGCCCAGCGTCCTTTGAAAAAGTCAGTCGGCTGGCCACGTGAGGGTTGATTGAGCAGCTCATTGCGAGTACCTCTGATTACGATAGGCCCGTCAAAGATGTCAGGTGGAAAGTTTGTATAGACTGCTGCAAACTGATTGTGAAGAAAGAGTGGACGCTGTGAATGCATAAACATGAAGGCTGGATACTTACTGGTCATTAGTACTGGCATGGGCTGAACTGCTGTCGTTTGAGTAGGCGTAACAGCACTTGCAAGAGCTCCAGCCCAACTTACGGCATCACGAAGTGGAGTTCCTCCTTGAAAGTCAGACACGCTTCGTTGTCCAAGCTCTCCCACGATACTGCCTGCCCGTTGACCAGGTACTCCAATGTCCATGAATAGGCTTTCGGCAAAGCGATTGTTGCCTGAGTCTTTGTTCCAACGATATTGTCCCGAACCTCCTGAGAAGTCGTCTTGGACAAATGACCACCAAGTGCCGTAGTCTAGGCCTCGTGGATCGCCTACAGCCAAACGGGGGACCAGATTGGGTTTCTTGGTGACACGATAGGTACCAGGCGTGACAATGACACCCACTCTAGTAACCGTATCTAGATGGAGCACTACGTGGTGGGTAACGCCTACGCGAGGTGTCATGAGCGCCTAATCCGCGAGCGAGCCGTGGTGGGTTGGGGTGGCGTCTTGATGCGACGATATGCGCGATCGGCTTTGTCTTCGAAGGCTCGTGACATGGTCAGTAGATCCTCAACGGACATTTGCTGTTCACTAGCAATGGCCGTATATTGATTATACAGCGCTCGGCCACGCACCCAGAACTCATACATGGAGGCCTGTGCCTTAGCCATGATTACTGGCATGGCGTTAGGAGGGGCCTCGAACACGGCTGAGATGATTGCGCCAGGCCCCCAAATGCTTGCCTGGTGGCCGCCTAAGCCACGACGTAGGCCTGTGAACCCTGTTGGCAGGGCAACTTCATAGCCTACAAACTCGCGGTTGTCTGTGGTACTTAGTGGGCTGGTAACCTCGAAGAAGCCGGGACTTGGCCACCAAGCCGCTGGCGTACCTCCCGTAGTACTGACCGTAGTAACACCTTTGCCTAGAGAGTTAACCACGGCTAGGTCGGGCGGCAAAATGCGCTTCTGGGCCTTGGTCTCGTAGATGACATTGGCCCGTAGAAGTGGAGTTAGATAGGAGCCAAACGCACCATTGGGTACGCCATCAACATACAGTAGGTTAGTTTGGGGAGTGGGAACATGACGCCAGCCATTAAGCTGTTTGGAGCCGCCTAAGGTAGAGGCCTGAGGCTCGATCCTAATGATGCGCCCCACGTCCATTGGCAGCGCAACTACCTGTGTGGTTGTAGCCAGCAGTAGGCTGGTGTAAACCTGTTGGACTGTAAACTCATAGGTGCCAATCGCATCGTTGATGGCACGATTGGCACGTTCTGCAATCAGCACGCCGGAGTTCCACAGCGAGGTCGAGGTGGCCTCGAGACGTACTCCAACTAGATCGTAGCGGAGTTGTCGTAGGGAGATCATGGACACGCCTTAGCCTGAGAAGCACCAGTTGATTTGAGCTGAGGTTCCGATAGGAGCCAGGAAGAAAAGCGTGTTAATAGAGGGGTGGAGTGGCAGCCAATACTCAACCCCAGCGGCTAGAACGGCCGCCGACCCGTCATTAACTGGAGGCAGATTGGGCCGAAAGAGAAGAGGGCCGCCAGGTCGAATGTTAACCTGAGTGGGATGCACACCCGTGAAGAGCCTATTACCCTGAGCAACTGCCGCCTCTACCGAATTGACTTGGGGCCAGACCGCGATTGGTACGGCCACAGTGCTGACGCTTAGTGGCTGACCGATCATGTCGTAGATGACGCCAGCGCCGATGAATTGTGCTTGACCTAATGAGAGTGTAGGCATTGCTTACTCCTGGCTCTAGCCAATGGGCTGAGAGCTAATAAGGGATACCGGCGAGCTCGATCTCTTTGATCAAGTTGTCGCGAAACTCCTTGATCTGCAGTGAAGTAAGATGGCTGGTGGAGACCAAAACTTGGGCACTGTCACGTGGCCCCTTGTAGAAGGTCTCCTCTGGCCATATCTCCTCAAACTTAAGATCGTATTCAGATCCCTGGTAATCGCTCTTGCGTGTGAGAGGTGTCCCTGGGAACGGGATCAGAGTGTTAACGTCTACACGGTCGGGCTTGTTGGTGAGGATCCACTCCCGCGTAGCTTCCATGCTAGCCATGTCTTCGCCTGGCAATCCCAAGATGAAGCTGGCCTTGAACTTGATACCTAATGTTTTACACCAGGCCAACGCTTGAGTATCCTGCTCAATAGTTGTGCCCTTGTGGATGGCGTTCTTAATGCGATTGTCTGCCGACTCGACACCGGCCAACACTTCAATCAGGCCAGCGTCTGCGAGCTGCTTAAGGTACTCAAAGCCACCTTGATGACTGATGACATCTGTTCGCAGGAAGCAGCGCCAGATCAGCCCATACTGTTTAAGCACTTTCATGATCTCGAGCGTGCGTGGTTTGTTGAGTGGCAAGATGTCGTCGTAGAACATAACGCCGGTGTGACCGAGGTCAGTTATTTCACGCAACTGATGATCTACGATCTCCACCGGCTCATAGCGTACAAACTTGTCCCAAATGATTCCATTGCGCCCACTCTCGCAAAAGGCACAGGCCATAGGACAGCCACGGCTGGTAAATACGGTAGCCGTGCGGTGCTGCTGACCATTGTGGTCTTCCAAATATGAGTGATACCGCTCGCCCCAGCGGCGCACAGGGGGTAGGACCCATCCCAACGGGCCGGGCGTGATCTTGGGCGACAGCAGGCCCACTGAGTCAAAGTCCAATATTTGACGTACGGTCGAGGGGCTGTCTGATTCTCCAGCTACTACTAGATCAAAGCCAAGCTCTTCAGCACTCTCTGGACGCGCCCATGGGCCCGCCCCTCCGAACACCACTCGGGACTTGGTCCAGTCCCGAATGATGTCGGATAGGCGTCTAACATCATGCATTTGGGGGGATGTTGCAGAGATCCAAACTTGGTCATAGTCTCCGTCCTCGGGGAACTTATCTACGCTTAGATCGCGAAAGTCTGTAGTATGACCAAGCGCTTCCAGTTGCGCAGCCAGATACCACAGACCTAATGGCGGGTACACCATCGGATCGATCAGGAACGTAGATTGAGGAAAGACCAGACCAACATGCATTTAGTAGCCCTTTCGCTTAGACTTCCGCTTCTTTGCCTTCTTGCGAGCCATAGTGGCGCCTAGCGCCAGCCCGGCTTAGTGCTGCCAGTCAGGATGCCTGGCTTGGCCGGACGCGTGTAGCATTGCATTTATTGTCTCCTTTCAATAGGGGCCGGTGAGGTCAAGCTCTTCACGATGGTTTCTGCCATTTGGCGTTGACCGAAGGTGGCCTTTGAGCCAAAGTAGAACCCGAGCAGTAGGGCCCATGCGCTGGCAAACAAGTCAGGGATGTGCCGGTCGGCGATGACAAGGTAGCAGAGTACTCCTGTCACCCCCAGGGTCATGGCGCCTTGAATTAGTACGCTCTCCTTCAAAAGTGAGATGAGCTGGTCGAAGAGCCACACAATGGCGCCTACTGCGGTGGTCGGTCGGGACGTGCTAGGATCTGAGGACATTTGCAAACTCCGTTTCCCAAAACGTGGCGAGTGCTGGCCAAGTGTACTCTAGTGGATGCTGCACACTGAAGTCTTTGGTGTTGTTGGCCAACAACTCTCGAATGATTGCCTCACTCCAAACACCATCATCGACGGGCAGAGGCAGTAGTTGTGCGTCTGGAGCGGAGGCCCAAAGTTCGGGCAAGGCATCAGCTGTTGACGTAATCAGTGTACAGCCGGCCGCCACACCCTCCAAACAGGACATACTAAATCCTTCCGTAGGTTGAACAGGATCGCACGGATACACCATTAGTCCAGAGGCGAGCTGTTCACGAGCAAGCTGCCACTGGCCCACCCCACCATGCCACACGATGCTTGGCGTTGGAGCCTTTTGAGCAGCGTCGATCAGGTGGGCGCGATCAGCAGTATGCATCGGATAGCCCTTGGCCTCTAGATCGAAGGTCGTAGCGAGCCACTTAGCAGTATCGTAGAACACATGCAAGGTGGCATCTGGTACGGCCTCAACAATCGTAGGCCACATGCGGAGCAGGTGGTGCAGGCCACGATCGGGTGACGATGAGTAGATCACACGATGAGGTTCACGAACTACCCCTTGCGTGTAGCGCATCAGATCGACAGCGTTAGTAAAGCGTGCGCGCTGCTTCTTGGTGTCGATTTCAGGATACAGCTGATGGAAGCGCTCAGCATGCCAGTTTGACGGATGGAAGTACAAGTCGATGGCATGATCGAACACTCCAATGTGCGCATCATTGAGCTGGAAGGCCATCACGTGGACCTTAGCCCGATCGGCATAGCGCAGTGCGAGCGATGAGTCCCAGGAGACGAGGACGTCGCAACCTAATGCCGTTACAAGGTCAGGGTAAAGCTTGGTCGGCAGGTAGTCAACGTCCTCGTAGGTCCCAGGTCGCGCCACATCGTGGAACACGGTGACATGGTGGCCACGCGCTGCAAGCTCGCGGGCCATACTAATCATGGCGGTCTCACCGCCGCCGATCATGGCCTTGGAGTTGGGGTCGCGTAGATCCGTAGGAAGGAACTGGCCCCAGTATCCATAACCAGACGTAAACGTAATCTTCATTACTGTACCCTCTCCATTGCGATCAGCCAGTTGAACCACTCATAGCCCTCATGAATGGCCTCTGGTACTTTGTAAAAGGCTCCCACGGTGAACCCCATACCCTGAACATTGGCCACTAGCTTATTCACATCGTCATCCGTAAACATGTTGATGTGGAAGTGGTGCGGCTGAACTTGGTCAGCTACAATCTTGGCGTCTGGAAACTTCAAGGCCATATACTCAAAGTAGGAGGGGTAGCCAGCAGCCCTAGTGTGGCTCTCACCAAGTGCAATCCCATCCTCGATGTGCTGACCCTTCGGTAAGCGCCACTCTTCAAAGATGGTCATGACCAACACCCCACCAACCTTAACCACGCGAGCGGCCTCCAGCGTGGCTCTAAGCGGATCGCGTAGGTGCTCATGGATGTCGCCCATGATCACCAGATCGTATGATTCAGGTTGGATACCGGCCGCCAACAGGTCATGAGCATCGCCCTGGACAAAGTTCGGCAACGGCCAATAATCCATGTCGAAGTGCGTAACATTCAGGTTAAGGCCAGGAGGCATATCACGAACACCCAGGGCCGCAGGATCATCACAGCTCCCAATGTTAAGCACTTTCTTGGGGGGCTGGTACTGCTTCGCCCACCATCTCTGAAACGACATTCTCGGCCCCAGGAAGTTGATCTCCGAGAACACCAACGGGAGCGGGATCGACTGATTGTTGAAAACGAGACTCAAAGAATTGAAGCCATTCCCCAGCAATGTCGTCCCAGTGATACCCACGTGAGTGTTCCTTTCCATCCTGGCTAAGTCGCTGCCAGCGGTTGTAGTTTCGCAGTTGCGATAAGCTGTTAAGGAAGTCGTTGGACACGATGCCACCGACTACGGTCTCAGAAAGTGCTCCCTCTGGGGAGCACAGGACTGGCAGACCACAGGCCTGGGCCTCCATGGCTGTAATGCAGAAGGTTTCAGGCCAGTAGGTGGGGTACCATAAAGCATGCGCCTGACGGAAGACTGCTGCCAGCTTAGGCCTAGGTAACGGCTCATGCATGTACACATGCTCCATATGCTCAGGCAATGGCAAGTATGGCGTCTCAGTCTCTGGCGCCCAACCGTAGATAGCTGAGCGGCCATACACGTGGAGTTCCAGATCTGGCCACCTCAACCTGGCCTGTTGAAAGATCTTCGCGGCCAGAGGCAATCCACGATCGGGATTGCTCGCCCACACAAGCATGTTTGGATCACGCACCTCGCGTGGGTCGAAGTAGAATACGCTAGGATCTACGCCATTACGCGTACGCCACTCAGCTTGTGGCGGAAGATGCCAGGCTCGCCCTTGAAACTCGCTGATGCTGAAAACAGCGTTGGCGGCAATGTTGACCCCGAACTGCGGCATGTCGTGAAGCCACAAGACCCGATAAGGCGTATTCCAGGGCTGTTCGAGTACTTCAATCCAACGACTGGCCACTACTACATCCCACTGCTCGGCCAAGCATTGGCCCAATTGCGTACCATGGCGGTACTCTACACCGTCATAGTTTCCGGGCTGCCCAGGTGACAGCACTACCACCTGGGCCCCCTTACGTACGAGGCCGCGAGCAATGTATACCACCGCAGCCTCCGAGCCGCCTAGAGAGTCGGTATAGACAGACCCTCCGTGCCAACTCTTTCCCTGCATTACTGGCGCAATCAAGATCCTCACTTTAGTCTACCCTCCGCAACAAGCCATTGTCCTTCAGATACTGAAAGTGCGCCTCGCCGATTGGCACTTGGGCCAGGTGAGTACACTTAACATCTGTGTTCCCCCAGATGGAAATACCTGCATCTCTGGCGCGCTCACAGAAGTACAGATCCTCGCCCTTTAGATCCAAGAACTCAAACCATGGACTAAGGGGTGTATGATTAGCAGCGACAAAGTTAACCTTTTGTTGGAGGTCTCCACGCTCTGGAAATAAGTCCAGCAGTAAGACCTCCAACTCTTTTAGATACTGCTTATGGCGACGCTCATGCTCGGTAAAGTGGTCTTCCATCTCTTTAAAGGCCGAACACTTAATGGCTAAGCATCCACCACCAACAGCATCAAATTGGGACAGGCCGGGAGCGTAAGAATCTACAGCCCAATATAGGGGCGAGGGGCTGCCGGCGAATTTCTCTTCGAGGGCCAACTTATACAGCTGAGGTGTGTATGGGGGGCGGCGGCTAAAGTAGAGCCCGGAGACGATCTTGAGCTCCATAGCCTGTTCGATTAGGATGCCAGCATTATCAGGAATGAGCACATCGTCGTCGATAAAGAAGGCCACATCTTGGTCATTCGTGATGGCCTGTCGAACTAGCTCATTCCTAGCCTTCCCAACTGTGATCATGTCGATCTCTCCAAATACAAAAGTATGTTGCAGAGACTTCAACTGCATTGCCGTTACTGATCGATAAAACTCTGGCGGTACTGTGCCTCCGTGGGGAACACAGATGATTACTTTTGCCATACTACCCTCCGAATAGCCAGAGACTGGGAGGAGGGTAAGAGACCCCAGTCCCTGGCTACTATATTAGAAGCGCCCGACAGCCATTGGACTGGTCGGGTTGTACGCCACTAGCGCATCGCCCAGACGCGTACGCGGATACCCTTCGCGCCGTTGGCCGTGGAGCTGTACGGTGCGATGTAGATGGCAGAGTTGTCAGCCGTGACCAACACGAAGTTGACCGGACCGACAGACGTACCGATCGCCATGATGTTGATCATCGCCGGCGGAACGCCCAAGCTGTGAACCACGGGCCCAGTCGCGAACGCGAGCAGGTTCGTGTTGGGGGGCGAGGCGATTAGCTGAGCGTCCGTGCGAGCCGTATCGTAGACCATCGTGCTGTCGATCTGACAAAACCCAACGTTGCTCATACCAACCACGAACTGGTCGTTGGGGCCCATACCGGGTTGAACCCGATCCATGAGATAAGGAGGCATTGTCGTCGTGTCCTTTACGCCGTTGCCGTGTTGTAGATCCAGCCGTGGGCGGTCGCGCCCTTGTGGACTTCCATGGTGTATTCACCAAGGATCTCGTACCACTTAAAGTCACCGGTGACCGGCAACTCACGACTGGAGAACTGGCGGCCATTCAGTGGGCCGATGCCGATCTCATCCTTGGTCAGGACGAGAACATCACTCGGACGAAGCCAGCGATCCTTGTAGATGTCCAGATCGCCGAAGTCTGACTCGTAAGTGGTCACATAGTTGCCCGCAGTGCGCTCGTCGCGCGTGGTGCGAATGCGGGGCGTGGCCCATCCAGAGATCTTGCGCTTGTTGAACCCGTTCACGAAGATGGTATCCGGCATGCCGCCGACCTCCCAAATCCTTTGCAGGGCGTTGTTCAACGTGATCTCGGTAAGCTCCCCACCGGCCAAGTTCTGCACCGTGTTCCAGGCATTGGCAACACCGGGCAAGAAGATGTACTGGAACAGCCCACCCATGGTACTCTTGCGCGGCGGGCCGTTGGCGGCGGTCTTCACGCCGTACACCAGGTTAAGCTCCATGTCGATGGCGAGCTGCTTCAGGACCTTCTCGATCTGGTATGACCACTCAGAGGCATAGCCATAGCGCTGGATCGCCTGCATGGTACCAGAGACCATGGTCCAGTCCTTGAAGATCTGCGTGAAGTTCGACGGCTTGACAATCACCGTCTTGGCGGCATCCGTACGGGCTACACCCGCCTCTTGTGCGGCATGACCCAACTTGCGCCACGTTGAGCCGTTGGCCTGGTTGGTGTCGTTCGAGTCGCCGAGGCCCGCCGTAATCTGGAGGGTGTCAGCGCCAGGCCCACTCTCGACGCGCATGACGTTGTCACCGACAATCACCAAGTCGTCAGAGACCAAGTACTGTCCCTGCCCAGCGGCAAGGATAATAGTGCCCGAGCCTGCCGTGTAAGCGGCGGCAAGCGTTCCCGATCGAGGGCGGAGCTCATCTTCCAACCATTGATGTTCCAGTTGGTCGCACGGCGTCTTGAGAGAGTCCTTGCCGATCAGATCGAGAATGGGCACCTCTTCGGGAGACAGCTGATCGATGACATCAGACACATCCAACTTGATGTTGGTCGTATCCGTCACCGACAAGATGTTCCCGCGTTTGACTGTAGGAGGCATCTGTTACTCCTCTTCGGAGGCCCCTGTTAGCACCTTGCTAGGGTCGCGGCGGATAGCCTCAAGCCTAGCATAGCGCCCAGCAGGGGTCTTACCACTCTTCTTGGCTAGCTCCTCAAATTCATCCTTCTTCGCCTGTACGCGCTGCGTCCTGGTCCTGCCGCCAGTGTCTACACGGTCATCGTCAGCCTCACCGGCCGGCGGGGGCGCAGTCTGGAGCTTACTCAGCGCCGCACTTTGCTCACGTATAGACTCCCCGAGCGCTCGGGACTCGTTCTCCATCTTCAACACACGCGCCGCGAGCTTCAGCTCGGTCGGCGTATTGAACTCCAACACGCTGAGTTCTTCGACCGTAAGGCCGTTTTCCGCAGCCGTTGTAAGCAAAAGGTTTTCGCGAGCCAGGTCGTTGGCATAGGCCTCCAACTCCTGCTCGCGTGTCAGCTTTCCAACCGGTCGTGCGGGCGGCTCAACTTCTCGCCGCCGCTGCACAGGGGGTGTCGCAACCACCTTAGGCTGGGCCTTAGTATTGGCGAGCTCAGCTTCAACTCTCGCCAATTTCTGCTCAACTGTTTCATTGTCTAACATTTTACCCTCTCCTTAGCGAAGCCCCTTAGGCAAGAAGCCTGTGCGCTGTGGCTGAAAACCAATCGGGCCGGGGGGAGTTGGAAGCGCCGGTGGCGTGGCTCCAGGAGGCACGACAGGGGACTCGGTTGTAGGCTGAGGTGGAAGGGCCGAAGTAGGCTCAGGCGTTGGATTCGAACCAGGCGTAGTTCCACCGACTTGGTCTGGTGGCGTCTGGCCCCACCAGTAAGTGTAATCGTTGTCGTTGTAGAAGTAGGCATAGTAGGGAAGTGATTGCCTTAGAGCGCGACGAGCATCGAAGTAGGCTTTAAGCCTAGCCCACTCATCAACATGCTCACGGCGCCAAACCGTACGATCGGCTGCCGACATGTCGTAGTAGGCGCTGGACAAAGCACTGAGCTCTGGGCTGGCTGCGGCATCGTATTGCGTCTTTTGCTGCTGCGCTTGCGTCCACCAATCTGGATGGGCCGCAACTGCTTCGCGCTGGGTTTTGGTGAAGAAGCCTGGGACGCTGCTATCACCACCACGGCCGCCTGATTGCTGTGGCCCAGTGAACTTATCTGGATCGGCAACTGGACCATTGACTTCGCCTTGCGTAGGATCATTGTTGCCGTACCACTCTTTGTAGTCATCGTTTCGATAGAAGTAGCCATAGTAGGGTAAACCGTGTGCGGCTTGGCGTCTAGTGTTAATGTATTCAACTAGCTGCTTCCACTTGTCACTATTCTGCTTACGCCAAAGTTCCTGCTCGCCGTAATCAAGACCAAAGTACTTGGTCATGACCTTCTCTAGTATAGGATCACGACTCTCAGAGTATAGAGCTCGTTCTTCTTGAGCCTTATCCCACCAATCAGGATGAGACTGGCGAGCCTCTGTTAACTCTGGATTGATTAGGCTCTGTTCGTGCGCTTTTAAGTACTTCAGCGCTGCACGATACTGACTTTCAGTATATTGCAGCAAACTACGAGCATCGGTACTTAAGATTGCAGCCAGGATAGGATCATCAAACACTTCCTGGTTGTACACACTCTGATTGTAATGTTCCCAGAAGTTGGCACTGGCGGAGTTGAGTGTGCCGTAGTACTTCTCCATCAATGGCGTCCACTCAGGCCTAGAGCCTGAGCCGCTATCAAACGCCTCTTTTTGCTGATCGTACTTCCAGAAGTCTCGGTCGAGCTGCTTGTAAACCTCGACCACTTCCTGAGTGGGCTTAGCATCGGCGTATTTGTTTACATCTACGCCAGATCCAATAGGCCGCGCCATTGGACCACGACCACGTAGCGCATCCACACTCTGGTGTTGTGGCGGCCTACTTACTGTAGGAGCTATCTGACCAATATTGTCCGCCGCCAAGCGCAACTCTCCAGATGATAGTCTCTTAATGTGGTCTGTAAAATCAACTCCATCTTTTAGGTGCAAGCGATTGCGAAGCTCGCGCCGTGCATCAGGCAGAAGGGTGTAATAGTAGTTGACTACACTCTGCTGAAGTAGCTCATCAGGAGTCTTGGTCGTATCATACATACCTGGGGCCATCATGTCAAGCGGCCCACCAGATGATCGATCACCATTGCCTTGCATGTACTTTTGACGAGTACCGTAGTCCTCGGTCAGCTCCGGTCGATACTCGCCAATACCGCCTAAGAAGTTGGTAGCCGGCACAGGACCATAATCGCCAGAGCCCTGGACAATCTGATCTCGAATCTCAAATGGCAACCCGTTCTTGCGAGCGTCTTGAACAAACTCTGCAGCCCTCTTAGAGGCATCCTCTGGAGACATACCTGCCGCAATATCCTCTTCAATGTGCTTCTTGGTTGCCTCATAAAGCGCAGCCTTAAACTCCTCAGAGGTAGGATCCTGTAGGGCGGCGGCTAAGTCGTAACCAGGCTGCAGGCGCCGATCGTTTAGAATCTTGGCAAGCTCGGCAGGTGTACGGTAGCGGTTTCGATAGCGATCATATAGATCGGCCGATACTGGATAGCCCCACTGCTTTGACAGTTCGGGAACACTAGTCAGAAACTCCTGGTAGGCCGAGCTGTACGAGTCCCAGTCTATCTGACCATCACCGTCGGCAAACTCACTAGGCTTAGGCTCCTGGTCCTCTAGGTGCTTCAACACCCGACCGCGCTCTCCTGTGCCTGGCGCCGCAAAGGTGGTAGTATCCCTTTGGCCAGGTTCACCATTGGCTAGTACCGCAGCAATCTCCCCAGCACGCTTACCCTGGAGGTCTCCGTATTCGTCATCGAAGGGCGTCAGGCCCTTAAGCTGTGGGTCGTACTTCTGGTTGATCTTTAGGACCGCGTCGCTACGCTTGCGCTCCTGCTCGGGGTCAAACAGTCGATAATAAGTCGACATGTATGGATACACCGAGTTCTGATCAAACTCACCAGACCTAGTCTGCTCATTAGGCAGAGCTGCCGTCTGTCGAATGCGTTGTTCGCCTGGCGAGGCATACTTGAGTGAGAAAGGCACAACAGTACGATAGGCCCTAAGTCGATCTGTTTGCGATTGCACAAACTGCTGCGCCTGCTGGTACAAGGGCGACTCGGGATCGTACTGAGCCAGCTGCGCCTCTTCAGCAGTAATCTCGCCTTCAGCGGCCATCTCGGCCAAGCGCCGATTGGTGTTGTAGTCTAGCAGGTCTCGATTGGCCTCACCAGGCGCCATGCCTACAGCGGCCTGCAACTTATCCAAAGCCTCACCAAGGCCAGGCAACTGCTGTAATGGCCCAAACATGTCGCCTTCTAGGCCAGGCTCTCGAAGGCCTACAGCCTCTTGCGCCTTACTGATCCAAGGCCAAGGTCGAATGCCTGTCAGAGACTCGCCACGTACCATTCCTTGAGCAAACTGCTCAAAGGCGTTTTGCGGCTGAGATTGACCAATAGGTTCAAACGGCTGACGGAACTGCGCACCTGGACCATAGGTCTGGGACGGGTTCCAAGCATAGTACCCAGGGCGTAAGAAGCCCAAGTGTTGAAGCACATCCTGGCCAGGCAATGGAGTAGTATCATCAAACCGGCCAGTCAAATTGCGCTGGTAGTTGGTAGCCTCAGCAGCCTGCTTGTATCGATACCAGGCACTTAACAAGCCTGGGCGCTGGACAAATGCCTGAGCCCAGAACAGTGGATTGCGCAACTGCCAAGTTGTAAAGGGCGAATAGTAGCGCAGCAACTCTTCCCAATTGCGCTTGGAGGCGTAGTCAAACAGGATACGGTTGACTTCCTGTGCCGCATAGAACGCTGCGTCCTCAATGGACTTAACCCAGCGCTTGTAGACTTCCTTAAAGGCCTCCTTAAAGGCCTTCTTTTGCTCTTCAGACTGCTTACGATAGCCGGCGCCTCGGCGAATCTTCTCACGAGCCTGCTCGCGCCAGGCATTCATCTCAGCCTTACTCTTCATGTACTCAGAATCTGCTTTGGCCTGAGCTGTTGCGCGCTGGGCTATGTTAGAGTCTTCCCAGATTGCCTGCTTTGAGTCTCCAAGCCGCTTCGACATCCAATCGCCTAGTGTCCCCTTGTACCTTGAAGGCGGCACTACTGACAAGTCAATAAAGGTCAACGTGAACGAGTCGTCAGCATTATTATCCTTCAGCCAACGAGCCAGCTTGTTCATAGCCTCTTCAGTACCACCAGCCGCCCAGGAGTTATCATCATTCAACACAGCCTGTAGATCACTGGTATTATAATCGTATCCAGCAGTCTTCAACATCTGATTGTGGAACGATGTAGAAGTCGACCAAACTACTCGGCCATCAAACAACACCGCCATAATGGGCTTAGGTCCCTGTCCACGCATCCCATCGCGATAGGCCTTATTGAAGGCTGGATCTCGACCTGTAGCTGGCGAGATAAACACGCCATCCTTGTATACTTCGGTACCATTCTTACGTACCGAGAGCGGCACAGGCGCCGTACCTACATTGCCAGCAAAGTCGCTAGACAGCTTACCAGATTGCCAATCGCTAAGCGCGCCACTAGTGCCGTTGATTTGAATAGGAGTCTCGCCTGGTAGGCCCACATCGCCTAAGGACTTAATCACCATCTGGATGTCGTCGCCACCAACTGGCTGACCGGCATAGTTGCGCACTACAATGGTAGTATCGCCCTTCGCCTTGTTGATAAGAATAAAGCGATCGCCCTCACCCAGGTCATGGATCTTCATGTACTCAGGAGTAATGTCGCCCGGGAATGGTACCTTGCGAGGCGACAGCTTGTCGATTGACCCAACGAACTGGTACTCAGGATCGCTCAACATCATACCCGTAGCCGTCAACGCCTGCGCCGGTTGAGCAGGCTTATCGCGTAGGCTCAAGTCCCTAGCAGCGTTGGGCAAATCTGTACCATAGTACTTAATAAGCTCACCAAGAGTGCCAGGTTGTTGATACACCTGACCTGGGCGTGCAGATAGGGTTGGCGTAGAATCTGGCAAATTGAGCTCTTTGATAGCTCGCAAGACCTCAGCTGGATCAACCTCCTCCATTTCAGGAATGGTAATACTATTACCCATTCCCTCACTCTGAACGAGATAGTCACTCAGGTCCAAACCAAGCCGCTTTGCCGTGGCTACATGATTTACGTCTCCACTGCCAAAGACCCAACCAGTCTTAGGCGACCACAGGCCACGCATACCCTTTTCTAAGGCCTGTGTGGCTGGGGCTTTGGCGCCTACCGATAGGCCCTTAGCAAGCTCACCAAGCGTGGGATCAGAGTCTAGAACCTCGCCACCATAATCATCTGGATTGGTGTCTCCCATAGCCGTACCAAAACCACCTGGGTTGAACTCTCGAATACTAGAGGTAATTCGACTATCTGGTGACTCGCCACCTTGGATAAGTGCCTGAGCTAAAGCCTGCAACTCCTTAGGCTCCAACAGATCTAAAGCATAATTGTTACCAGCCTGTCCAGAAATAAAGGTATGGTCATCATATCTTGTTAGATAAATCAATTGTACATCGCCAAAGAGGTCCTGACCAACAGCCGCAGCCGCCGCAATATGAGTTTCACCACTAGCTAATCTGCCAGTAGCCGGATCAAAGACTACGGCTCGTTGTGGCTTGTACCGAGCTACATCATAGTTAGGCGGTGCCTGTGCACCTGTAGCTCCGACATCGGGACCAGCTTTGCGGAACAAGGAGGCATAGGCTTCATACACTTCTTTTGGCAACTTATCAGTACCAAACAGCTGCTTGATACGATCAATCACGCGGCCAAGCATGGCCTTCAAGCGGCCCCAGAACTCTTTCAGCTTACTAGTTGGCGCTTCGCCATTCTTGAAGAAGTCTCCACCGCCGGCCGTGTACAGCTCTTCAACAGTGGTCAACTTCTTCATCTGCGCCTTGTCCAAACCTGCACTACGTAGGCTTTGGCGCAAGGCTTGCCACTCACCCTTTGCTAGGCCGGCACGCTTTTCAAACTCCCACTTGGCCCAATCAGGTAGCGCATCAACCGTAGCGTGCAACAACTCTTCTAAGCCAGTCCAAACATCGGCGTTCTTGCTAAGCGCTCGCTGGATCGCCTTGCCATCTGGCATAAGCTGCGTACCACCCAGCTTCTCGCCACCCTTCCCCTTTTGGAACAATTGCACGCCCTCGGCCATCAAGTCCTTGGCCATCTGTGGCGGAATGCGTAAGCCCTTGACCAAACCGTTACGAGCCTCAACAGCCTCAACTAAGGCCTGCTTAGCCTCTTCAGCGGTCTCAAAAGCCCCAACTTCTTTATGCCCATCAGAGGCACTTACAAAGGCGACATAACCACCCTCAGGCTCAATACGTGAGTCAAATGTCACCCCACCTAATTCTACAACATTATGGGTTTGATAGCTATAAGCTGGAGAGTTATTCAATCGTGCAACCTCTATCCAGATACCTTTTGCACTCCCCGTAACGCTCAACGTAGTTTCCTCAACCTTTGCGCCCCAACGCTTGCCGTAATCGTTTAGGTAGTTTACCAGCTTGGTGTTATAAAACTTGTTAATACCAGGCCCCATCTTGTCAGCATACTCAGATTCCCACTCCTGAATCTCTTTAATCATCTCAAGATTGGGCAGCACAAGCCACTCAGCACCTTGCTCAGCGGCGTCACGTAAGGCTCTACGCAGTACCAGGTCCGACCAGCTCTTCATCCACGGCCCCTCAGGTACCTTGTGATCCATCCTGAAGCGCAAAGTAGTGCCCTTCATATACAGCTCAGCAAGCTGTCGGCCCTCATCCAGCAACTTATTATTACCAAGTATGGCCTCAATAGTTTCAAGCTTACTAGTCCTGTTACTCGATGAGGGCCCGCTGAAGGTGTCATAACCTAGATTATACCTAAGGCGCTGCAAAGAGCTTTCAAATGAGTAATTGGGCGGGACTACGCTATAACCCGCAACATACATCTTAACAAGCTCCATCACTTCGTCAGCTAGTGTTCGACCCTCGAAATCCGAGCCACGAACGCGCCCCCACTGGTCAATATATGTAGCGTCATTGTACTTCTCAAGAGCTATTTCCGCATTACGAGTTTCAGCATCAAGCTCACCCAGAAGCTTCTCATGCTCGGCAGTCTTCTCTGCGGTAATATATCCCCTGTCTGGATTTTGACCAGCTTCATGCCAAGCAGATTGTACTTCACCCAAGAACAGGGCCTTTTCGCCATTGACTGTTTGGCGCATATCCGAACGATAGTGCGCTACCGTATTAGTAGTATTAAAGTGCGGCTCCATAAACGGCCGCTGGTGATATGGCTGGACCGCTGTAGGATCAGACTGAGCCTTAAGTTTAAAACTCTCATCATCCGGGTCAGCAAGCTCTCGCGGTGTGTTATTTGGCGACTTAATGTTGATCAGCGCCTCTTTGTAGCCTGTGCCGTAGCCAGATAGCCAGTAGTCTCCAAACTCAGTGTGTCCACCAACACCGGCCATCTGCTGGGCCTCCTCCAAGTAGCCGACCAGCCAATGACGAATTACTGTAGGAGCCTGAGCCAGGCCTTGTATAGTCTGCTCGTGTACAACCACCTGCCCATTGAGCCATATTTCAAGCTTAAAAGCGCCATCGCGTTCAGGTTGTACATAAGCTATGGCATTCTCGTTGGGATCTGTAGCGCTAAGATTAAATCGCACATACGTTGAGCCTTCTGGAAGTCGGTCGCCATAGGGAATATCAGGAGCATCATTATTATATGGCAACAAGGTCAGACTTTGACCTTCTAAGGTACTAGCCTGGGGCGCCGCCCCAATAATATCTCGGAGCCAAGCACGTATGGCGCCTCTAAGTTGAGGTTCGTCAGTTATAATAGGCTGCTGACCACCTGTAGGCTCATTAAGCTGATTTCCAGTCCACACTTCAAGCTTGTAAGTACCATCGCCTTGAAGTAGTCCATAGGCGACTACCTCAGCATTACGAGTCATAGCCTCTTCTGGCATCCGCAATCTGGCTGCGAGCGACCCCTTAGGAATCTGTCGACCGTCAGGCAAAGTCCCAATATTGTCCCCCGGAGTCTCGTACATGTAGATCTCTTGATGTTCGGACTCCTCACGGAGCATAGCCATATGCTCGTCATTGCTATAGTCCCTACGAACATCATCAACAACCTCGATCATTCTATCTTGAACAGCCTCGAGTACATCTTGTTTGCGCAGTGTACCAATCGCGCGATCCAGATACTCGCCTACACCAGACCACTTCAGCTCCTCCAGCTTTACGCCACCCTTAATCAATGCCGCCTTGAGCTGTGCGCCGCTGAATCGCTGTATCTGTAAGCCCGTCAGTACATTCTCCAGCTTGGAGTAGTATACCGCCGCACGACTATCTTTGCCACTGGTCTGATAGAAGTCAACTAGGCCCTTATTAGATGTAATAATACCGTGCTGCTCGTACCAATCAGTAATTGGCTTGCCAGATTCACGCGCCCAGAAGGTCGCCATCTCATCTACAACGGCCGAGTACACAGCAAGCTCATCATCAGACAAGTTCCAAGCAGTTTTGGCGGCCACCATCATCTGATCACGCAGCTTGTCAGCTTTCGAGAACTGCGTATCACCTACAATTCGCTGGGCAACCGAGCGAGGAATGCCAAAGTCCTCGCCATACTTGCTGGCAAGCATGTCAGTAACTTCGGCAATCTTACCCTGATCTACCATATCCAACAAGGACATGGCAATCTCGCGAGGATCCGCCCCTTCCTGAGTCGACAACTGATCAACAAAGTTGCCAATGATCGCATTTGAGGCCGCGCCGCCAGCTAAATACTGTGTTAGCTGCTTAATCAAGTAAGGCTGGGTAAATGAGACGGGCAAAATACGCCCGCCAGCGAGCTCTGCCATGTTGGCGGCCCGCTCCTTCGGCGAAACAAGACCGGCGTTGGCGCCAGGCACAGGGGGCCGGCCTAAGGGCCCCAGGCCCTCGTTAGCCAACTGGCCCAACGTGAGGTTTTGGGGCCCAGCAGGCGTGTCAAGCATCACGGGCAGCTCTTCAGGCGCACTAAGCTCCACCAAACGCTTACCAAGCTGTTGCAAACGCGACCCATTAGCGTCCGAAATCATGTCTCCAGATTGAATCTCGATGCGTTCGTCATTGGCCCGGATGGTAATATCGGCTTTGTCAAAGACTTCATCGACTTTGCCCTGCGCCAGCCAGCTGTCAATAACCGTTTGAGCCCCGGGAGCTACTGCCTCGGTCAGCTTCTCCTCTGGGCCGCGTGTACTAGCAATGTTTGCAGCGGTGTAATCCTCATGGAGACGTTCAGCCGCCTTAAGCGCAGTGTCAAATACCTTGTCAACCTCCTGCTGGAACGTTGGATTGTCTGCATCATCCTTGTAACGCCATTGAATTATCTCAAGACCTTGAGCAATCTCGTTCAAAAGGGCCTCAGCAACAGGCTCAGTTGACTGATAATCGTATGCCGCAATGTTAGAAACCGGCACTGACTGCCCAGAATACGTAGTCTCCCACCGTTTCAGGTCCTTAGCCGACTTAATCAGGCCAGGATTACCCAACGCCGACATCAAATCGGAGGGCAAGCCGTCCAAACCAGCTGCAAAGGCAACTACACTAGGTCGGAACTCACCCTCCAACTTCACATTGAAGGCCTGCAAGAAGATGTTTGTGCGGGCTGTTGACTCAATCCAGTTGCCAAAACCCCTGCCTGTGCGCATCAAAGCGGCCAAATTCAGATTGCGTAGGATCTTAGACGTCGCGCCCTTACCAGTCAACAGCTTATTCTCGGCCCAAAGCTTGAAGGGTTTACCTGTTAAGCGCTGTAGAGAGTCGGCAATCCCGGCTGGCGAGCCAATGCCGGGAATGGGAATTTGTGCCGTTCTGGATGGATACTCTTCAGACAGGCCTAACGTGTCAAGAATGAAGCCACGCTTGACAGTGTTAGGCAGCGTAACCTCATAATCACCAAGCTGCTCAAGCACCTTATGATCAGTTGGCCAGTCAAACGGATTAGCCGCGTAGCCAGACACAACAGTCTTAATTACGTTGTCGCCCAAGTTTGTAAAGTGATATGCTGGATTGGGCCCAAGCCACAACTCTTTGAGTAGGCTAGTTATATACTCAAAGGTCTGATTAAGCGCCCCACGAGGCTCAGGCGAGAAGCCAAGCTCACGGTTGAATTGTGTCGAGGCTGCCTGGGCCAAGTAAATGCCCAAGCGCTGAGGATCCTTAACTGACTCGACAACAAGTGCCGCAGCCGCCTTAGCATCCTTACCTCTAAAGTAGCTTTTCAGCTCAGTTGCTAAAATGTCTTCAATACTTAGGCCGCCCTTAGCCTTAAAGCGCTCAGCAATCTCAATCAGGGTAGCCTGCTCACGAGGTCCCAAACGGGCCAGCGAGTTCGAACGATCGGCTGTGGAGGCCTCCAACAGGAGTTGTTGGAAGTAGGCCTGAGGATCCTTGTCAGTAGCGGCGTAGCGCGCAGCTAGATTCGAGAAGGCGTCACTAGCCTCATCAGCAAACCGGATCGATTGCGAGCGGGCCGATTGCGCCCACAGCCACTTGGCTAAGTTGCCCTTAAACCAGGGTTGGGCGCCAGACTGATTCTCAATAATCGCCGTGGCCGCCGTACCTGTCTTCGGTGGTCGAACAGTTGTACCGGCGCCCGGTACAGGCTTAACCGCCGTCGTTGGGACCTCTGGCATAACTGTCCAACCAGGCTCCTGGGGGCCGCCAGTCAACAACTTAGCCGCTCGGGCGGCATCGTCTGCCTCATTGGCTGCGCCAGCCGCTCGGGCCGCACGTGCCGCATTGGCTGCGCCAGCCAACACATTACGTGGAAGATGAAGTAGTCCCCTAACACCTTTCGTAATACCCACACCGGCGGGAAAGATCATCTCGACCCAACTCGTCGGTACAAGCCACATTGGGTCAGTCAGTGTCCCCAGTACGAACTCAGCCACTGGATCTTCATTCTTCAACACGGCCTGGCTAAGAGTAAGCGGCGCCACCCAAACCGGATCAGGTGTTATCGGTGGACTATCAGATGAGACTGAGGGAAAGTCCACACCTGCCGCCCAGTAGCCCTCAACATCATTGATGAACTGTTCTTCGCGTTCAGGATGGAACAGGAAGGTCCAGCCCAGGCCGGCAATGCCGCGCTCGGCCGCAAGCTTCTCAACGGTATTAGTACCCTCTGGGATGAACACCTTGCCAATAACGCGCTCCCAGTCAATAGTGCCGTCATCGCGCGTAACAAAAGCCTCTACGCGATCAAGACGCTGTTGGGCGGCTAACAGCTTAGCCATCGCCACTTCATGATCAGGCTCTGGCCGTTTGTAGCCGGCCAACTCTAAACCGATAAAGGCGGAGCTGCCTCCAAAGCCGGTACTTCCAGGCGGAAACATTTCTTGAAAGTCTTCATCAGCAGGCAGTATCAAGCCCACAGCATATACGGCGGCTTCGACAGCTCGACCAGCCATGTTGAGCACTTGAATCGGATAGTCTATAGCTACCTGATAACTGAGGTCAAAAGCATTCCGCAGACCCACAACCACGGCGCCAGCACCCATCCACATGGCATCGTTGAGAGTCTCAACCAAAGCCTGTTGGCTCACATCCTGTACGTTGCTTGGGGCCGCCTGCCCAGCAGTAGCGGCCGGCACGCCCTGGTCTTGTGGGGGTCTAGTAGGTTCTGGAGGTTGCGGAGTAGCAGTGGCATTAGCCATAGGCGCACCCATGGAGGGCGCACCTGGTGTAGAGGTCGGCGCTGGCATGCCAGCCTTAATACTGGGCTTTTGCGTAAATGCCCAGCGCTTAGCCTCACTGGCTTGATCCAAGAATGGCGTATCACCTGGCCGATGTGCACCCGTACCAATATTGGGCCGAGTAAGGGGCCCACGGCCACCAGGACTAGTAGGCCCAGTGGGCCGTGGAAGAGTCTTAGGCGCCACCTTACGACCCTCGGGAATGAATGCGGTACGAGCGCGTTGGGATTGCGCCTTGACCATGAACTGAAACTCTTCGTCTGTGATGTCACCAGGTCTAGTAGGGGGGCGAATAACGGGCATTACTTACCTCCCTTATAGATGCCAGGCCCAGGCTGACCCTGCATTGGGTTCTGACCAGGCGAGCGCGACATGCTAGGTACGTTCTGGCCTGGGATCTGCGGCCCAGCAGGCACAGGGGGCGCGGCGTTCATACTAGGACCGTCCTGAACTGGCCGAGTGCCCGGCTGGGCTGAGCCAGGCATCTGCTGACCACCAGGTGGCTGGCCGCCCGGACCAGGTGGCTGGCCACCCGGACCAGGCCCGCCCGGGGGCACAGGCCCAGCAGGACCCCCTTGCGGAGCTGCCATCTCTTGAGCGCGCATCTTCAACTCGAGTTGAGCCATTACCTTTTCAGGGTTCAGGACAGCGTCGTTAAACTCGGCCTTCATGCGCTCCATCTCAGCGTCCGGATCTTCCACACCAAGATTGTCTAGCGTAGTCCATAGTGACTGAGCGCCAGTCTTGAACTTATAGATCTCATTCTGATCATCTTCTACCCCGTTGGACGGCAACAGAGTACCGTAGTCGACATCAACAAAGTAGTCGCGACCAATGGTCTCAGGTGTTAGCGAGATCTGTCCATACCTCCCAAGCTTGTCCTTAACCCATAAGGTCAAGGCAGTATCACCATCGGCGCCCTTAAGGCGCTCAGCAGTGTTCTGGAGGAGGAACTTGATAACGTCGCGCAATACTTGGTGACGGAGGGGTAACTTTAGGGAAATGATCTGCTCCAAGGACTGCAAAACGATCCGCAAGCCTACCCCAGTAGCGCCTTGAGGATACTCACCAAAGCCACTATTGCCCAAGAAGGACAGATCCTTCAGGCCGCTAAGGACCGAGGTAATATGCTGCTGAACGGCCTCAGGCATAGGCTGCCACGCGATGGGCAGCAACTCCTCCTCAAGGCCAATCGGGTACACAGCACCCGGTTTCATCTCAAGGGCTTGTGGATCTTGCTGATGGTCGTCACTTTTATAAGCGAGGGGTCTGTGGATGTTTGTAACAATTTCTTCCGCAGCCTCTGACATAATCAAGTTATAATGCTTGTTGAGGTCCGCGACCATGTCCACATCGCCCAACGAGCCCTCGTTGGCTGGGTCCTTGTCGGGGTTGCGAATGTTCTGAAGCAGGAAGAACGGAGGCCGCTTGTACTTATGCTTCTTCTGGGTAAGCATTACCGCGTGGCCGCGGGTCTCTTCTGCCCGCTGGCCCTTACCTAAGCGCTTATACATCGTGTACGCAATCAGGTAATACTCGTCCTTCGACCACAACTCGATCAGGTCTGTGGTACCATCCGTCCCCTCGCTCTGATTGGTGGCCTGCAACTCTACAGCGTACTGCTCCTCAATGTCCTCAATCAAGCGCTCGGGGTCAAATCGGATCACATACAGGTAGTTGTCGGGCTTGTCGTACGTACGATAAACGGGATAGAAGCGCTCTGGTGGCACAGACCTAAACAGGTATGGGCTTTCTGTGAACGCTTTCTTGGTAGTAACATCAGCACCAACACCGACTGTAATTGTTGCAGGTTGGCCTTCTTCTGGCTCCCAAAGCACCTGAAGCACTCCCATACCCTTTTTGGAGGCATTCATCTCTACGTCTTGCCACGGAATGGCCATGTCATCAAACAGCATGCGCAGATAGCGTTCACGATTGCGCGCGTTGATTGACGCTTGAGTTGTGGCCGTCCCCATGGGAATGCGAAGCCGTGGCAGCTTCGACAAGATGGCGGTAAACTTCATTACCACTGCTCGTGTGAAGTTAAACACTAGCTGGAATGAGGTGTCGTCTTCTTCAGATACAGGCTTATCCCAGTGATCGCCATCAAAGAAGCGCTCGTACCAGCCAAACTTGTCGTTGCGAGTTTGGTACTCAGCCTGAAGCTCAACAAACATGCCCCAGATATCGTCAGCGGCGTACTTATAACCCTTCTTGGCGTCTGAGGGCGTGGCATCGTTGTCGAAGCCGCTAGTACCTCCTACAGCTTCTAGCTTACCTGCCGTTGGATTAGGGTCTGAGGGCATTGGGACCTATCTCCGTTTCCAGTTGTGGGCAGCACCGTTTAGGCGCTTGCCACGCACATAACCATACCGCGCAACTAGTAAGTACCACAAAGCTTTAATGTGGTGGTTGGGCTGGTTGCGCGGAGGGACATCAGCGGGAATCATATCCTCGTCCGTTGGATCCTTGCGCTTGTACTTGGTGAACTCGTGCAGGATACCCTCGCAAGCCTTGTTGAATTGGACATGTGGTTGATTGGTGACAAGGCCCGTGGTGAGATCAGTATCATAATGCATGAAACTCTTGGCACGTCGAATACCAAGAAGTTGAGGAATCTTAGCCGCTTTGAGTGGAATTCCACCAAACGATAGCCAGCGCTTTTTATCATCTGGAGCTTCAATGTCAATGGCGCCGCCTTTGATCTTGGGCCACCAGGGACGCCTCTTGCCAATCTTGACGATCTCTTCCACACCTTTGCCAGTCTCGTAGAGCTCATCAATGCAATATGCCTGCTCTATTCGGTCTTCTGTGTGAGGTCCACAAGCGCAAGCAAGAAACTGATAAACCCCAACAGCGTATGGAGCACTACCATCACTAGGGTCAACAGCGAGATATACAGGAAGCCTAGAATTGTACCTCGCTTGATCACTGACGTGGATGCTTTTGCGGAACTCTCGAAACACGAGACCGATGGGAGGGATGGGGACTGCAGCAATGCGCTCTTCAAACAAGCCCTCAACGCGCCGTAGTGCGCGCTCAATGTTGAGAATCTCTGGGTCGTTGCGTCCACCAGGATAGATGACCCTATTCGTCCAAGAGGGGAGCGAAAAGGCAATTGCATGATCAGGGTTGTCCCCAAGAGCCCACTCGTGAAAAAGGTTCGCATACCAGTTCGCCGAGCCTTCGAATGTACCACACAAGATGAGCCACCCGCGCTTCTCCCCAACACGGGCAACGCACTTCATGTACGACATCTCCGAGTGCTGAGCGGCTTCGCACATGATAATCCCGTCCGGAGCCTTCCCGGCGATCTTCTGCACTTCGGCCGCTGTCTTGGTCTCGATTACTTGGCCCGTCTTCAAGATGATTGTGCATTTGCCAATCTTTGGACGCGATACATCCTGCTTGGAGCGAATGGCGCCCAGCTTGGAGAAGAACTCGACACAGTAATCAAATTCTGCCGTAGCCTGTTCATAGTCGGGACCTACGAGCCAGAAGAGCTGACCGAAGGGGGCTCTAGTGACAAGGAAGAGGCTGCTGGTAAAGGACTTGCCTGCGCGCTCCCCTCCGGCAACGAGTATCTTCCTTCGACGACAGAAAAGGATTTCTCGCTGCTCGTCTCCGGGCTGGAGTCCGAGGATGTCGAGGACGGCATTGATCGTTGTTTCGTCAGAGCCGCGAGAGGTGTCAATTGCTTCAAGTGGGTAAGTAAATTCAACCATGGATCATCCGGGGTCACTGAGATCTTGAGACCCAGTTGCTCGGTCTCACCTTGGACCTGTTGTAAGATTGCGCGGTACTCGGCCGACACCTTTAGGTTCAAGGGGGCGGCATTAAGAACTGGTACACCGCTCTCATCAAGCGCATCGCCGTGCTCGTCTAGGCCAAGCGATACTTCCATACGCTCCGCCAGTTGGGTAAGCCGCCTAATTCGTTCTTCTTTTCGGGCCAGGCCCCAAGTAAGCACAGCCGTACCCTCAGCAGCCCGTCTCTCCGAGAGGAGTCGCGAGAGGTCGGGGTCCGAGCGAATGCTAATCATACAACGCAGGGAGGGGATAGCGGGCCAAGACTCTGTATAGCCTAAAGCCTGTAGACGGCGCAAGGTGTACCCACGAGCTAGGCCAGTCATTAAGCGCTCTAAAATCCAGGCCGGCAAGGTGGTGTGATCATCACACACGAGAGCTTGGGGAGGGAGGGGTGGGTCGCTCAGGGAGATGTAGGCCGAGGGGATAGGTTTGAGGTCTGGAAGCCCTCGAGCCTCCCTAGCCTCAGCTAGGCGCGCCTTGATGTTGGCTACTCGATCTAGTTCACTCATGGCAAAACAGTACAATAGTATGGTCTGTAAAATCAACTTACTACCTTGCATATATA
>Ga0163152_10000905_pt1 | contig 48745 bp, 43 predicted proteins | sample OliLakLV19MP8IB2_FD_148635 | JGI IMG/M metagenome (GOLD analysis project Ga0163152, IMG submission 148635) | Freshwater microbial mat bacterial communities from Lake Vanda, McMurdo Dry Valleys, Antarctica - Oligotrophic Lake LV.19.MP8.IB-2 | ecosystem: Environmental > Aquatic > Freshwater >... | reverse complement strand
TGACGCCACAGGGCAATCGATCTGCGGCCGGCCGCTGAGGGCGATTTTTTGTCCGCGGCTGCGCAGCCGCGGACAAAAACTTTTCTTGAGCGTGTTCTATGATAGCCGCTTCTGACAACATACAAGGGCAAGTTCCGACGAGCGACAGCGATGTCTGAACGCCGCCCTGGGTAAGAGATCACATTTTCTTGAGCGGCCGAGCGAAAAACAAGGTGTTCCGCAAAGGGTGACCGAGGCCGCAACCAACTGATGCCGAGTACGGAGCCTTTCGGCCTCGGTAACATGCCGCCGGTACACACCATTTTCCACTCGGCCGATGAGGATCATTCGATCCAAAACCCTGGGCGGCGCGCAGGCTCGTAAAACTCGCCTCCGTTTGCCCAGGGCTATCTTAGTGAGGCCCTTTCAGGGCCATCGAGCAGACCTGTTGCATGGCGCGACAGCGAAAGAGACCCACGAAAAATCCTGAAGAACCCTTTTTATTGAGAGTCACTCTGCTTCCTCTGCTGACTCCTGTTCAAAAAAATTTGCGCACGCCACGCAAAATTCGACTGTTTGTAGCACGAATGGCGAACCAAGGAAGGGACGACGGTTCTTTCAGTCCCTCTTTTCTCCGTGGCTCCGTGGTTTTTCAGCTCCGTGGTTTTTCGGGAACTGGGCAAGTAATTTTTGCTTGAATCCTTAGTTTTCCAATGTCGCTTGCCAGCGCTCGCGGTCACGTTGTAATACGACCGCCGGTGGCTGAATCGAAATGACTTCGATTCCCAGCTCTCGCCCCCCTTCGGACATCGGTACGACGTTGCCGTTAATCGAGAGAATCACGCGCGGGCCTATCACATTGGCAAAGCCAAGCAGCTCCACGGATTGCTCGATAGTACCGGGAGTGTTTTTGTGCTTGGCACTCCGCTTGGGAGCGAGAAACAGATTGTCACGATCCGGGTAAGGCGGCTCGTACGCAACTTTCGCTGGCTCTTCGCTGGGAGGCTCTGTAGTTTTGTCTGTCGGAGTTGCCGCGGCTTTTGTGTCGGGTTTGACTGAATTTTTCAGTTCATCGTTAGGCTTAGCCGAAGAAACAACGGGTTTGACGGCTGTCACCTCGGAGGGAACTTCCTGCGTGCCGCAACTACAGAGGGCGAGACATAGCGATAGGCAAATCGCGTTTTGTAGTTGTGACAAGGAAAGCATCAGCTTGGCATCCGCAGCTATGAAGACCAAAAACCCATGTAAACTTAGCACATGGGGACTGGCCAAGAGCGTCACGGCGAAATCGGCTCTGCAATCGTTACTTGCGGAACATTCGCTTCCAAGCTGACGATTTTCGGACCTGTTCTTTCTCGCTGATGGTCTGACGAAGCGGCGCGGAATCGCCAGCCGTTCGGTAACGGTCATCGAAATCATTCCGCAAAGTCGCATTATTGGAGGTCAGGTCCACGGGCCCTTGCTGGACGCCTTCGACGGGAATTTGATCGACTGATTCGCTTTCAATGGACGGAAAGGGGATCGGCTCGTTGCAAGGACCACAATTCTGACCAGAGCAACCTTCGGCAAGAGGGATTGCGTCGAGTCGGCAATTGATCGTCTCTAAAGCCATGAATTCGCGTGAACGCATAACTTGCTCGTAGTCCACAATTTCCGGCTGGATAAAAACGATGAGCTCGCTCTCACGGACATTCGTATCCCGTGAGCGAAAGAGCGGCCCGATGACGCGCACATCCTTGAGGAAGGGAATGCCATTGAAATCGCCGGTGTCACTGCGTTGTCGTAGACCACCGATCACGATTGTTTGCTTATTGGCCACGCGAACCGATGTGTTGGCGACGCGACTATCAACGATGGGTTGATTATCTCTTTCAGTAAACCCGGCAACTCGGCTGAATTCCTGACTGACGACCATTTTGACCGTGCCATCGGCTGCAATCTGGGGAGTGACATCGAGCGTAATGCCCACGGGCTTGAACGCCGTGGTACCAATCTGCCCACCAAGTTCTGATTGGGTGATCTGTTGGAAAGGGATTTCCTGCACGCTGCTCATAACAGCCTTTTCATTTTCCTCGACCGTCACATTGGGATCCGCAAGCAAACGGGCATCTTTGGCAGTTTGCAGGAACTGTGCCACGGTTTTGAGATCAATTTTATCGTTGAGGCTTCTGACTGTGAGGGACCCGCCAGAGAATCCCGATTGGAGCGGCGTCGTTGTGTCAGCCTTAACCTGCAGAAACTGCTCCGCGCCCGCACCATTGGTTCCAGGCGCGCTACCGGTGCCGGCATTGTTCCAGTTCAACCCCAATTGCTCCACGTCTTGCAGGCTAATGTCGTAAATCAGGCCCGTGATCCGCACCTGGGGGCGCGGTCTGTCGATTTTTTCGAGAACTCGGCGCGCCATGTCGATATTCGAGGGATAATCGACCACCACCAAGCGATTCTCCGCGGGCATGGTGGCCAGCTTTCCGGTTGAACTTAGCACCGCGGTCAACGGGCCTTTGACGTTATCAACGGGAACGAACTGCGTGTGGAAATAAGCTACCTGCAGCCGCTTATACGATTCAGAAGGTATGCCACCGGTGGACTGCGCGGCCGCGGCATCCATTTGCTCAACGAAACTACGGATCGACTCCACGCGATCGGCAAAGTCAACAACCAGAATGCTGTTGGCCGATTCCATGGATTGCAGTTGGCCCTGACTGCTCAGCAACAACTGCGCTCCTAACACCACTTCCTGCAAATCGCTGTGTGTAATGGCAATCGCAGCGGACTCGAACAACGGATTGGCGCTGCCTACTTCTTGAGCCTTTTGTACAACCAAGCTTTGTCCCACCGGCCTGTAACTGTAGCCGTTAGCGAGCAAGATGGCATCGAGCACTTCTCGCAGCGGTGCTTGCGTATAAATGCAGCTGACCGTGCCGTCGACTTCCTTGCCGACAACGATGTTCACGTTCCAGGTAGCTCCAATGGTGAACAATGCCTTTTGAATCGTCGTGTTTTGTAGCGATAGATCGCCACGAGTGTCCAACGCCTGCTCGAGCGGGACGAGTGTCTTGGGCGGGACAGCAAGAGATGTTAGCGCCGGCTCTTGAGCCGTCACCAAAGTGATATTGGGCCACAAACCTAGCAGCGCGCAACATAACAGGGAAAGGCACGCCAGTTTCTGGCCTGCCGAGCGGAGTACTCGACTCGCGCTGCTCGTGGGCATGTGTCCTCCCTGACACAATGGTTTCGTGTTGCTAATCTCAGTAACGGAATGTCAGGAACTTTGTCTACTCAAAGCAAAGAGCAGCATTTCCAGTTCCATCGTCACCGTTTCACCATTTTGCCCGTCCGAGTGGATTTGCAGCCGCTCGGGATGAGCCAAAGTGGTGTCTTTTTGCAGTCGTTCCAACAAAGTGTAGATGTCGTGGGTTCTGCCGCTCACCGAAAGCTGGATGCCGCGCCGTTCCAAGGAAAAGGGCGTCGCCTTCCCTGACGAATCGCTTTTGTTTCCTTCTACTAGCGGGCTATCCCCTTCCTTCCAGGGTCGGCGAATTGGTTGGGCCAAATCGAGTCGGCGAATCTGACAGCTCGATTCACGGATCATATCCACTAAGCGAGTCCGATACGCACTCACCGTATCTTCCGAGACAGAGCGCCCCTCCAAGATCTCCAACTCAGCGACCACGGCGGCAACCTGCTTTTCCAAGCTGGGAAGCTGCTCCGCGGTCTGACGTGCATTTTCCAATTCTTCGGCAAGAGCCCTACGACTCTCCTTATTGTCAAAATACTCATCGACCAGCGGAGTAAGCACCGCCAGACCAAGGAGGATTGTAACGATTGAAACGATTAGCTTGCGGTGGGAACTTTCACAGAATTTCCGGATTAAGGACTCATTCACGACGTGCTACCTCCTTTGCTGGGGCGTCAGGATCGACCAAATTGAGTTCGACGTCGAAGTCAACCGTTGGTCCAGCGTTGGACTGGCCGCTTTTGGTGCCCCGTAAGGCCACATTATCGAAGCCGGGCGTTTGTTCGAGCCAGCGCACAAAGTCAAACACACCGGCTTCGAGGAAACTCGACCCTTTCAGTGCTAGCGAATCGTCGTCGACATAGCTCAACGAATTGACCCACACGTCGCTGGGCATGCAATGTGCGATTCGCCGTAGCACGTCCGCCGTGGGTGGCATCACAAGTTGAGCTGCTAGCATATTGAGTTGCGCTAGCTTGGCCTGCGTTGCCAATTGCTTGAGTTGCAATTCCCGAGCACGAGCCTGGGCGACGGCCAACTCGTCGATTTGAGCTTGAAGTCCATTGATATTGCGTTGCTGATGGAAGTTCGCGGCTGCGATTCCGATCGCCACCAAGAGGACCGCTGCGATAGGCATGACACTCCGCAACAGAATCGGCTTGAGCGGTTCACGACTAACGGCTGTGATATGATCCATGAAATTCGGCGCGTCCGATTCGCCAGCCGGCAAATACGTGCCAAGCATCGCTCCGAGTGCGGGAATGATGCCTGGATCTTTGATTCCCGCGGCGAGCTGCCACGTCGATTGGATTTCCGCGGGCGAAACAATCTGAGTTTCCACTTCGCTCACCTGCGAAAGGGCGCGCAGGGCGTTCTCCACTTCGTTTTGGGCACCACTGAGATAAATATGTCGCAACTTGGGCGAGGCTTCACCCAGCAACCGACCCACGTGTCGTTCCAAACGACCGAAGTGCGTGCGTACGACTTCGACCAGTTCTTCGGGTGTTTCGCAAGATCCTGGACGATACTCCAGCAGCAGGCGACCTCTGTGGGAAACGCCGATCTCCACCGTGGAATGATCCAAGTGAATCAACAATGTTGGAATATCAGGTGCGTTCAGTAAGCGCCCCACGGCACGGCTATTGGCGACCAACGCCGGCTCGATGGATTCAATACGCAAACCTGTGCGTTCACTCGCTTCGTAAAGCGTGTCGAGAGTCTTCGCATGACAAACCGAAGCGACCGCGTAGGAGTGGCGGGCGTCGAGTGGCTTGGAATTACTGACCGTGACCTTTTCACCTGTTCCCAGCAGCAAATACAACTGGCTCCGTTGTTGAAGTTGTTGTAGCTCACTACGGACTTCCTCGGTCGATCCTAGGATCGCCTTCGTCACACAGTAGCGTCCGCCCAAGACATATCGTACTTGGCACCCTGCTAATGCATGCTTCTCGACCAATGATCGCAAAGCGGTCGTAAACTCGATCAACCCTTGCTCGGTATTGGGTGAGGTCGCTTCCAACCGCCAGGGAATGATCATCGCATCGACTTGATCGGCGTTGCCTTCCGTGCCTCGTTGCAAAATCGCAACCCGCAGGTCAGATTCAGCCAGTTCAATCACGACGATGCGATTGTCGGCATTCTTGCGGCGTTCGCGCGGACTACGGCGCTCCCGGCGCTCTCGTCGTTCATTCTTGGTTCGTCTGTCGGACATAAAATTATTGCTTAGTTTAGAGTTCGAGTACTGCTTGCAAATGACGACTTACGTCGCCCGCCACTCCGGTCGAGGTGACGATAATTGTGGCATCCGGGCCATCCACGGCCTCGGCAAAGTATGTGTTGTCCGCAGGGTAGGCTCCGTCGGAGAGAGTCCCGCGCCAAGCGCTATCAGCTTCTAGTATGGCGGCAATGTGATGTACCCCGGCATTGGCAAGGTACAAGGCACGTTCGTAATCCATCGAGTTTCTGAGCGCGGAAAGTTCAAGCGTTGTGGTATCCAGGACGTTCACCACCATGAGCGTAATCATCGTGAGAATGAACATGCAAAACACGAGCGCGGCCCCGCGACGAGATTTGTGATTCTTTCTATTGGTTAGGGTTTCATACATCGTGATCACCAAGCCCTCAACCAGCCCTGGCAGGAAGCGGTCACCGCTTCGGTTCCGGTAGGGCGGACCAGTTCTACTTCTGTCGTTGCTCGAATCGAATGAATCAATCCCACGTCGGTCGTTGGCGTGGTGCCATCGCTACGGAGAGCAACAAAGTTGAGCTCCTCGATTCCCGTGGCAAGTAGCTGATTCGCAGTTGTGACACCAAAGAGAACACGCTTTGTTCCCGCATCATGGTCCCACACCAATGTTTGGCCGCTCGCAGTTAACACGGAAAGACTTCCCGAGTTATCCGCGGCACTCGAAATCACGGTCACCGAGGTTGCCTGCCGCACGTGCCGTACAATGTGCCGCAACACGGCGATTCCCGCTTGGCGAACTTCTTGATCTTCTTCATGCCGATTCCAAGCCGAGTACGAAGTTCGTACCAACACCATCGTGGCCGTCGTCAACACTGCCAGCATGGCCGTCGTGACCATAAGCTCCAGCAAAGTGAATCCGTGCTTGTATTGCTTGCTATTCTTCATCTTCATACGATTGCAAGTGGGCAACTTTCGTCCGGTAGAGCACGCTCAGTTCATTGGCATCGGCTGTCGCGTCATTGTCGGCGTCGTCAAAGACGTTGACTTGAATATGCATTAATTGCCCCGTGATTCCCCCACTGGCGGGGGCATCGGAGAGGGTAGCGGTATAACGAATACTGGCATGGCCATCTGCCGTAAAGTTTCCGGAGGTCGTGGTGCTTGTCCAATTTTTCATCGCCACCGCAGCTTGCGTTTCAAGCACGCTAACCGCGTAGTTCGAGAGCAGATTTCGTCGATTGAGATCGCGGCTTTTAGCCATCGCATCGCGCATCACCGCCATCGTTGGCACCAAAGTTCCTGCTACCAGCGTGGCCGCCATCACCATTTCCAAGAGTGAAAACGCTCCTCGCTCGGAGAACTTGCGCCGACTGCGACTGCAATTTGAGTTTCCGCTGACAGTAAGACGTGACATTTGGATTTATCCAATACCTCAATTGACTCTGGAATCAGCGCTAAAAATCGCGCAAATCCCCAGGAAAAGATAGGTTATGGAAGTTGCCGTGGTCGGCCGTTATTCCTTACAACCCGTAGAGACCATCCCGAAAAGATTAGGGCGTGGTTTCAGTGACCGATAAGCTGCCAGTAAGCGTCACAACGGCCAGATTCCAACTTCGCTGTTCACCAGCCACATCGATGGTATAACCCGCCAGGGCGGCCCCATCAAAGTCGAACTCCAGGGCGGCATGGGAAGAACTGACCGTGACATCTTGAGGCACGGGACGCGGCGCATCGACCTGGATATTTCCAGCACCGGTGCGGCGGTAGAGCGCGAAACTCGTGGCGTTACCTGCCGAAGGTGAAAGCTGTACGTAGTGATTGTCGCCCGTGGAGATAGTCGCACGTCGTGCGTGAACTAACGCCAGCGACAACTTTCTTACAAAACCTTCCGCACCACCGTTGCCGAGAGTCGAGCTACCGAAGGTAGTGATGGCTGCAACGGTCAACATCCCCACAATCGCCACGACAACGGCTAGTTCCAAAAAGCTCATGGCTCGACGCACCGGAGCTCGTCGAGCCATGAAAATCGTACTTGTGTAACAACCGTTCATGGGGGTCAATCTCCCCGCCATGCTAGTTCACGCGGTGGGTCGTAGTGTTCAACGAATAGGCACTGTTATCGACCGGATTGGTCGGAATGCCATCCGGAAAGTAGTTCACGTCAGCACCGATATCCGAGAGGTCCGCGGCTGGCCAAGTATTGTTGTCGATGTAAAAACGCTCCACGGCGGCGTTGATCGTCGCCTTGTGGTGTTCGCTGACGCGCTGCTTAGCTGTGTCGCTTGAAACTGTCACGCGTGGAATGATGATCGCGGCAATAATGCCGAGAATCGTCACGACTGCCAACAATTCAAGCAGCGAAAAACCACTCGTCTTGCTTTGGTTCCGCGACTTCATGGTCAGGTTCTCCTCAGAGGACTTATGTTGTGATGCAATTTCTTGCGAGATTTCCTGCGTTTTACCGCTCACTATCGAAACTTAGGTTACAAATTGCGCTGCGCGAAAAAAATATTACGCTTTTAATGGTTATGCCCAGAAACCCTGCCGGTGAGGGGGTCGATGGTGTAGCTACTGCCATCCACGGGACAGGTGGGGAGGCCTGCTGGAAAGTAATTGATATCTGCCCCGATATTGCTCAAATTCGCCGCGGGCCAAGAACCTAAGTTGTGCATCCACAACTCGGCCTGGATCTCGATATCACTCTTGTAAGTCGCGCAAGCGGCACTTTTGGCGCTTTCATCGCCACTCAGCACTCGGGGAAGAATGATGCCGGCTAGTAGCCCAAGGATCGCCAGCACGCCCATCAGTTCCACAAGCGAGAAACCGTCACAACGCTGTGTTACTCTTATCACAATTAATGACCTTGATAACTATTTATTTGCTAATCGTGTTGACCATGTCGAACATGGGTAGATAGATAGCCAGCAGCACAACAGCTATCGCGCTGGCGAGACCGATCGTCAGAATCGGCTCGAGCGCGCCAACTAATAGGCTCGTCTTGCGTTCGATCTCGTGTCGCAGATAGTCGCAAATATCTTTGGTGGCTCGCGTGAGCTGGCCTGTACTTTCTCCCACGATCACCAATTGGTTCACAATCGGTGGAAACATGTCTTCGTGGCGCTCCAGCTCGCGACTGAAACGTTCGCCACGATTGATCGCAATTTGCAAATCGCGAACCCCTTGGCGGACGGCACGATTCCCAACGGATTGGGCCGTCTCGCGGACCGCCTCCGCTAGGTTATAGCCAGCAGACATCAAGCTGTGCAGCACTTCCATCAGTTGTAAAACCGCCATGTCACGAATCCATTTTCCGACGACCGGTACACGGAGTATTCCCCGATCCATCAGCACGGCGAATTCTTCGCGCTTACGCAATTGTTGCACGGTGGCCGCCGTAAGAATGACAAAACCCAACATATAAGGACCATAGGCTTGCACAATTCCGGAGAAGCTAATGAGCATCCGTGTTATCAGCGGCAGCGGAACCTTGGCATTCGCATAAGTTTCTTCAAATACCGGCACAACATACATCAGCAAAAAAGTCAACAATCCGCTGCCGAGCGTGATGAGCAAGCACGGATAAGCCAGTTTTTTGATAACTGCTTGCTTCAGTTCGGCACTTTTGCCGCGGTTTTCTGACAGATGCTGCAAGGTTTCTGACAACGTGCCCGAGCGTTCGCCCAAACGAATTTGGCTGGCCGTAATAGGATCGCAAACCTGCGGAAACTGATTCAGCGCGGCACTAAACGACACGCCTGACTCGACTTTGCGTCGCAGTGATTCCAGCAGATGGCGATGCTTGGCGAGCGTATCTTCGCGGGCCAGTGTTGCCAACGCTTTAGGAAGTGAGACACCATTGCTGACTAGCGTGGAAAGCGTGCGCAAGATGAATGTGAGCTCATGCGGCTTGAGTCGCTCTGCTTTTTTGTTGGCCCCGGAAAATGATTGCCACCATGCTGCCAAATCAAACGCCGGGCGCGCAGCCCCCGTGGCGGTGGCACCGGCAGCAATTCGCTTGTGGCGTGACATGGTGCTGACTCGTTAGCTTGAAACCTTGAAGAAAACTTCTTCGACGGTGGTACGACCGGCAATCACTTGTTCCAACCCAGCCGTCGCTAGTTCCACCATTCCCTCCTGTAAGGCAATCTCACGGAGCTTTGAGCTGGGCAGTCCTTTTTCGATGGCCATGGCTAGGCTTGGCGTCACCATCATGATTTCGTAAATGGGAATCCGACCCGCATAGCCACTGCCGAGACACTTTTTACAGCCACGGCCAGCGAAAAACACGGTATCCTCCGGGATTTTCGTGTTATGTCGCAAGGCAGCCAGGAAATGTTCATTCGGCGTCACAGGCTCCTTGCAGTTGTTGCAGATCGACCGCAGCAGCCGTTGTGCAATCGATCCCAGCAAAGCTCCACCTGTCTTGAAGCTATCAATGCCCAGGTCATTCAGACGGGTGACGGCTCCCACGGCATCGTTGGTGTGCAACGTGCTTATGAGTAAGTGGCCCGTTAAGGCCGCTTGCACGGCGGTGGAAGCGGTTTCGTGATCGCGAATTTCGCCGAGCATAATCACGTCGGGGTCTTGCCGCATGATGTACTTCAAGGCGTTCGCGAAGCCCAAACCGTGTTCATTGTCCGAAGCCACTTGATTGATGCCAGGCAGGCGATACTCGACGGGGTCTTCCACCGTGACGATATTGCGGCTCACGGCGTTGAGCTTCGAGAGCAAAGCATACATGGTCGTGCTCTTGCCCGAACCCGTGGGCCCTGTCACGACGATCATGCCGTGTGGCTTGTCGAGCAACTCTTGAATTTTCTTCAAATCGCGGTCCCAGAGACCGAGTTGATCGAGTTGGAAAATGCGGCTCCCTTCGTCCAACAGACGCATCACCACTTTTTCACCACCGACCGTGGGAATCGTGCTCACGCGGAAGTTTACCCGGCCGGTGACTTCGCTGACAGTAAGCTGGCCATCCTGAGGACGCCGGTTTTCGGTCGTGTCCATATCAGCCATGACTTTTATACGAGCCACCACCGATTCTTCGATGTGACGTGGAATCGTCATGACCGCCTGCAACTCGCCGTCTACACGATAGCGCACTCGCATTTCGGGATGATGCGGCTCCAGATGAATATCACTCGAGCCGGCATTGATGGCACCCATCAGTATCGCGCGGACAAGCCGCACGACAGGCGTTTGATCCTCATCAATAATGACTTCTGATGCGAGTTCTTCGCCGATCAAGCTTTCCGCGGCGGCAAGGTCTGCCATCTTCATGTCGACGATTGTTTGTCGAGCGACTACACGGTCGTCGAACCCGCGATCAAGCGCACCTTCAATTGCATTCTGCAGGGCCACCAGCGGAATCACTTTGTAACCAGTGATCAGTTCCGTTTCCGAGATCACATCAATATCGTCGGGTGCCACCATCGCCAATTGCAGTGTTCGCTTGGTCACGCCAACCGGAACAACTTTGTGATGACGAGCCAAATCCTCGGGCAACAGTCGCACGACTTGCGGGTTGATGCCTTCCGGCACGACTTCCATAAAGGGAACACCATATTGCTCAGCCAGTGCCTGACCGAGTTGATCGCTCGTGATCAGACCGCGCCGGACAAGAATCGTGCCTAATAAACCACGTTCCGATCCTTGCGTGGAAATAGCGCTTTGGACCTGCCCTTCGGTGATCCAGCCGTGCCTAACCAGGATGTCGCCTAAACGTGCCATTTATCAACTCTACTTGAGAGAGAACTAGGTCTTCACGACTCGCGAAGCGCCGATCAATTCTTCGACCTTCTTTTCCAATGTGAGTGGATCAAAGGGAGTGACCAGGAATTCGTCCGCACCGGCGTTGTAGGCCTTCTGGACATCTTCCAAGTCAGAACTGCCAGAAAGGAAAATGACTGGGATTTCGCTCGTCCGCGGCTCATTACTCAATTGATTCAGAAAATCAAACGCGCCCGTCTCCGCGACCTGCCCGACCACAATCAATTGAGGAAGCTGTGTGAGCAGCCACTCATTCGCGGAGTTTGCACCTTCCCACGAACTCACCTCATACCCCAGAAGTTCCAGCCGAAACGCGGTAATTTCGCGCAAGATCGGTTCTTCTTCCACGAGGAGGATGTTACAACGCTGTTGAGTCATGATTTTTACTGGTGCTTCGGGAGTTCTCGCTGGGAAGCCGCTGTCAGGGCGCACTCCAACGCACAACCGTAGCTTGCCTTCTGGTCGAGTCAAAGCAACATGTCGCTGTGATTTCTCAACGTCGCCTTGCCGCCCTCAGTAATCCCTAAAATCAGAAAATCTCTCACAAGCGTTACACTTGGCGAAACAAGCTCGTCTGGCAGCCCGCTCAATGAGTGATAGCAAGCTAGATTTGCATAAATACTTCTACCGCAGGAAAGCGAAATTGCGCTCGTCTGCAAGAATCAAGCAGGGAAATCACTCCGATGTGCATCCATCGTGCAGGTTTTAGGCTAGGGCTTTCGCTGCTGGAACTGATGCTGGTTGTCGTGCTGGTATCGATCATCGCCAGCGTGGTCATAGCGCGAGTTTCTCAGTCGACGGACACTGCCAAGTGCAAAGCCTGTCGGCACAATCGCATCGAACTGAACGGCGCCATCGAACGTTACGGCGTGAGCAACGGCAGCTTTCCCAGTGACCTTAGCGATCTAGCCGTTCCCGATTACTTTCCCCAGGGCATTCCAGTTTGCCCTGTTTCAGGTTCAGCCTACTCGATGAATTCGACGACACATCGCATCGATGGTCATACCTTGAATTCCGTGCCAGGCGATCACTAAGTCGTTCAACACAATTCGGCCTTAGCACACTTCTCAGCGGGTCTCGATCCAGCGAATGATCCGCACACCAGCCGGGCGGCCCCCTTGATAGATGGCGTTGATCTCCTCGGGACACAAAGCGCGGCTGTAGACACGCACGTCATCAAATCTGCCATCGAAATAAGTTCCCGACGAGGAAAGCACACCTTCCCCAATCTTGAACGTGCCCGTGTTGGACCCATAGCTGGCCGTGAAAGTACCCCCCGAGCCCACTTCCACGCCATTCACATAGATTCTCAGTCCTAAACCGTCGCCGACAGCCACAACGTGTGACCATTTGGAAGCTGCCAGTTGCGCGGTTGCACTTAGCGACCCACCACTACTTGTCCACAGGTCGATCAGGTCCGTTTGGGTGTCGATTCCTAATTCGATCAATCCATTCTGCCCAAGAAAAGACTTATCAGGAGTTAGGCTATCGGGCCGCATCCACGCCGCGAGAGTAAATTTTGACAGTCCATTTAACAAACTTTTTCCTGAACTGAGATATTGGCTCGTACCATTAAGCTCCACCGCCGTGCCGTTGGTCGCCGAATTCGAGCTGCTGACGCCCAACGTCGGACTGCCCACGTAGTTGGCATTGTTTGCTGCCACGCTCGAATCGGTAGCTACCGTTCCGCTCGATTCATTGAGTTGCCAACGGGCAATCATCCCTGCCAGTTCGGCAATTTCGGAAGTTGAAATCGCACGATTGTAGATGCGGAAACCACGCAAGGCTCCTTGCCAATATTCGGAGCTGCCTGTGCGAGTGCCAAAAGATAAGATACCTGCCGGTTGGGCGACAAGATTTACGGGACTAATGCCACTCGCAGTGAGCTCACCATCGACATAAACCGAATAGGCTTCGGTGCTGGCGTCAAATACAGCCACAATGTGATACCACCTATCCAGTTCGTCCACGACTGTTGACGCAAAGGGTTCGTTACCCACGTAGGGAGAACCACCAAGGTCAAACGAGATCGTGCCGGTTGGTTCGAGGCGTGCTTCCCAATCACCGTTGATACCGAAAAGTCTCTGCCGCACTGCAGACGTACCGGATCCCCGCATCCAGAAAGCGACTGCACCATTGGCTGGCGGTGTAAAGTTCGAGTTTGTCGTCGCACGGTCGTTGATTCCGTCGAAATCCAATGCCGTATTGCCAGAACAGTCACTCGTCCAAGAAGCACCATTAATGGTGGCATTATTGCCCATGCCCGAACTGTCAGAGGCAATCGCACCGGCTGCTTCGTCAAATTTCCAGTGCCCCACGAGACCATAAAGTAATGCAACTTCGGGCTGGCTTAGTGCTCGGCTGTAAATACGCACATCGTGGATAGAGCCATCGAACTGACGGCCAGCGCCTTGGATGTTGCGCCCGATGGCCACGGCACGATTATTCGCCAGAATTGTTCCCGTACTGCTCACCGAGTTGCTCAGAACGCCGTCCACATAGATCTGGAGCTGGCTGCCGGTGTAAACACCGGCCACGTGGTGCCAACGGCCGTCGTTGACGTTGACAGAGCTCGCCACGGTATTCGTCGTTAGGTTCCGACAATAAAAATTTACACCGTTGTTGCTGCCATCACGCTGTAATCTCCAGGCATCGTTTCCTTTGGTGACGATCGCTTGCTCTGGGTCATCGAACACGTCAACCTTAATCCAGGCAGCGACGGCCATCGGGCCGGTTAGGTCGTACCTGCTCTCGTTTGGAATCGCGACGTAATCATTGCTGCCATCGAAGTTGGCTGCTTTGTCACCAGCTCCAGGGTATGGCCCGTTGCTACCTAGAATGACGCCATTGGTGTAAGTTCCATTGTTGAGTTGAACCGATGAATCGACGCTTGTCGTGCCACTTGTTTCAACGAGCTTCCAGTGTCCGCGTAAACCTCCACCAGCCGTGCTGTACAGTGCGGAGATTTGCGCGGCCGTAAGTGCACTGCTGAATATGGCAGTCTCGTCGAGAACTCCGTTGAAAGCGCGGTTACCTGCACCCGACGGCAAATTGCCCAGACCGATGGCAACCGCCGCATCATTGGATACCGTACCGGCATAAGCGGCGCTACCAACCTGCACGCCATCCAGATAGACGCGCATGGTCGATCCGTCGTAGGTCACTGCGACGAAGTACCACACGCCGGTCGACATGGTGCTGACCGACGACAGAATCTCTCGGGTTGTGCCGCTAATCTTGATTTGCGCCTTAAGTTGGGTGCTGCTGCCGATTCCCAAAGCCCAATGTGTGTTGGCAGTGGCTGTGCTCGTGGCTTTGGCCACGAAGCGATCGTCGCCAAAACCATTCGATTTGAACCAAGCTAGAATCGTGATCCCTGAACCCGAGACGCCAAAGGGATTCACCTGAACGCGGTCGTTGGCGCCACCAGCAAAGGTCGCGGCCATGTCGGCGTCGCCCGCGACGGCGCCGTTTGCTCCAAGCGTCACGCTATTCTGATAGGTGCCACTATGAGTACCCGTGACATCAACGGCGGTCGTACCCGAACTTTCACCAAGTCGCCAATAGGCCACTGGCCCATGCGACAACGTCAAATCAGAATAGGGAGAGCCTACTGCGGCGAGGGGCCCTAGCAAGCCAACGGCCAAACAAAGCGTCCAACGCCATAAACCGCCATGTCGAGCTCGTTCATTTACGAACATAGATGTCACCTGTGTGAACCTCATGCCTATAGTCAAATCTTGCCCACAGGTAACACGGCTGTATTTCCCGCAATGGCGATCAAACCGCACAGGCCGGTTTGGTTACCTCATAGATACCCTTGAGCACGTCGCAGCGAGCAATCAGTCCAATCAAACGGCCATTTTCTATGACGGGAACTCGCCGCACGCGATGCATGATGCACAGGTCAGCCACTTTGCGAATCGGATCTTGCGGAGACACCGTGATTAACTCGGTGGTCATGTGTTTGAGAACTTTTTCTTGCCGAACTTCCTCATCGTAGGCAATCGCCAACAGGGCAAATTCGGTGACGATCCCGATCAGTCGATCATTGGCGTCAACCACCGGCAAACCTGAGATTTTTTGCTGCAATACGATTTCTATGGCCTCTTGGACCGTGGCATTGGGTCCAATGGTCACCACATTGTCGGTCATGATGTCATTTGCAGTCAGCATAACGATGCCCCTTTTCCAAGTGTTGACTTTGCGTTCCAATCCTCTGACAGAACGCCCGAATCTCCACATAAAGTTAGTTTAATTCTCCTCTCCAGGCAGACTGAAACCCATGAAGCGCACCGCGAATGCCACTGGATAATTACCTTCCCATTGAGCAAATTACGACGAACATGGAAGTGCGATACTGAGACTTTAGCTACAATCCCTACAGTCCGTCTCTTATGCACAATACGCGTTATTGCCAGAACGATTTCCACCCTTAGTGCGTAAGACCGATATCCCAAGCATTGCGTTCCGAGCGGTGAGAAATTATGTCCACTCTCCTAGCCAACGATATTAGACAAGCCGCCCTGGCTTTTCGCGGCTATAACGTGACCAACTTGGGTCGCACGAGAGAACTCCTTGCGGAGCCCGCCTATCGAACAATCGTTGAATTTGAATTACGGCGCTTCGGCGAGGTCTGCGCGGATGTGATCGGTCGGCCCGTCGATCTCGCCAATCGCATCTTAGAGAATCGCGAACCCGGCATCGAAGCTTATGCCGAAGCGATTGCCATCATTGTCGCGGCCGAGGTCGCACAACTCCGCTTACTCCAGGAGATTCACGAAATCGACACCACGCGCGTCGGCTTGTCGTTCGGTTTCAGCCTCGGCGAGCTTGTGGCCGTGAGCTGCGCGGGCATTTTTGCCCCCGATCACATGATCCGCGTCCCCTTGGCCATGGCAGCCGACGCCGTGGAACTTGCCGCCGACGTGACGATGGGCGTGCTTTTTTCACGCGGACCAGTCATTAAATATGCGCAAGTCCGGCACTTATGCGAGGTTATCACCTGTGAAGGTCACGGCACAATCGGCGTTTCCTCGATTCTCTCGCCCAATACTTATCTCTTGTTGGGTCAACGAGACACGATTTCCCGCTTTCGTGAATTGATGAAACATTCGCTGCCCCATCGCGCCCAACTTCGCATCAACGACAATCGCTGGCCTCCTTTGCATACGCCAATTGCCCGACAACGCAATATCCCCGACCGAGCCGCCGTGATGCTCGAAACCTTGCCTGGGGGTAATGGCCCCCCCTCCCCTCCGGTGTTTTCGCTCGTCACCGGCAAACAAAGCTACATCGACAGTTCGCCACGCGAAATTCTCCGCCAATGGGTCGACCAACCTCAGCGGCTGTGGGATGCCGTCGACTATTGCCTGGGTGCGGGCATTGAGACGGTGATTCATGTTGGTCCCGAACCCAACTTGATCCTTGCCACGTTCACGCGGCTTAGCGAGAATATACGGGAAGAGATGGCAGGGAATTCGCTCGGCAGCCTCAGTATGCGAGCCGTCTCGGGAATCGCCCGGCATTCCTGGTTGGCGGGACTGTTGCCGGCTCGGACCAATCTCCTCCGCGCACCCTATGTGAACCATGTGATCTTGGAAAATTGGCTCTTGGAAAACGTGCCAAAATAAAGCTCATCGCTGGGCAGTGGCAATCGGCTTTTCGACCAGCGGCATCTCCAAGCAAACGGCCTGGTTTCCGTTTCGTAATAGCAAATACGGCGAACTAAACGCAGGATTGTTCCAGGTGACTTGATCTGCCGGGAACACCCGCATGGCCGCAAGCTCTCGATATTCCTCGGGAGTTGGCTCGACGAGGATAAGCTCGCCAGATTCCGAAAGCACAACGAGCGCATTACCGATCAACATCATCTGCCCATGGCCGATTGCTGGTAAACGGCGTTTCTTCCACTGGCTTTTGCCCTCTTCCAAATCAATGCACTGCAAGATGCCGCCATCGACTCCGTAGACATAGCCATCGAGAATCACGACGTTCCCCATTTTGGTTTTCATCACCTGCCGAATCGGCGGATTCCATAGCGCTTCAGCAACGATTTTACCGCTCTCATCACGCGACAATTGCAATAAAGTAGACCCAACACCATAACCCTTGGAGAGAAATAGCTTCTCGCCTGGAAGTGGGATCGGCTGCGAAGTTGTCGCGTCGCTGTCGCTATTGCCTAGCCAATCATGTTCCCACACGATCTCACCATCCGATATGCGGTGTGCGGTGATAAGGTCTTCGTTAATACTTAAAATCAATTGCTCGCCCAAAAGCTCCGTGAGCACGGGCGACGCATAGGACGACCGATTGGCTCCCGCGGACCAAACTGGCTTGCCAGATTCCGCGTCATAAGCGACAAGTGATCCCGTGGGTGCGCCAACACTCACCACAACAAGAGTTGGCCCCGAGGTCTGCTCGACAATCAAGGGCGAACTGGCTTTGCCCCACATGATGTTTGTCGTGTCGCCTTCCTGCAAGGTATCGTGGGTCCACAAAACTTTCCCCGAACGAGCATCGAGGCAATTGAAAATACCAGTAGCACCAACGGTGTAGACTTTGCCGTCGTAAACGGTCGGCGTCGCGCGCGGGCCGATTCCGCCCAAGGCCCCTGCCCCGCCAGGATCAAACCTCACCGTATCGGCATGACTCCACACGGTTTCGCCTTCGGGATTCTCGGTGCTGATGCGATAACAGACGACTAACTCTTGATCTCCACGTTGCTCTTGGGTAATCGCGTAGTCGCCCACCAAAGCAAAGCCCGACCAACCCGCACCCGCTTCGGTACGCCATTTTTCTTGCGGGGCGTTCACCGACCAATCGGTGGCCAATTCCACATCCGCAACCTCGGCCCAATAGCCGTTCCCCAAAAAACGCGGATAGTCGTGAGGAGTCGTTTGCCATTCCGCGATTTCTTGATTGTTCTCCACGGGAACAACCAGCTTCTGATCTGGCTTCGCACTCCACCGCCAGCGCCAGCCGACCATTGCCACATCACCATTATTGACAATATCGACCGTTGACCAAAACAACAAAGCAACCGCCCAGGGTGCCAAGGCCAGCCGCAGGCGTTTGCGGGTTTCATAACCGCTGAGAAATAACGTCCAAGCTGACAAACCTAAAAAGAGGGCGCCCAGCCCCAGCAAGATCGAGAAATTCTTGACGTCCTGGTCAGCGTTACCCAATTGAATGGATAGGCAGACCCCCACAACTAAGATCGTCCAGACTAGGGGAAGCCAGCGGAAACGCGCCCTTCCCACCGTTGCCGGGCCATTTTCGGATACCATTTCAGAAGCCACTCTCAGTTCCTTTTTCAGTTGATACGCTCTGTTTAACCTTGAATATGTTAGGACTCTACCCGCAGGCTGACAACTCGGGTTCACGGGCCGAGAATAGCTTGCGTGTACCCTGCGTGAGGACTACAAACGAGGTGGAGTCCTTTTTCTCCTTTGAGCTGAAATATTTGCGGTTTCTGCTGTGACAATTTCTATGGAATTTTCATCCTCTGAATCCCTCACCGGAAAATGGGCTTTAGTGACGGGAAGCTCCGGGGGCATCGGCACGGCCATCGCCCGAGCATTGGCTGACGCGGGTGCAAATCTGATCCTCCACGGCAATCACCACCTAGACCAAGCGAAAAAACTGGCCGCCGAGTTACAGCAGAAAAAAAATTCGGTGGAAGTGCTCGCCTGCGATCTCTCCGACAACTTGGCACGAGAGAGTTTCATTGATCGTGCCTGGCACATTGGTCAGCTTGACATTTTAGTGAACAACGCGGGCTTTGATGTTCTGACTGGCGAAGCTAACGAGTGGAGCTTCAATGAAAAACTATCTGCTCTGTGGCAACTCGATGTGCTGGGCACGGTGCATCTCTCCCGCGCTTTTGGCGGCAAAATGAAGGAGCGTGGTGGCGGCTCGATTATCAACATAGGCTGGTCTCAAGCAGAGACAGGCATGGCCGGCGACAGCGGCGAGTTTTTTGCGACCGTCAAAGGAGCCGTGATGGCGTTCACGCGGAGCTTGGCCAAGTCGTTGGCTCCCCAGGTTCGCGTCAACTGCGTGGCACCGGGTTGGATTCAAACCAAGTGGGGCGAGGGTACATCAGAATATTGGCAAGCCCGCGCCAAGAGCGAATCGCTGTCAGGTCGCTGGGGCCAACCGGAAGACGTCGCCCGTGTTGTCCGCTTTCTCGCCTCACCAGAAGCAGCGTTTGTTAACGGCCAGGTCATTAACGCCGACGGCGGTTTTGCGGGCTCGGCGGATCAGAGCGGATGGAATTAATTCCGTTCAGTCAGGCTTTCAAAAATGGCTCACGAGCATCACGAGCATATCCATTTTGTTACGGGTCGCCTCGCCTGTCATGCGTTGGAACAATTGCTTCCCGAACTGGCGCGGCAAGTCGGATTTGCTTACACCATCGACGTACTGCCGATCACGGTGGCCGCGTTGATGACCCCCACTTGGATTGCCAAGCATCTGCGTGTTCCATCACAAGCCACTCAAATCATCATTCCCGGTTATTGCGAGGGAGATCTCGCCCCCCTCACGGCCTTGACCAATCTGCCGGTGCATTGCGGGCCGCGCGATTTGCGGCAACTGCCGAAGTATTTTTCTCGTGAATCGCAGCCCACGGAATACGGTGCCTACGACATCGAGATTTTGGCGGAGATCAACAACTGCCCACGCTTGCCGCTCGCTGAGATCATCAGCATCGCCGAGAAATACGCCCACGACGGTGCCGATGTGATCGATCTCGGTTGCGACCCCGGCGGCACTTGGTCGGGCGTGTCTGAGGCAGTGACTGCCTTATGCGATCTTGGGCTGCGCGTTTCGATTGACAGTTTGAATCCCGTCGAAATTGCAGCGGCTGCTCACGCTGGTGCCGAATTGGTGTTGAGCGTCAATTCCTCGAATCGTGAGGCGGCACTTGATTGGGGCATCGAGGTGGTGGCGATACCCGACGATCCGAAAACTCTCGCCGGTCTCGACGACACGGTGGAATTCCTGGCGTCGGCGGGAGTGCCGTTGCGCATCGATCCAATTCTCGAGCCCATTTCGTTCGGCTTTGCGGAAAGTCTGGGCCGCTATTTGGAAACGCGCCGCCGTTATCCCGACGCGGAAATGCTCATGGGCATCGGCAACCTCACGGAATTGACCGACGCCGATTCAGCGGGGATTAACGTACTGCTCTTGGGTTTTTGCCAGGAGCTTTCAATCCACAGCGTGCTGACAACGCAAGTGATCCCCTGGGCTCGCACAAGTGTCAAGGAATGTGATCTTGCCCGTCGCTTGATGCACCATGCAGTAAACAATCAGGTGTTACCCAAGCACGTTGAACCTCGGCTCATCATGCTCCGCGATGAGCAAATCACCAGCCCAACAAACGAGCAACTCGAAAAATTAGCCGCCGAAATTCGTGACAATAACTATCGAATCTTCCTCGCGGAGAGTGCGATACATCTCGTTTCCAGCAATCTGCATTTACAGCACGCGGATCCATTCGAGTTGATGGAAACCTTGCGACGATCTGGTCCCGAGGGTGGCTTGCCCAAGAATCTCAACCCCAGCCATGCCTTCTACTTGGGTTACGAACTTGCAAAAGCGCGCATCGCACTCACGCTGGGTAAAAACTATGTGCAAGATGAAGCCCTTGATTGGGGTTTGGCCACGGAACCCGAGCAACTGCACTATCTCCAACGCGAGACGCGGAGCGAGCAGTCGTGAGTAAGAGTGACTTGCCATGTGTTGCTGAGTTGCCGCGCGGGTTGTCGGCGGTTGACGTGTTTCAACGCCTCGCGCACTTGCCGCATGTGGTGTTTTTCGACAGCGTGGCGGAGTTTGGGCGATTAGGACGTTATTCATTTGTGGCAGCAGACCCCTTTGATTGGGTGGAAGCCTCGGCAAGTGCTGACGATCCGCTCGCTCGCATCTCGGAGCGTTGCCAAGAATTTTCCAACACAACCATCCCCAATTTGCCTCCGTTCCAAGGGGGCGTGGCGGGTCTGTTGGGTTACGATTTGGGTCGCAGTCTTGAGATAATTCCTACCGCGCGCGTGACAGACTTTCCAATTTCCGACATGGCGGTGGGCTTTTACGACGTCGTCTTCGCCTTCGATCATCACGAAAACCGAGCCTGGCTGATCTCGCAAGGTTTTCCTGAGCTTGAGCCTACGGCGCGTCGGCATCGTGCCGAACAACGGTTGACTTATTTTCGTGGTGTTCTTGAAAATCCGCCGCGATTTCTTCGAGCTTCGCCAACCGTAAACGTACCCAAATCTTCGCTGGCCTCGCAATTCGAGATCGGCTTGGCTGACGTCACCAGCAACATGTCTGCCGCCGAGTATCAAACCATGGTCCGCCGCGCGGTGGAATACATCCACGCGGGGGACGTGTTTCAGGTGAATCTCGCGCAGCGGTTGCTCTGCCCCGCTAAGTGTGATTCGGTCTCGTTATACTTGAAACTCCGCGAGAAGAATCCTGCCCCTTACGCGGGCTTTTTGAATTTGGGTGACTGGCAGATTTGTAGTAGTTCGCCCGAGTGCTTTTTGCAGCTTCGCGGTCGCACGGCCGAAACTCGTCCCATCAAGGGAACTCGCGGCCGATCCGCTTCTCCCGAAGCCGATTTGTTCACGGGGGACGAACTGCAACTGAGCGAAAAAGATCGGACCGAGAATGTCATGATCGTTGATCTCATGCGCAACGATTTTTCCCGCGTCTGTACGAGCAACAGCGTCGAAGTGGCGGAGCTTTGTGGTGTGGAAACTTACGCCCATGTGAAGCATCTCGTTTCCGCCGTGAGAGGCACGCTTCGTGATGATGCGACTCCTTTCGATCTCTTGCGAGCTTGTTTTCCTGGTGGTTCGATCACTGGTGCGCCGAAAATCCGTGCGATGGAAATCATCGCCGAGTTGGAGCCGACCGCGCGCGGGGCTTATTGCGGCTCGCTGGCCTACATCGGCTTTGACGGCCAAATGGACAGCAGTATCCTCATAAGAACCATCACGGCTGGCGGTGGCTGGTGGCAGATGCCGGTGGGGGGCGGCATCGTGGCGCAGTCGGATCCGCTCGACGAATACCGCGAAACCTGGCACAAAGCCCGGGGACTGCTCCACGCACTCGATCTGTGTTAGTGTGATTTCCATGATTCTCCTGGTCGACAACTACGACAGCTTCGTCCACAATCTGGCCCGCTACATTCGGCGGCTCGGCCAGGAAACGCTTGTCGTGCGCAATGATGCGCTCGATGTGAGCACGGTCCGTCGCCTCGCGCCGCAGGCCATCGTGCTTTCCCCTGGACCCTGTACTCCCCGCGAAGCGGGTAACAGCCTAGCGTTAGTGAGCGAGTTGTATCATGAATTTCCGCTTTTAGGCGTGTGCCTCGGCCACCAAACCCTAGCCGCGGCCTTCGGAGCGAAAATAATTCGCGCCCCGGAACCGATGCATGGCCGCACTTCGCAAGTCACGCACGATGGCACCGGGCTATTCACCGGCATTCCCTCCCCTTTCGCAGTGTGTCGCTACCATTCGCTGATCATTGATGAACAAACCTTGCCGGTGGAATTCTCCGTCACCGCGCGCAGTTGGGACAACATCATCATGGCGTTTCAACATAATCAGTTTCCCTTGCATGGGGTCCAATTTCATCCCGAGGCCACGCTCACGGAGCACGGTTTTCAGCTGCTGGCAAATTTTCTTTACATTGCTGGTATAAAAGTTGATAAAAACATCTCTGACCTGGCCGAGTCGGAATTTTGTTTCGCAGAGGCCACACCATTCCAGCTTCCTCTCGGACCGGTGACATTTTGAGATCACAAGCAAACATGCCTGCGGATGCACTCCCCCAACTCGGTACCACGGGCCGGATTTTGGAAGGGATCGTCACCACCCAAAATCTCGACGGCTCGGTTAACATCGCGCCGATGGGACCGTTGGTGGATGACAGTTTTAACATCCTCATCTTGCGGCCTTTCAACACTTCGACGACCTTTGAAAACTTGCTGCGAACTCGCCGCGGCGTTCTGCACATCACGGACAATGTTGAGCTTTTTGCCGAGGCTGCGCTGGGGTTAGTCCGCGAACCCCGATTCTTACGGGAAAAACCGCTGGTGCTGGCCGATGCGTGTCGCTGGTTCGCGTTCGAGATCGAATCGGTTGATGACTCGCAAGAGCGGACACACATGGTCGCGCGAACGACGGCACGCGGCACGCTCCGTGAATTCTTCGGCTTCAATCGGGCGCAACATGCTGTCATCGAGGCGGCGATACTTGCCACGCGGCTGCACATCTTGCAGAGCGCTGAAATTTTGGCGGAGTTCTCGCGGCTGCAAATAATCGTGGATAAAACGGGCGGGGCCATCGAGCAGCGGGCCTTTCGCCTGTTGCGGCAACATGTCGATCAGACGCTCGCGGAGTCAGTAAGAGAATGATGCGTCGCGTTGAAGTCCGCACAAATTGTCGTTTGCATTTTGGTCTCACGAGCTTGGGGCATGATGTTGAGCGTCCTCAGTTTGGCGGCGTGGGGGTGATGGTCGACGCGCCCGGTGTGCATTTGCAGATCACCAGCGCGGATCGGTTCACAACGGCCGGGCCGCTCAGCGAGCGCGTCGCCAAATTCGCGGCCTCGATTGCCGACCACCTGCAGTTACCAACTCTGCCCGAGGTGCATGTGCAGGTTCTTGCCGCACCGCGCGAACATGTGGGGCTTGGAGTCGGCACGCAGCTAGGGCTGGCACTCGCGGCGGGACTCGCCGAGTCGCTGGGTTTTCCTTGGCGCGATCCGCTACGACTCAGCCAACTCACGCGCCGCGGCCGACGCTCGGCCATCGGCACATATGGATTCTTAGTCGGTGGATTTCTGGTTGACGCGGGCCATCGCACCAACGAACCGCTCGGTCAACTAGCTTATCGTGGTGACTTTCCCGCCGCTTGGCGGTTCGCGTTGCTAACACCTTGCCACACGACGGGCAAAGCTGGCACGGCGGAAGATCGCGCACTCGCCAACTTGCCGCCTGTCTCCCGCGGAATCACGGAGGAGTTGGAGGCAATCACGACCTCCCAACTTATTCCTGCCTGTGAACGCCACGATTTCGCAACCTTCAGCGAGGCGCTCTACCGCTATGGCTGTCTCGCGGGCAAGTGCTTCGCCCCCGTGCAGGGTGGCACCTTCTCGTCACCGCAAACCGCTCGGCTGATTGCCTGGCTACGTGAGCAAGGCATCGCCGGTGTCGGCCAAAGTTCGTGGGGGCCAACCGTGTTCGCGTTGCTGTCGAATTCTCAAGCGGCTGACGAACTGCACGCTCGGCTACGCGAGCACGCCGAATTCAGCGATTACGAATTCGTAATCGCCGCGGGAGCAAACCAAGGTGCCACGGTCGTTGTGAGCGAGTGAATTTACCGCGCAGATTTCCCTTAAGAGTCGAGCAAGTTGGCCAACTTGTCCAACTTGGCCATGGCAGTTTATTTGGCCAAGTTCATGTTTCCTTGCAGCGATTATTTAGTTTTGGGGTTGAATCTTGCATTAACCGTAGGCCGGAACGAGTAACGCGAGTTCCGGCAATTTGTTGTGCTCTGCCGGAACTCGCACAACTCGTTCCGGCCTACTTTTTTACAGTCTCGCTAAGCCGCAAGCGGCTGTTGAAAAATGCTAACGAGGCTAATTTTAGCAAATTGCGCGGACTATTTCTACAAAAAAAATTACCAATTGGCGAGCCGTAAACGCCCGGAGATTGCACCACGAATCGAACGAATTACACGAATCGGGAGTGAGAAAATAATGTTATTCAAGCACGAAGTGACGCGATAGAAGCGAACGGAATTCCAACTTATCTGATAGTGCCTAACGACCAAGATAGGTTGCCGGGCCGCCTGAAAGGAACGTGATGTCTCGAAAAAACCGTCATGCCGGCCCGGTCAAGTGCAACGCTTTGTACGGCACGTAATCAATCTACCGGCTCGAATGGTATCAGACGAGCCAAACGTTCTGACATCGGCCCAGGCTCCGCACAAGCGAGATTGCCGTAACTCGTTTTCAATGGTACCGCTGGATCCCAAAAATGGATAAAGAACGCCATTCGCAATGGTTCCACGTCCGGCACATCCGGCCACCGCACAGGTATGCGAGTCTCCCCGTCGGCAGAAAAATACCCTTCGGCCCAAGGAGCTTGTTCCCCTTGACCAAAACCGCTGACGCGAAATCGCTTGTCGCGATTGGAAACGATTACTTCGATCAGCACGATGGACTCAAGCTGCTCCCTGCATTGACGCTCGGCCGCAATTCGTTCGGCGTCATCCATGGGAAAGCCGTAGAGAATGTCAAACTGTTCGCGAAACAGATCCTCTGAGACTTGCAGTCGATACACGCCCAAAAGGTCGATCTTTGGTTGGGTCACGGATCGCGCCTCGAAAAGTGCCTAACTTGTTATTCGACACAAATTTTTTGTGAATCCCCTGATCCACAAAAACTGTGGGCCCATTGACAGAGATGCCTTGGAAAACTGTATAAATGTTCGTTATTCAATGCTGTATTCCCCGAGGGCAAGCTTCACGAAAAAAACATTTCCTTACATCAACCCGTAATTCGTGAGCGTCTTGCGCAACGACACTTCTTCGTCTTTCGTGAGTGGCGTCATGGGGAGACGTAGCTCGCCGGTGTCGCGGCCGAGCATTTTCATCGCGGCTTTGATGGGGATCGGATTCGTGGAAAGGCCCAGCATGTCGCGGCAGAGGGGAAAGAGTTTGTAATGCAGCTCTTGGGCCTCGGCGATCTTTTGTTCGTTGAAAGCCGTGAGCATCGCGATGACATCTTTCGGCACGATGTTCGCCACGACGGAAATCACGCCGCTGCCGCCGACCGCCATGATGGGGAGCGTCAAACTGTCGTCGCCGCTGAGCACGGTGAGATTGGTATTCGCGAGTACGGCCGAGGCTTGGTCGAGCGAACCGGTGGCTTCCTTCACCAAGGCGATGTTTTCCAATTCCGCGAGGCGGATGATTGTCTCAGGCTCGATATTCTTGCCCGTGCGGCCAGGGATGTTGTAGATGCACTGCGGCAGGCTGGTTTCCTCGGCCAGGCGCTTGAAGTGTTCATAAAAGCCCTGTTGCGTCGGCTTGTTGTAATACGGAGCGACTTGCAAGGCCCCATCGGCCCCCGCCTTTTCCGCGGATTTCGTCAGCCGCAACGCTTCGGCCGTGCTGTTGGAACCCGTGCCGGGCATGACCTTGATGCGGCCGTTGACGGTCTCACAAACGAAGGCGATCACGCGCTCGTGCTCTTCGTGGGAAAGGGTTGGCGATTCGCCCGTTGTCCCCACGGGACAGAGGCACGCGACCCCAGCGGCGACTTGAAATTCGATCTGTTCCTTGAGGCAGGCATAATCAACTTCATCATTTTTGAACGGGGTGACTATCGCCACCGAAACACCGGCAAATGCTTGTCCTTTGGTTCCCATCGGGAAATCTCCTCCTTGGAGTAATACGGCTGTGTTCTGCTCTACCGTCTGAATTTCGCATGATAACGAGTCCCGGGGCATTACCGCAATCGTCCCACACCGATGAAACATGTCCAAAATTAATTAACCACGACGGCACGACGAACACCACGAAATATAAAAAACTTAGTCGATCTGATTTTCGTCGTGACCGTTGTGCCGTCGTGGTTCAACCTGACTTTGCATCCCACACTCCTAAAGGGTAATCAGCCGCTTCATGTCGCGGACGGCTTGTTCGAGGCCGACCATGATTGCTCGTGAGATGATGCTGTGGCCGATGTTGAGCTCGCACATCTGGGGAATCTCGGCAACGGGGCGGACATTACGGTAGGTAAGTCCATGCCCGGCGTGCAGTGTCAGCCCGGCATCACGGACTTGCTTCCCCGCGACGAGCAATGCTGCCAATTGTTTCTCCGCGGCGAACTCTGCGGCGGCATGCGCGTAGGCACCGGTATGCAGTTCCACGGCGGTTGCCCCGGTCGCAAACCCCGCCGCAAGCTGTGCGGGGTCGGGGTCCAGGAACAGGCTCACGACAATGCCCGCGTCTTGCAATTGCTTCACGGCATCGGTGACGCGCCCAGGATTGCCCACCACGTCGAGGCCCCCTTCGGTGGTGACTTCCTCGCGACGTTCGGGCACTAAGGTCGCTTGATAGGGGCGTGCTTGGCAGGCAATTGCCAGCACGTCGTCGCTACAGGCGAGTTCCAAATTCAGCTTCACTGCGACGGTTTGCCCCAGGACTTGCAGATCGCGCTCTTGGATGTGCCGACGATCTTCGCGCAAGTGGAGCGTGATCCCATCGGCCCCCCCCAACTCGGCGAGCGTGGCGGCCCAGACGGGATCAGGCTCGTTCGTCATCCGCGCCTGCCGCAGGGTGGCCACGTGATCGATATTCACTCCCAGGGTGGGCATGGTTGGCTCTCAGTGATTACGAATTCCGTGAGTCCTGTTGTAGCGATTGTAGTTCGTGGCTGAACAGCGGACACGAGCGTTCCGCAGCGGTTCGCGGCTTTCCGACGTGACGCTCAAAGTCCTTTCCTGTCGGCCACTTACATCATAACGGGTTGCCTCGTGTTTGTAAGCTAGACTTTCTTAAACGGGGCCAGAACCGGCCGCCGTCCAAACACTTGTCACCCAGCGGAATCTTATCTCACGCAGCGACGACGTACTCAGCAGGCTTACAAGAATCGCCGCGTTATCCGCCAAATACCAACATTAGTTGATGCACCCAGGAACGACTCCATGAATTGCCAAAAACTTGCGGGCTTGATTCAGGAACTCCAGCCCGAGGCCACACCCCAAGACGTGGCCCGATTGTGTTTGTTGATTTCCAACAATGCGGACCGACTCGACGATTTGCACGACGAGAAAAAACTCCGCTCCGCCTGGGGCGAGATGGGGCTGCGGTTGCAAGCCGCGACCGATCAACACGCGGCGATGACTTACGATCTTGAGGAATTGGCCAGCTCCGATCCCGAGCAGTTCAGCAAGGATCAGATTTGGGTCTTGATTCGGGCGATCAAGGTGCAGAGCCAAGTGCTGCAAATGTACGTGGGCCAGCCGCTGTTGGACGTGTAGTCGCAAGTGATCACAAATCGCCCTTGAGCAACCAACCCGCCACGTTCATGTAGAGCACGATCCCCACAATGTCGCTGATACCAGCGATAAAGGGCGTGCTCATCAAAGCGGGATCAAACCCCAAGCGGTGAAACAACAGGGGCAGCAGCGAGCCCAACAGCGTCCCGCAGGTGACCACCAGCACGATGGTCAGCGGCAACACCAGCGCATCGATAAATGTTGGGGCCATAAAACAGCCGACGAAATAGCCAATCAACGAGAGGCAAGCGCCCAAGAGAAACCCGATCACCAGTTCGCGCACCACGACCCGCCGCCAATCGTCGGGCGAGATTTCCTTGGTCGTGAGGGCACGAATCATCAAGGTCGCGGATTGGCTGCCCGAATTGCCACCGGTCGAAATCACCAGCGGCACGAACCACGCGATCCAAGCAAACTCCTGCACTTTGTCGTTGAAGGAGCGCATCGCAAAGGTCGTCAACAGGGCACCGCCAAACAAGAGTGCGAGCCACCCTCCCCTGTGCTTCGTGAGTTCCAGCCACGGCGTGGCGAGATAGGTTTCCGTCAACGGTCCCACGGCACCCGCGAGATGGGCGTCGCGGGTGGCTTCTTCTTGCAACACGTCGATCACGTCGTCGTGGGTAATGATTCCCACGAGTCGTTGCTCGTTGTCGACAACGGGAATCGCCAGGAAATTAAAGTCGGCCACCTTCTCGGCCACGGTTTCTTGATCGTCCGTGGCAACCACGGTCACCAAATCGCGGGTCATCAACTCGTTAAGCAGCATGTTGGGCTTGCTTATGTGAGTGACCAACTGCCGGGCCGAGACGAGTCCCCGCAAGTGCATTTCCGCGTCGACGATATAAATGTAGTAAATCGTTTCAAAATCGTGCGACTCTCGGCCGATTTCTTCCAGCGCTTCACGCACGGTTAATGTTTCTGGCAGAAAGGCCACTTCGGTGGTCATCAGCGCGCCGGCCGTGCCTTCCGGATAGGCCCGCAGCCGCAGGATGTCGCGACGTTCCTTCGTGGGGACCAGGGCCAACACTTCTTCCACGATCACGGGGTCGGCCTTCTTGATAAGGTCGACCCGGTCGTCGGGAGGCATGTCGGCGATGAGTTGGCTCAACTCTTTGGGATCGCACGTTTCGAGAATCGCCACCTGCATATCTTCAGGCAGATAAACGAATATCTCCGAACGCGTTTTGCGATCAGCCGCCTGCAACACGGCCCAAGCTTCGTCCGGGGTCAGGCCTTCCATGAACTCCGCCGTCCGCCCGGCATGGAGCGCAGTGCAGAACTCCTGCAACTCGGCCACATCCTGGGCGGCCAGCATTTCGCGGAGTTCGGGCAGATAAAGCGTGTTAATCATGTTAATCTTGGCCGCTGGCAAGTCTGGGAATCTTGCAGTGTATCGGCTCTTACCTCTTCTGGGCAGCCGTGTTGACTACGGTTAGTGCCCTAATTTGCCGTAAATTAAATCCAAGAAGCTCTCGCTAAGGCGCTGAGGCGCAAAGGACTCTGCTTGAAAGCTGCGCCTTAGCGCCTTTGCGAGAGATAATGCTCGAGACACGCCTTCAAGTTGACACTTTTTACGTCCGTGGGTAGCCTAGAGCCAGTGCGAAACTGCTTGTGAGACAGCGTCTTAGGTGACTTGAGTGAGCATCGCATCCCATGGTTTTTTGTTGTCCGCCGGACGAGATGAGTTGCTGAATTGTCTGATTCGACTTCCACAACGCTGAGCGATTTAGAAGCTTGCCAAGAGCAAATCGGCTACCGCTTTCGCAATCTTGAGTACCTCTCGGCCGCGCTCAAGCATGCCTCGGGAGTGTCTCATCGCCTAGCTTCCAATGAGCGAATGGAGTTTTTGGGCGATGCCATTTTGGGGTTTGTCGTTTGTGAACAACTCTATCTGCAATACCCGGAATATCTGGAAGGCGATCTCACCAAGATCAAATCGGTCATCGTGAGCCGCGACACGTGCGCCACGATTTCCGAGAATCTCGGGCTGCATGAATTTTTGATGCTCGGCAAAGGGATGGCCGCCGACCCCGAGATTCCTCGTTCGGTGATCGCCGCGGCGCTGGAATCGTTGATTGCGGCCATCTATATGGATGGCGGAATCGAACCGGCCAAGGCGTTTATCCTCAAGCATATCGAGGCCGAGATCGAGCAAACGGTTTCCGGCGAGTTTCGTGGCAATTACAAATCGCAATTGCAACACTTCGCCCAGCGCGAGCATGGCGTGACGCCGATTTACAATTTGCTGGATGAAAAAGGGCCCGATCACAGCAAGTGTTTCAAGATCGCCGCCCAGGTGGCGTCTGCCGTGTTTGCTCCCGCATGGGGCCGGAGCAAAAAGGAATCGGAGCAACGGGCTGCTCACAATGCAATTAGCCAACTCGCCGACAAGCCCGTGCCCTATCCGACCGATGATTTGTTTGAGAACGGTGATTGAAACGCTTGCCGTCGGGAGATTGCCGTGGCCAACTCACTTTCGGACCTGCAGGCGTGTCACTGCTGCGGCTTGATCCAGCATGTCCCACTGCTCACCGAGCGCCAAGTCGCCGCCTGTTCGCGTTGCAGTTCGACAATCAAACGCTTTGGCGACCATTCGGTTGGCCGTACCGCTGCTCTCGCCACGGCGGCGTTTATCCTGTACTGGCCCGCGATCTTGTTGCCAATCTTGGAAATTGAACGCCTAGGTCGCCACAGTCAATCAAGTCTGCTCATCGGCACGATTAAGCTTTTACAAGAGGGAAGTTGGTTCGTGGGGATCATCGTGCTCTTGTTTTCCATTGTGTTTCCGCTGGTCAAAATTGTATTGTTGTTGGAATTGAGCATGCTCGGCATTTTGCATCGTAAACATAAGGCGCTGACCTACCGCGTGATGGAACAGGCGGGAAAATGGAGCATGATGGATGTGCTGCTGATCGCTTTCTTGGTGATGTTGGTGAAACTGGGAACGGTCGTGGAATTTCATCTCGGACCGGCGGTGTGGGCGTTTGTGCTCTGTGTGGCGATGAGCATGTGGGCCTCGTTGTCGTTTAATCCCCACTCGATTTGGGATGGTGAGAATGGCTGAGCAACCGTCGTCATCCCAATCAAACCCTGAGTTCCCCACGGCCCGCGTGGCCGATGTGCCCCACCCGGCACGTGTGGCGGGAAAGTTGGCTTCGCGGGTGTGGAATGTGACGGCCCTCTGTTTTTTGGTCGCCTTCGGCTTGGTCTGGGCCGGCTTGCACTCCGGCGGGTCACACATTGAGATTACCTTTACCGATGGCAATGGCTTGGTCCCCGGCGACAAAGTTCGCTATCGCGGTATCGACGTTGGCGAAGTTGTTTCGGTGGTCCTTGGCGACAATCTCGACAAAGTGACCGTCACGGCGGAACTCACGGCCGAATCCGCGCCGCTGGCTCGGGAAGGGACTCGATTCTGGATCGAAAAGCCTGACATCCGTCTCGGGCAAGTCCGCGGACTCGATACGCTGCTGAGTGGCCGCTACGTCGGTGTGCTGCCCGGCCCGGCCAATAGTCCGCGAGCAACAATTTTCGAGGGTCTGGCGGATCCCCCCGCGTCGGTGGAAGACCTCTCCGATGGCTTGGAAGTGGTGCTCGAATCGGCCCAACGCTTTGGCTTGCAGCGCGGTTCTCCCGTGAGCTATCGGGGCGTGGACATTGGTCACGTGATCAGCGTGGGTCTCACGAGTGACTCGTCAAACGTGGTGGCGCGCACTTTTATTCGGCCCGAATATCGTTCGCTGATCCGCGACAACACTCGGTTTTGGAGCAACAGCGGCATCGATCTCCGTTTTGGTTTTCAAGGCTTCGAGTTTGATGCCGAAACGCTCGCCACGATTGCCGCGGGTGGTGTGGCCTTGGCGACCCCTGATTCACTGGGCCAGCGGGTAAGCACGGGGCATCGCTTCGAACTCACCAAGTCACCACGCGATGAATGGCTCAAATGGCAGCCGCGGCTTGCCATCGGCAGTGCTTCGCTCCCCGATGACTTTGTGTTTCCTCAACCGACGCTCGCCGTCAGTCAGGGCGAGAGCAGCCTTGCGGTCTTCGGCCACAACCGCCGACGCGGGTGGCTCTTGGCACTCGAATCGGGAGCCGTGCTGGGGCCTGCGGATTTGCTTGCCTTCGATAAAGACGATGAGCGCACGCTGGAAATCTGGGGCGCGACGATTCCGCTCGTCGCCGAAGGCGTGACCACGAGTGGCGGACTCGCGACACGCACAATTCCTGGCGAGCAAGTGAAGGCGGAGTCGCTGTGGCCACTGGCGAAAATTCAAGTTGATGCCAACCTGGGCCAAGATTTTCAGCAGTTGATCGTCACCTGCGGCAGCGATAATCTCACGATGCCGCTCGCCACGGATCGCCTCACGGCCGTCGAAGGTCGTTGGCAAGTTGATCCGTTGCTCCCCCTCGACGAAACATGGCACGGCGCGTCCGTGTTGAGCGCCACCGAAGGCAAGCTGCTCGGAATCGTGCTGAGTACCGAGGAGGGGATGGTGATTGAGGGAATCAAGCAAGAATTACTAAGGCCACATGCGACACAATAGAGCCGGTTTCAAAATCACGGGAGAGAACCGGACGCTAGCGCGTGGCGGCTGATTAAATCAGCCGCAGGGCGCTAGCCCACGGTTTTTGAAACTGTCTCTAGTTATTCCGTCTTCTCCAACTCTTCCCATCGCGAATACGCAATAGCAAGCTGCTCCTCCAAGGACCGCAGTTCGGCTTGCTTGGCGGCGATCAATTTCGCCGGCTGCTTGAAAAAACCACTCTCGACCATGGCCGCGTGCAGTACGCCGATATCCGCTTCCAGTTTTTCAATGGTTTTGGGCAGCGCTGCCAACTCGCGCTGCTCTCCATAAGAAAGTTTACGCTTTATTGCCGCTTGCGGCTTAGCGGAGGAAGCGGCGGCAACTTTCTCTTGAGAAGCCTCCTCGGCCACCTGCCGCTGCCGGACCCAATCGTCGTAGCCACCCACATACTCCCGTGGTCCGTCCTGCTCAAACGCAATCGTGCTTGTGACCACATTGTTGAGAAACTCGCGATCGTGGCTCACCATCAGCAGCGTGCCAGGAAACTCGATGAGTTGCTCTTCGAGCAATTCCAAGGTTTCAGCGTCGAGATCGTTGGTCGGTTCGTCGAGAATGATCAGATTGGCTGGTTTGGAAAACAACTTGGCGAGCAGCACCCGATTGCGTTCCCCACCGGAGAGAAATCGCACCAGCGTTCGCGCTCGATCCGGCGTGAACAGAAAATCCTGCAAATAGCCGAGCACATGCCGTGATTTGCCGTCGATCACCACTTCGTCGGACCCTTCGCCCACGTTGTCTTGAACGGTTTTTTCTTCGTCGAGTTGGCCCCGAAGTTGGTCGAAGTAAGCGATCTGCAAATTTGTGCCGAGACGCACCGAACCTCTCTGGGGCTCCAGTTGCCCTAACAGTAGCCGTAGCAAAGTCGATTTACCTGCGCCGTTAGGGCCGATGATGCCGATCTTGTCGCCGCGCATGATTTCCGTGGAAAAATTGTCGACGATCCGGCGATCTGCAAATCCGAATGAAATCTCTTCGGCCCGAATCACTAGCGCACCGCTCCGTTGATCGGTCTGAATCGCGACCTTCGCCTTGCCAACCACACTCCGCCTATCAGCCCGCTTGACGCGCAATTGTTTCAGCGCTCGCACGCGGCCTTCATTGCGGGTGCGACGGGCTTTGATGCCCTGGCGAATCCAGGCTTCTTCTTGGGCGAGTTTTTTGTCGAACAACGCATTCTGCTTTTCCTCAGCAGCAAGCGCGGCTTCTTTCCTCACGAGAAATGTGTCGTAGTCGCAGGACCAATCAAACAGCTTGCCGCGGTCAATTTCCAAAATCCGCGTGGCCAGCTTGCGCAAAAACGCACGGTCATGCGTGACGAATAAATAAGTGCCACGCCAGCGGACCAGGAACTCTTCGAGCCAGGTGATCGCCTCAATGTCGAGGTGGTTCGTGGGTTCGTCGAGAAGCAGTAGGTCAGGATTCGAGACCAACTGTTGGGCCAAGAGAACTCTGCGTTTCATTCCCGCGGAGAGTGTCTCGACCTGCAAGCTGCCGTCGAGTCCCATCTCCGTGAGCAAACGCTCCAAACGATTTTCGGCTTCCCAGTCGTGGTGATGCTCGTCATCGTGTTGGACAAAGCCCGCGCGGATGACCGCGCATACTTCCCCCGCAAGACCCTGCGGCACTTCCTGCGGCAGCAGCGAGACCCGCGCTCCCGGCGTGAACACGACTTGGCCGTGATCGGGCAAAATCTCGCCCGCGAGAATCCGCATGAGGGTGGTCTTACCCGACCCATTGCGGCCCAACAGCCCAATGCGCTGGCCGACCTCGATTTGGCAATTAACGTCATCCAGCAGTGCGGGTCCGCGAAACCCTACGCTCAAATCGCTGAATTGTATAAGTGCCATCGCGGGAATTCATGATCACGGGAAGAAAACTCTTGCCGCGTCATGATAACAGCAATCGGGCTTATTGAGAACGCCGAGCGAAAAGCGGAGGCATTACTCGACTTTGCCCAACGTCGGCAGACGCAGCCCGTTGGTGAGCACGCGGAATCTCTCCGCCGGCGGCGGCGCGGTTGTGGAATTAATCTCCAGCCAAGCCGTTTGCACGTAACTCGCTTTGACGAGATGCGAATCGCCCTTAATCAGTTGCACGACACACTCAAAAGCCACGCTTCCCAAGAGGAAAGAATCTTGGCAGATCGCCGTCATGCGAGGATATAACAGACTGCGCGTATCCGTGTCGTCAAAACCGACAATCGACAACTCACTGGGAACCTTGATTCCCAAACTGTGGGCTTCGTTAATGAGGCCGATGGCGATAAAAGGATCCGCGGCAAAGACGCCGGTGGGGGGATTGGGCATGGCCATCAATTTTCGCAGCAATTGCGCGCCATCCATCCGATGGGGCGGAATCCGGCTGATGACTTCTTCCTTAAACAACCCCGCCGTCTTCATCACGTCGCAATAAGCGGCGAAGCGATCGCCGTGGTCGCCATCTTCGCAATCGCTCGCGGCAAAAGCGATATTGCGGTGACCCAGTGAAATCAGATGCTCCATCGCCTCGCGGCTGGCATTGCGCGAACTTGCATAAACAAATGGTAATGTGGGATGTTCAAAGTGATCGCCGAGCACGACCAAGGGAAAAGGCTCCAGCGCCATTTTGGTGAGCACCTCGCGATCGGATGCCGTGGAACGAACAATCGCGCCGCAAATCCCCTTGCGGGCGAAAAACTGCCGGTAGTTTTCATCAGGCAATTTGTCACGAACCAAGTCGATGACCACAAGGTCATGCCCACTCTTACGCATCACATTGATCATGCCTTCGATGCACGCCGAGTCGTAGGGCGAGCCTGGGCTAAACTGTCCCGCGTAAACTAAAGCGACTGAATCACACGTGCGACGACCCACGGACGGGAGATAATCACAGCGATCAATGGCCGCAAGAACTTGATTCTTAAGGTCCAGGGCCACGGAACCGTTGCCATTGATGACACGAGAAACAGTAGCGATAGATACGCCCGCTTCCTTGGCGACTTCACGAATCGAGGGCATGGTTTGACCCAGAAGACAAGAGGAAACACAAGAAACAGTTACATGATTTAGTTTAATCCATCGCTGAAACAAGCGGAAGACTTTTTAGAAACATTTTCTATCTTTTTTCTAGCAACAATCTTCGTGTTTTCTCCTGTTTTTGCTGAGCGTCGCTAGAGCCTAACCGAATGAGACCGGCCTTACGGAAAATTCGGAAAAATTGTTGACATCCCCCTAGAAGCGAATTATGATACAAACTGTTTCTTGTCTGTTACTTATCGAGGCGATGACTTCCCTCTCGTGGTATTGCCGGGCAGCATCCTGATTGTGAAGTTTCCCAGCTTCGTCAATCAGGATCAATTGGTGGGGAGTTTCGATGTAGAGGCCAATGGCACTCGATCGAGGCGTGATTTTTCCTCCATGCGTTTGGAGGACTTGTTAACTTCTACTTTGTTTAGTTACTAGGAGAATGCTCATGAAGTGCGTCAAGTTTAGTTTGTTCGCTGCGATGGCACTGGCCATCTCGGCTTATGGTTCGCAGGTTTCGGCCCAGAACCTGCTTGTTAACCCTGGTTTTGAAGACCCCGTTACGAGTGATGGCCCTCCATTCTTTGGGAGCTGGGAAGCTTTCAGCAACGGTGGACCTAACATCTCTACCAACGGTACTGTGATGCCACGCAGTGGTTTGCAAGAATTGAATCTCACACTTGTTGACCCCAACAGTTTTGCCGGTGCGTTTCAAGATGTCCTTGTCACGGAGGGTAATGAGTATACCTGGTGTGGCTGGCACAAACTGTTAAGTGGCAACCCGGGTGGTACCGAAGTCCGCATCGAATGGCGTAACGCTACCGCCGAAGTCGGTAGAACTGCTAATTTGGTTCCCCCGATTAGCTCGGACTACACGAAGTGGTCGCTGACCGCCAATGCACTTCCTGGCGCGACCATCGCGCGAGTGGTCTATGCGATTCAGAGTTTTGGTGCTCCCGCCCCCCAGAATGTTTTGGTGGACGACGTCAGCTTCACCTGCATCCCCGAGCCGGCCTCAATGGTCCTCGTTGGCTTGGCCGGTGTGGCGTTGTTTGGTTTCCGTCGGAGCGCAAAGTAGAGGCTTGATTTCACAGGCGTTTGCCCGCCTCTGGGAAGTCGGGCAAACGCTATTTTTTCTTCCCGACGCGACCGGGGCAGGCGCGGCGGTGTTTTTTTACGCTTAATTCTGACGCGTGCAGCTTGTTTTTCTTGAGATTCTGTCGTCAGGATAACTTCTTTTTTAGAACAGGGAGATTTAGCCATGAGGCTTGGCAAACGGACGATTGGGTGGATGAGTGCCCTTACACTGGCTGGTCTGATTTTCGCTTCCCATCCCGCAGTGGGCCAAGTGATTTTTGTTGATAACTTCAACGACACGAGTGGCCCCCTCGCCGCTCAGGGCGATGGCTTGGTCGACGTCTCGAAGTACCGGACGCCGTTTGGCGGCTTGGCCGGCGATAATTTCGTTGGTCGCACAAACTTTCGTTTCACCTTGCCCGCCGAAAATGTGACCACCTCCGCGTCCGGCAGCACTGACGGTAAAGTCGCCGTCCTGCCATTCAATACATTCAACCCCGACGATGCAGGTAATTCGTTCTTGGGGACGGACCTGATCAGCAAGCGAAACTTCGCAGTGGGTGGTGGCCTACGGATGACCACTCGCATGCGCGTGCAAAGTGGCACACCTGCTGGCTTGGTGGCCGCGCCGTTTCTGTACGACGTTTCGCGAGATCTTCCTCCCTTGGTCCGCGATGAAATCGATCACGAACTTCTCACGAACTTTGCCCAGTCGGCTGGTCCCGACAATACACTGACCAATGTCTGGAATGACGGAGATTTCGCGAGCGGCGGTGCTCCCGTGATCATCAACAACCCCTCGGGTTTTGACATCACGCAGTTCCACGATTATCGCACGGACTGGTCTCCCACAAGCGTGAAATACTACATTGACAACACGCTTGTTCGTACCGAAACAACCGTCGTTCCCGACGATCCGATGCGTGCCCACTGGAATTTCTGGGCACCGGACAGCAGCTTCACCGCAGCCTACAGTGCCGCGTTGACCCCTGCCGCTTCTGGTCCCGGCGCGACTTACAACGTCGAACTCGATAAGGTGCAACTCGAGCGTTACAACACCACCATCAGCGGCAATTTACTCGCCGATCCGAGTTTTGAGTTGCAATCAGGACCAGGCCCGAATGCCACTGGGGGTTGGACCTTATTTAACAATGCTTTTTATGAATTGGCGGAAGTCGCGCCGCAAGACGGTTTGACGACCGTGAAGGTTTTCGGACCATTCAGTGGCGGCCCCAATGCTTCGGGCTTGTTCCAAAATGTGGCCGCCCTGCCCGGCGACGAGTTTTCGGCGTCAATCTTCGCTCATGCACCCAGCGCGGATCCTATTTTCGGGAATCAGAATTTCACGAATATCACCCTGCAATTCGTGAATGCCGGCGGCAGCGTGATCGGCTCGGTCAACTTTGGTCCCGGTACCAATCAAAGAGACACGCCGATCTTCGATGGCCGCGATCCGAACATGATTCAGAACGAATGGGTCAATTATTCGGTCGACGCAGTCGCCCCCGCGGGCACCGCTTTTGTCCGCTTCAATGCGTTCTTCATTCAACTTGCCAACCAAGGGGGCGCGGTGTTCTTTGATAGCCCGTCGCTGGTGAAATTGACCGACGCAACTCCCTCGGTTCCGGGTGATTTCGACGGTGACGGCGACGTAGATGGGCGTGATTTCCTGGCTTGGCAGCGCGGCCAATCGCCCAGCCCATTCAGTCCAGCTGATTTGGCAACCTGGCAGGGTGCCTACAACGGTGGCCTGCTGTCTGCGGTGAACACGGTGCCCGAACCAGCCAGTCTAGCGTTACTCGCAGCTTGTGGAGTCTTGCTCGCCTCGCGCCGAGGCCGGCGCGCTTGCTAGCTGATATAATGAATGGGACGAAACCACGCAGGCTTGCTTCGGCCAGCCTGTGAATTTTCACGCAATCCTCACAAACGTAGTTATTCTAACCCAAGGACTGTTTGCTCGTTGCTCGTCGTGGTCGGGCCGGGCTGTGAATGGCTACACTCCCGGAACTGAAGAATAACAAATGTCCTTATCTCGTTGGCAATTTTTCCAAATCTGCGCCATTTTGGCGTGCATCGCAACGCAAGTCTATTCCGCAATAGCCGCCCCTTCGGTCGCCCGAATTTGGGACGAGCAACTCCTCCACGCGATCAGCATCGATACGGCTCGCCCGACGGTGCATGCGCGGAATTTGTATTCCCTGTCGACTACGATGTATGATGCCTGGGCTGCGTATGACACATCCGCACTGCAATACACCCATCAAGAGAGAGCTTCCGCGGTCGATATCGAAGCCGCTCGCGATGAAGCCATTAGCCACGCGGCATTTAACCTCATCCTGCACCGCTTCGTGACGGGCCCAGGGGGCGTCGGGCCTGGTCGTTCAGCCACGGTCGTCGATATTCGTGATCAAATGGTTGCCCTCGGTTACAACCCCGACTTCACCTCGACGGTCGGCAACTCGCCCGCCGCGCTGGGCAACCGTGTTGCCCAATCGATTATCAACCACGGCTTGAGCGACGGCGCGAACGAGGTTGGCCGCTACGCGAACCCGCCCGGCATGTTTGTACCCGTGAATCCGCCCATGATTTTTGAGAATCCGGGCACAACAATGAATGACCCGAACCGTTGGCAACCGCTCCAATTCTTGAGTGGTCGCATCGACCAGTTTGGAGGGCCAATCAACGAAGCCACGCAAAGACATTTGACGCCGTTTTGGGGAAGCGTGACCCCCTTTGCGATGACGCCGGCGGACATTAGCCCCAATGGTGTTTATCATGACCAGGGAACACCCCCAGGTCTCAACAACCGCCCTAATGAAGACAAGTTCAAGCAAGACGCACTGATGCTCATTCGCCTCTCGTCGGAACTGGACCCAAACGACGGCGTGATGATGGATATTTCCCCCGCCACGCGGGGCAATACTCCGAATGCACCGTTTACGGAGAGCTACGATCAAGTGGGGTACGCCGTCAATCCGTACACGGGCTTGCCTTACGAACCCGAGGTGATTAATCGCGGAGATTTTGGCCGCATCATGGCTGAGTTCTGGGCCGATGGTCCGCGGTCGACGGCCCCCCCGGGACACTGGAATGAAATCCGTAACGACGTTACGGACAAGATGGAACTGTTGGGGATACCGAAGCAAATTGGCGGTAGCGGGCCGGTTGTGAGTGATCTGGAGTACGACATCAAGAGCATGTTCGCACTCAACGGTGGCTTGCACGACGCGGCGATTGCCGCCTGGAACCATAAGGGGGTGTACGATTCGTCGCGCCCCGTTTCCTTCGTTCGTTACATGGGCCAGCTTGGCCAGTCGAGCGACCCGGACGGACCCTCTTATCATCCGGATGGTTTGCCACTCGAAGCTGGGCTCGTCGAAGTGGTCACGGCCGCGACCACCGCTCCCGGCGGGCACCATGAGCATCTGGCCGGCAGCGAAGGCAAGATTGCGGTGCGCTCTTGGACAGGGGCGTTTACGTCGGTTCCGCCGTTCGACGATCCGTCGGATATCGGCGGCGTGGATTGGATGCTCGCCGAAAACTGGATGCCGTACCAACTGAGCAGTTTCGTGACGCCGCCATTTGCAGGTTATGTTTCGGGACATTCAACGTACAGTCGCACTGGGGCCGAGATTCTCACGCTGCTGACTGGCACGCCTTTCTTTCCGGGCGGAATATTTGAATACGACATTCCGCTGGGATCGGGTTTGGATTTTGAATACGGCCCGACCACTCCCGTACAGATACAATTTGCCACATACTACGACGCTTCCGACCAGGCCTCGTTGTCGCGCCTCTATGGTGGCATCCATCCGGCCGCGGACGATTTTGCGGGCCGTCGGATCGGCCACCTTGTCGGTCCCGCGGCTTGGAACCGAGCACTGGCCTTTTTCAACAGCGTCTCGGTGCCTGAGCCCAGCACAGCTTGGTTGCTCATGATGGTCGCAGCCACAAACTGCGGAATGATCCGCCCGCGGCATCCTGTCGCTAAATCACGCAATAAGTCACTACGCTAGGCAACATATGATGAGGCATCCACGCCCACTGAGCGGACCGTGCCACATAAGCGCGAGACTTGCGTCGCTCACTGCCGCCTGCGCGCTCTCCCTTTGCATGTCGACTTTCGCCTCCGCAGTTGTCTTTATCGACGTTACGGCCGCCGCCGGCATCAATCATGTCCACACCATTCCCGAGCTGATTCAAGGCCTTCCCGGTGACGCCTTTTTCTCCGGCGGGGCCGCGGCTGGTGACTTCGATGGCGATGGCCACGTCGATCTTGTTTTCGCCCGCCTCAACGATAACGACATCTTTTACCGCAATCTCGGCAACGGCACGTTCGAATCGCGCACCTTCGCGGCCGGCTTCATTTTTCCCACTTACACCAATGGCGTCGTTTCCGGCGATGTCGATAACGACGGCGATCTTGACCTGTACATGACCACCGTCGGTTACACCCGCAATTATCTCTATCTCAACAATGGCAACGGCTACTTCACCGATGCCGGCATCAGCCACCCCGCTGCCCTCGCCAACGGCATCACGCGCAGCGGTCAAGGTGCAAGCTTCGGCGATTACGATAACGACGGCTACCTCGACCTCGTAACCGGCGACTGGGGTAATACTGTCGCTAATTCACAGTCCCGCCTCTTTCGCAACCTCGGTGCCACGCAGCCCGGCGGCTTCGCGGATGTCACCGCAGCCTCAGGTATCAACGTCTATCGCAAAGACAAGACTTACCGTTATGTGCCTCGTTTCATCGACCTCGATCGCGATGGCCATCTGGACCTTACCTTCGCCGCTGATTTTGAAACCAGTCAACTCTTCTGGAACAACGGCGATGGCACGTTCACCGATGGCACAATCCCCGCCGGCGTGGGCACCGATTTCAATGGCATGGGTAGCACCTTCGGCGATTACGATAGCGACGGCGACCTCGATTGGTTCATCACCAACATCACCAACGATCCCCAATACCCTGGCCCCTTTGGGGGGTTCAATCGCCTCTATCGCAACGAGGGCAATCGCACCTTCACCGATGTCACACTCGCAGCAGGGGTCCGCGATTCACGCTGGTCCTGGGGTACCACCTTTCTCGATTACGACAACGATGGTGACGTCGATCTCACCGCCACCAACGGCTACAACGGCCCAGGTTGGGTCAACGACCGCACGTTTCTTTGGCAAAACAACGGTGGCGTTTTTACCGACGTCTCCAATGCCTCCGGCATTACTGACACCGAGCAAGGACGTGGCTTGATTCATCTCGACTACGACGAGGACGGCGATCTCGACCTCGTGGTCATCAACAACACCGCCGCCCCCATCCTCTACCGCAACGACGGCGGCAACGACAATCACTATCTCCGCATCAAGCCCCAGGGCACCGTCTCCAACCGTGACGGCATCGGCGCGTGGATCACCGTGACACCCGACTTAGCGAACCCCGATGACATACTCGTGTGGGAAATCGACGGCGGCAGCAGCTTCGTGAGCCAGAACGAGCACATTGCGCACTTCGGCCTCGGCACCTCGACGGACTCTATCGATTTGGTCACCATCGAGTGGACCAGTGGCATCATACAGCACCTTTATGATGTCGCCATCGACCAAACTTTGCTTGTGATTGAAGCCCCCGACTCCACGCCGGGTGACTTTGACGGCGACGGCGGCGTCGATGGTCGTGATTTTCTCGTCTGGCAGCGGGGGGGATCGCCCAGCCCGTTTAGCCCAGGTGATTTGGCAACTTGGCAGGGTGCCTACAACGGTGGTGCGTTGGCTGCCGTGAACACCGTGCCCGAACCCGCCAGCTTAGCACTGCTCGCCGTGATGGGAAGTTTGCTCGCAATTGGCAGAGGCCAGCGCGTTCGGTAAAAAAGCCTTTAAAGGGAGATTTCATGAAGAATAGGAGCTTCAAGCGGCACGCTGCTCAGCGTGGTTTTACCCTCGTGGAACTCTTGGTGGTGATCGCGATCATTGGAGTGTTGGTGGCGCTCTTGCTTCCAGCGATTCAAGCAGCCCGCGAGTCGGCGCGCCGCACTACCTGCGTGAATCAACTCAAGCAAATCGGCCTGGCCATGCAGAACCACGTCGGCGCCCACAAGGTGTTTCCGACGGGTGGCAGCAGGTGGAATCCTCTCATTAGGAACTACGTCAGCGGGGGAACGAACAACCCGGGCATTCCGAACGGCGCGAAAAAACAAGGCCTGGGTTGGTCCTACCAGATCCTGCCGTATTTGGAACAGTCGGCGATCAAGGGCATTGTCACTCAGGCCCAACTTCAATCAACGGTCGTGCCGCTCTACTTCTGCCCCTCGCGACGCTCCCCTGATGTTGTGCTGACCGCTATCGGCACCGGTGCTACGACCGCCGCGCTGAGTGACTACGCCTCGGCACAACCCATGACTTTCCGTTGTGCTGATACGGGAGTGAAAAACGACATCACCAGGACACACCCCTTTGTGGGAGCTGCATCGCAAGCCGTCGGTCTCAATTCCTATTGGTGTCTCGGGACAACAGAACCGATCAACACGAGCACCGTATTTGATGGAGTCATTGTGAGAACCCAATGGTTCGTTAGGACCCAGGCGACCGCCACGGCTCCGGCGGTATTGGAACGCACCACTGGGGGGCCCGACCCCATTAAACCCGGGCAGATTACCGACGGCCTGAGCAACACGCTGCTCGTGAGCGAAAAGGTTGTCCGCAGCGACCTCTCGGCAGGCAACATGACGCCCAGTGGCAATTTCTCCTACTCCGACGATCGCGGCTGGAGCGATGGTTGGGATCCCGACACGGTACGTTTCACGGGCTACCAGCCGATCAGCGATAGCGACCAGTCGATCTGCTTCAATTCCAATGTGGCAGTCTCCAGGTATTGCACCAGCGACGGGGCGGATGTGTTGTTCTTCGGCTCGTCCCACCCCAGCGGGATCAACGCCGTGTTTGCCGACGGATCGGTGCATGGCATTACGTTTGATGTGGATATTCTCATTTTCAATTCACTCGGCACTCGTAACGGCGAGGAAAGCGCCGATCTCAGTCAGTTATAAAGACTCATTTTTTCCGTAGGTGCTTGATTGATAGCGTATCAGAAAAAAAATTGGGGGACGATTGCCGTCCTCGCGGTAGGCTTGCTCGCCTGCGGCGGATGCGGAGTAAAGGAAGCGCCCGTTTTGCAGGGCAGCGACCGGCAAACTCGCGTCGTCATGAATGTCCTCTCGGTGTTTTACGGCGAGTACCTCGATTCTCATCAAGGAACACCACCCAAGCATAGCGACGATTTTCGCAAGTATTTGGAATCGCGAGTTGATGACCTGAAAACGTACAAGGTCGACAGTCCCGATCAGTTAATGACTTCGCCCCGCGATGCGAAGCCGTTTACGATTGTCTGCGGCCAACGGCTTGCCCCGTCGGATTCACCGGGCACCCCTTGGGCTGCTTACGAGCAGACGGGTGTGAATGGCAAGAGAATGGCTGTGACCGTTAGGGGAGGTGCTCACGAGCTGAGCGCCGACGAAATCGCCCAAAAGTTTCCCACGAATTAACACTTTTCATTACACCAAAAGTCCCACCATGACACCATTCAAATATCTCTTGTCCGAGAATCGTTCTCGCAGCCTTGTCTGGTTGTTATTGGCTGCTGCTGTCGTCCTGTCTTGCCAGACGATGGCTCTCGCCGCACCGGACGGCTGGACGCAAGTCTGGAGCGACGAATTCGACGGCTCGGCGGTCAATACCACCAACTGGCGGAATCTGAACTGGAACACCCCGCACAATAACGAACAGCAAGCTTACATTCCTCAACAAGCAGCCGTGGCCGGCGGCATGCTCACGATTACCGCGACGAATCAACCCTCCGGGGGCAAACCCTATCGTTCCGCGCGTTTGGAAAGCAACTATGCCAAGCAGTATGGTCGCTGGGAAATTCGCGCGAAGTTGCCGTCGACCAAAGGAACTTGGCCCGCGATCTGGCTGCTGCCCAACGTGTCTCAGCATCCTTGGCCTAGCCAAGGCGAGATTGACATCATGGAGAACCGGGGACAACAGCCAAATTTGACGAGCAGTGCCTTTCACTTTCGCAATGGATCTGGAAACCATGATTATGAATGGGGCGAAACCACACAGGCTCGTTTCGGTCAACCAGTGAACTTTCACGATAGTTTTCACACTTATGCCGTGGAGTGGGACGCCAAGAAACTCCGCTTTTTTATCGACGATATCAATTGGTACACGCTGCACGACGCCGACGTCGGAGGCACGATCAGCCAAAACGCCCCTATGGAAACAGTGCTTAATGTTGCCGTAGGCGGACATTTTCTTGGTGATTCAAGCCAACAACCCGATGGCACGAGCGTTTGGCCGCAGCAAATGTTGGTGGACTACGTTCGTGTTTACGAGCGCGAGAACAATGTCCCTCGCACGATGACCAACGGCGACTTCGAGGCCAACGATGGTTCGTTGGCGGGGTGGACCATCATTAATAATGAACCCAACACCAATAACGTGTCGGTTCATAATGAAGCCGCCCACGGCGAGGCCTCGCTGAAACTCTTCGGCCGCTTCAACGGCAGCAGCAACCCCTCGGGCATCTCACAAGGTATCACGGTTGAGGCGGGCGACGAGGTGCGCGCCGACGTGAGCCGATTTATTCGCTCCCAGGACTCGATTCTCGGCACAACGAATCTTGTCCGGATGCGAATCGAATTCTACGACGAATTCGGCGGGAAAGCCGACACGGCCGCGATGCTCCAGCGTTCCTCGATGGTGATCGCCAATGGGAGTTCGGCAAATAATTCCTGGCAAGATTTCGATTTGACGGCGGTGGCACCGGCCAACGCGGTCGAGGCCCGGCTCTCACTCCTTTTTTCGCAATCCAATAACAATGGCGGAGCCGTGCATGTGGATAACGTTCGCTTTATGAATCTGAGCCTCGCCGCGGGGGCTGATTCCAATCTCGAAGCAGTGTCGATGGGAACGTCGACGGTCGGGATTAACTCGCCTGGCAAAGCCAAGTGACACCAGCCGCACCACTGGCCGAAGTTGAAGCCCTGGTCGTGCCCGAATCCGCTTCGATGTGGGCCGCCTTGGTGTTGGTCAAGTCGCTGCTCTAGTGCGGGATGACGACTGCGCGCTGATTTTTCCACCTCCCCCTCCCCGGTACTCGGGGGAGAGTCTTGAAGGCAGAGCAGGTTTCAAAATCACGAGAGAGAACCGGACGCTAGCGCGTTGCGGCTGATTTCATCAGCCGCAGGGCGCTAGCCCTCGGTTTTTGAAACTACGTCCAGTAAGATAAGTTCTCACTCTCCCACCAACCTCAACTCCTCCCGGCGCTCGCGCAGCGTGGCGGTCATCTCGCGTTCCATGGGTTGCGTGATGACATATTGCAAAATCGCCACGCCACCGAGGAAAAACAAACTCGCCGGCAGAATGCTCATCATCAGGCGAATGCCTTGAGTGGCGGCCTCGGTCTGCTCGACGTTGGGTTGATAACCCACCACCTCCAGAAGTGACGCCGTCAGCGCCGTACCGATCCCCTGGCCGATCTTGAAGAAAAACAGCGTCGCGGCAAAGGTCAACGCGGTAATGCGTCTCCCGGATCGCCATTCGCTGAAATCGGCGACGTCGGCGATCATGCCCCACAGAATCGGTATGGTCGCCCCGAAAGCCACCTGGAACACAAACTGCAAACCGAGAATCACCCAGGGTTGATCGCCCCGTAGCATGTAGAATGCCGCGCTCAGTGCCGCGGCAATTACCAACCCGCCACAAAACGCGTTCCTTTTGCCGAAGCGTTCCGTCAAGGATTTGGAAGAGTAAATCCCGATAATGGCCGCGACCATGCCAATGGCATTGAAGGCACCAAATAAATCTTCTCGCGCCAGCACGTATTGAAAATAGTACAGCGTCAAACTGCCACGAATGCCCAAGGAAATGTAAATCACGAGCGAAGCAATCGCCAAGACGCGCCAAGCCACGTTGGCAAACAGGGCCGCCAAGTCTTGCCGCAAGGAAACGTGCTTGACGGGCGCGGTCACAATTCTTTCCTTGGTCGCAAAAAACGTGATGAACGAACCAAGCACGGCCAACGACGCCCAGAGGGCCATCGTCACCCGGTAGCCGTGAACTGCGTCCCCCGCGCCGAAGTACCTCACCATGTCCCTGGTAAAAGTCAGCACGAACAGCGCGGCCAACATTGCGAAACTCATCCGCCACGATGCCACGCTCACCCGCTCGTCGGGATCATCGCTGATCACGCCCCCCAACGCCGAGTAGGGAATATTGTTCGCCCCGAAGGCAATAATCATGAGGTTCAAAGTAATCACGGCGTAAACGATGCGGCCCGTGCTCCCCAAGTCGGGAGCCGCAAACACGAGGTAGGATGCGACGCCGAGCGGAATAGCCGACCAGAAAATCCAAGGGCGAAACTTGCCCCACCGCGTTTGCGTGCGATCGGAAAGGGCACCCATCACCAGATCGTTGCAGGCATTCACAATATGAGAAGTCGCCAAAATGACGCCGACCACCAGAGCGCTAATCCCATAGACATCCGTATAAAAGTGCATCAGAAACGCGAGCTGCATCTGCAACACAAAATTGGCGGCGGCATCTCCCAAGCCATAGCCGAGCTTTTCACCAAGCGAGAGTTTTTTCTCGGCAGCAGCCATAAGCGCTCATCAGGCGTTAAGAAGAGGGACAAAGCGCTGGCGGAGCAGAAAAAATACAGCCCACAGGAGTCGAACCTGTAACCTTCGGATTCGTAGTCCGATGCTCTATCCAATTGAGCTAGGGCTGCATGGAAATGCGGTGGTTTGCAATGTCGAACGTCAGTGATTCTAGGCAGATAACTGCAAAGAAACCCGGACGCCAGCGCTTGGGGCAGTTTACACGGCGAGCGGTGACTTGAAAAGTGCCAGGATTCTCCGGTAGTGTCCTACGACTGTGGTGCTATGGGAAAATGCGGTACTTTCTGCCAGGTTGGTTGCGAAGCTCCCCGCGCGGTAAACTCCTGCATAGCTCAGGAGACTTCTTATGCCTAACAACCAGCAGCCACCTCAGTCAGGCTGGCGTCGCCTCTTCAGATTCGAGAGGCCGAACGTGACTGACTACATTGCTGCGGCAATAATTGGCTCCGTATCGACTTTCTTTGGGTACTGGCAAGATGCTCCCTTATGGCTGGTCATCCCAGCCGTTAGCGTTTGCTGCTTAGCCATTCTTGTCATTGCCAACCTACTTCGTACAGAGAATGTACTAGGAATTACTGGATATGCTTTAGCATTGGCGCTTCTCGTAATTATTGGTTTGATGTTCTATATTGTTTTCTATCCCGAGAAAGTTCCAATAGTTACGCAAGTATCGTCCGCAGTGGGCACTATGTCGGAAGTGATACACTCCCCAACCACGAAGTTAATCCTCAAAATTGCCGCCATCATGGCGGTGGCGTCCGTCTGCATTTATATTTCGGCACGGCAGTATGTAGCGCCTGAGGTACTTGAAGCCAAGACATTGCTAGCAAATAGAATGAACGAACTTATCAGGGAGGGGGAAGACCTGATGCGTTCTTGGCGAAGCAAGGCAATAACCACACATGAAGCCAATCACAGGTATGAGACTTGGAATCTAAAGTTTGAAACTATTTTGAATGCTCACCCCGGCCAGCTTGTCTTGCGCTACTACGACAATTCGGAAGTTCACGCAGGAGAATGTCCCTCCGTTAGTTGAAAAGCCGGTTCCACCGACGTTCACAATATCACGCGGACTTCTGCTCGGCGTCAATGGTCTTCGTATCGAGCACGTCGAGTTGGCTCACCAACAGGTGCAGCTGC
>Ga0163152_10000902_pt1 | contig 48813 bp, 49 predicted proteins | sample OliLakLV19MP8IB2_FD_148635 | JGI IMG/M metagenome (GOLD analysis project Ga0163152, IMG submission 148635) | Freshwater microbial mat bacterial communities from Lake Vanda, McMurdo Dry Valleys, Antarctica - Oligotrophic Lake LV.19.MP8.IB-2 | ecosystem: Environmental > Aquatic > Freshwater >... | reverse complement strand
ACCGGAATCCGGCCGCCCGACGATCCAGTTGAACGCACGGACCTGCGCGCTTGCCCACAGTCCCGCCTCCGCATAGGGATCGCGCGCGAACGTCGCGCAGGCGTCCGAAAGGTCCGCAGCCTCGAGCGCGACCAGCGAGCCGACCGGCGTTACCCCGTCTTCCGCCAGCATCGGTCCGGCGATCCTGATGCGCGGCGCCAGTGACGCAATCCAATCAAGATGCGCCGGACGTGTCCGGGCGCGAATATCGCCGCCTTCCGACCGGTCGAGACCGTGGAATACGAACAGGGGCATCAGGCCTCCTCACGGAAAGGTCGGTTGATCAGCTCGGCGATCGCCTCCGAAAGCGCGAGCCGTCCGTCGATCATCCGCTCGACGGTCTCGCAGATCGGCATGTCGACGCCAAGTCGCCGGGCCAGCTCGACCACCGCCGGCGCCGACTCGGCGCCTTCCGTCACGCCCTGACGTTCGGCGAGGATGTCGGGGGCCAGCCGCCCTTGGCCCAGCGCCATGCCGAAACTCATGTTGCGCGATTGAGGCGAGGAACACGTCAGTACAAGGTCGCCAAGACCGCAGAGCCCAGCCAGGGTTTCGCTGCGCCCGCCAAGCGCCACCCCGAACCGCGTCATTTCGGCGAATCCGCGGGAGATCAGCGCCGCATGGGCAGACCGGCCAAGACCCAGTCCCTCGCAAACCCCGCAGGCGATGGCCAGTACGTTCTTCACGGCCCCGCCGGCCTCGGCGCCGATCAGGTCATCGCTCCAGTAGGTTCGGAAATGCGGCCGGCCGATCGACGCCATCCAGGCCTCGCCCTCATCGCGGTCGCGGCACGCCAGCGTCACGGCGGTCGGCAGGCCGCGCGCCACGTCGATGGCGAAGGACGGGCCCGACAGGACCGCAGGCGAGGCGAGCGGCGCCGTTTCCGCGAGAACTTCCGTCATCAGTTTGAGACTTCCCCGCTCGATGCCCTTGGAGCACAGCGCGACCGGCGTGCCGTGTTCGAGAAACGGCGCGAAGGCGCCGAGCGAGGCGCGCAGGTGCTGCGCCGGTGCAACGGCCAGCACGGCGTCACAGCCGCGAAGGATTCCGGGGTCGGTCGATGATTCGATGGCGGGCAGGGAGATCCCTGGAAGAAAGACGGGATTTCCGAGGCCGGACCCCATCGCCTCGGCGACATCAGCCTCGCGTGCCCAGATCCTGACCTTGCGTCCAGCGGAAAATGCGCAAAACGCCAGCGCCGCGCCCCAGGCGCCTGCGCCAGCTATCCCGACGGTCTGGTACATCCCCGCCGCCTGTTCTATATGCCCTGAAGATTGCATTGATTGTTCAACGTTTCAGAAAGAGCCCATGAACGACAAGACGGATCCTCGCGAAAGCATACTGAGCGCTGCCGCGAAGCGCATCCTCCACTATGGATACAACAAGACCACCATGACCGAGATCGCGGCCGATTGCGGCATGTCGGCTGGCAATATCTATCGATTCTTTCCTTCAAAGATCGACATCGCCGAGGCGATGACACGCCGTTTCAGCCTCGAATCCCAGCAGGCATACGCGGCGATCGTGCGCGATGCCGCTCGCAAACCGGCCCAGAAACTTGCCGACCTTTACGAACTTCGTCTGCAGCGCACCTTCCGCCTTTTCGAAAGCTACCCGAAGCTGATGGAACTGGCCGAGATCATGGCGCACGAACGGCCCGACTATCTTGCCGAGGAATACGCCCAGGAGCGGCTCTATCTTCAGAAAATCCTGGAGGAAGGCCAGACGTCGGGAGATTTTGCATTTGAGAACGATGTGGCGATCACCGCCGACCTCGTGCAGTGCGCCACCATGAAGTTTCGTTTTCCGCATTTGTGGACAACCGAACAGTTGGACGCGCTGGAGGTGGAACTGGACCGTCTGCTCGGCATGGTTCTGGCGGGGCTCGCGGGGCGTGGCGAGCGTCCGATGCAGCCCAGAACATCCTCCGGTCAATCTGAGTCAATTTGACCGAAGAACGAGAGCCTATCTTAAAAATTGAAGAGCAACTTTCCTGCGTCCAGGCGGACGTTGGTTGCTTCAGAGGACCGGCATCTTTCAAGAGATAGCCAGCCTCACGCTGCGCTGCAGCAAAAATGTTGAACGATATTCGTTTTGTTCATTGCTTTTACAGAAGTGTGGGTCTACATGGTGAGTATCGGACGGGAGACGAAAACGTCCCCGCCAGCCAACGAGGCCACAGAGACCTCGATCAGAAACTGGAGCTGCACATGACCTTCCTCCCCAAATCTGCTGAAATTTCCTCCGAAGTCCTCGGCTACGTCATCGCCCTGTTTTCGCTGGTCGGCACCGGCTTCCTGTTCGTGGTCGCCGGCGGTTCGGCCATCATCGCCTGAAACCAGAGGGATGGTGACAGGCGCGACCGCGACGGGTTTCGCGCCCAAGCCCTCCCGACGCTCTAGGTGCCTTGCTTTCGGCATCCGCGCGGCACGAAGTCTCTCCTCCCCCTTTCGTGCTCGACGCATACCTGACGCCGGCCTCCCAAGAGGCCGGCGTCTTTTTGTGTGTCGCTGATGGGGCCTGCCGCGACCCGGCCGCCGCGACATGGCCGAGGAACAATCCTCATCTTGATTGAGAAGAACTTGCATTCTCAACTTCTGCGTCGTACGCCATGCGCTGCAAATAGTTCGCAATCTCACCGCGCAGCGGCTGACGGAGTGTTTTTCTTGGGCAGATCGATTTCCCGGACTTTCCTCAGCGCCGGCGCCGCCCTCGCGGCCACTGCGGGTCTGTCCGGCTTTGCCCAGTCGGCGCCCGGGGCAGGCGCGGGCGGGGCAGGCGCGCCGGGGGCAGGAGAGGAAGTCGCGGCGGCGTTGGGCGGTCCTCTGGTTGAGCCCGGCGGTACCTTGGCTGAGGAGGTGGATCAGGACACGGTTTTCGTTCTCGGCCGCCGTGTCTCCTCCTCGATCGCGACGCTGCCGAGCGTCGAGGACGCCGCTCAGGTCATCAACGTCATCTCTGGCGCGCTGCTGGCGGAGCAGGGCGTCACGACGCTGGAACAGGCGCTCCGCAATGTACCCGGCATCACCACCCAGATCGGCGAGGGCGGGGTCATGAATGGCGACCAGTTCTTTATCCGCGGGCTCTCGGCCAAGGACGACATCTATACGGACGGATTGCGCGATTTCGGCGTCTTCACGCGCGACAGCTTCAACTTCAGCCAGATAGAGGTGCTCAAGGGTCCTTCATCGACCACCCTGGGACGGGGCACGACGGGCGGCGGGATCAACACCTCGTCCAAGGCCCCCTATCTCGAAACCGGCGGCGCACTCAGTCTTGCAGCGGGAAGCGCCGACTATCTGCGCGCCACAGGGGACTGGAACCAGGCGTTGAGCGACGACATTGCGGTCCGGCTTAACGTCATGGTTCACCAGAACGAAGTCGAAGGCCGGGACGCGATACAGTCCGAGCGCTGGGGGATCGCTCCCTCCATTGGTTTCGGACTCAGCGCCAGGACCAGCTTCACCCTGTCCGCCCTCCATCAGGAGGACGACCGCGTACCCGACTATGGCATTCCCACCGTGCTGCTGGCTGGCAGGGGACTGCCCGCCGACAGGTTTGGCGTGCCGACAAGTAATTTCTACGGCTATGGTTCGGATACCGACGAGACGACCGTGGATACCGTGACGGCGCGCCTGCGCCACCTGGCCAGCGACACGCTGACATTCACCAGCGACACCAAGGTTGGCGTCTACACCCGCTATTTCCAGCAGACGGCTCCGGGCCAGTGCGCGGCGGCGTGCGTGACGGCGCTGACCGACAGCGATCCGCTGACCGTCCCCATGGTCGCGATCGGCGGGCCCGGCCCCTATGATCAGACCACCACCGGCGTGCAGAACGTCTCGACGCTGACCCTGACTGCGCCCATCAGCGGCTTTCGCAACGAATTGCTCGCGGGCTGGGATGTCTCCTGGCAGAATAATGATCGCGACCAGTTCAACTATGCGACGACGGGTCCAACGGCGCGTATTCCCAAAAACTTCCTCGCTCCCGCGCGTTCACCCGATCCGACGCTCCAGGCCGTCCGCAACAATGTGCGCGATTCGACGGCTAGGGACGTCTCGCTGTTCGTTTCCAACCGGTTCTGGTTCAGCGATCGCTGGTCGGTGTCGGGCGGTGTGCGCGCCCAGTGGTTCGAAATGGACCAGAACACGACGGCCTTCACGGTCAATCCGGCCACCGGGGCCGTTACGTCCGTCTATACCCCCCTGTCTTCCAACAGCGACTTCGTGACGCCTCGGGCATCGGTGATGTGGGAGCCGACGCCTGCGCAGTCCTACTATCTGTCGTATGCGACTTCGGCGACGCCTCCCGGCACGACGGTCGCCAACGGTTCGGCTACCACGGGAGCGACGAGCGAACTCGACCCGGAGGAGAACGAGAGTCTTGAGGCGGGCGCGAAATTCTCGCTGTTCGAGGACAGGCTGCTGGTACAGACGGCGATCTTCCAGGTGAACAAAAACAACGCCAAGGATATCGATCCCTCAAGCGGCCTCATCACGGCGCAGTCCGGCGACAGCCAGGAAGTCACCGGCTTCGAGGTCGGGGCGGGCGGGCGGCTCACCAATGAGTGGGCGATCAACGCCAGCTACGCCTTGACCGAGAGCGAAATCACCGAGTCGACCACGCCGGCCAATATCGGTAATCGGGTCCAGTTCTCGCCGCGACAGGCCGCGAGCCTATGGACCACCTACGACTTTTCCGGCGCGCTTCTGGGCCTCCAGGTCGGAGGCGGGGTGACCTATCAGGACGAGGTCCCGCTCAACCCCGCAAACACGGCTTTCGCGCCAGATTATGTGACCTTCGACGCGCTGGTCTCCTACGCCGTCGATCGCTATCGCCTGTCTCTCAACGCCTACAATCTGGCTGACGAGCTGTTCTACAGCCAGGTCCACGGCAATCGCCTTGTGCCGGCGGCGGGCCGCACCGTGACCGCGACCCTGGGGGTCGCTTTCTGATGCGCGCGCGGTTCGCATCATGCTGGTGAGGGTGGATCAGCTTCTGACCCAAGAGGAAGTCGCTCACCTGCGATCCGTCCTCGAAGGGGCGGACTGGGTGGATGGCCGCGTCACCGCCGGGGCGCAGTCGGCGCTGGGCAAGCACAACCTGCAGGTTGCCGAGACGGCGCCGGAGGCGCGCGGCCTCGGCGAGATCGTTTTGCGGGCGCTTGGCCGCAACGCCGACTTCAATTCGGCGGCGCTGCCGCTTCGCGTCTTTCCGCCCCTGTTCAACCGCTATGACGTGGGCATGAAATTCGGCGCGCATGTCGACAACGCGATCCGGTTCGTTCCCGGCGCCAACATCAGGGTTCGCACAGACATCGCCGCGACTGTGTTCCTGACGCCCCCGGACGAATATGACGGCGGCGAACTGGTGATCGAGGACACCTACGGCGAACAGAGCGTGAAATTCTCTGCGGGCGACATGGCGCTCTATCCCGCCTCCAGCCTTCATCGGGTCGAGCCCGTGACGCGCGGGTCGCGCTGGGCGTCGTTTTTCTGGGTCCAGTCGATGGTCAAGGACGATGGCGCGCGCACCCTGCTGCATGCGCTCGATCGATCGATCACCGAGACCCGCCTCGCCCTGGGGGACCAACATCGCGCCGTGCTCGGATTGACGGCGACCTACCACAATCTGCTGCGTCGCCTGGCTGAGGTCTAAAGCTGATGGATACCGAAACGACGCCAAGAACACTTGCTTCGCGCACAAGGCGGCGTCCGCCCGGCGTTCTGCTTTTCCTTCCAGCCGCGCTCAATCGAGGCGACGTCATCCAGTGGCTGAAGCGCGTCCATGCATGGACAGGTTTCTGGGGTGCGCTGATCTTCCTGCTGCTTGGAGTGAGCGGGGTCCTGCTCAATCACCGCTCAGTGCTCAAGATCGACACCGGCGAGCCGGTCGAGGTGATGTCGGTCGTGCTTGCGGTCGATCCGGGAGCGATCACCTCCGCCGAGGATCTCGGGGTCTGGGCGCGCAAGGAATTCGGCACCGATCTTGAGCCTCGGGTCCCGCGCCCAGCCGCCCCCGGGCCCGAGGCGAAGGGGGCAGGCGCCGTGGTTGCGGAGCCTGTGCGCTTCATGGGTCAGGACCGACAGCCGGTGGAAGTTTGGAAACAGGCATTCACAGCGCCCAACGGCGTCCTGACCGTGGCCTACTCGCCCGGCTCATCGACCGTAGAGGCCACAAAAACCGAGCAGAACGGGCTGGGTGTGATCAAGAACCTGCACAAGGGTTCGGGCATGGGAATCGCCTGGATTCTCTTCATCGACACCATCGCGGGATCGTTGATCGCCATGAGCCTGACGGGGGCTCTCCTGTGGAGCCGTCTCCACGGGCCGCGCCTCGCGGCTGTTGCGATCATCGCCGCCAGTCTCGGCGTCGCCTTGATGGCGGGGTTGCCCCGCCTCCTCTGACGGCAAATCCCATCACAGGATATGTTCTTCTTTCGTTCTTGTGCGTACAAGAACGGATGGCTCAGCGCACACTGATCGAAAAACTTGCCATTCTGGCGGACGCCGCGAAGTATGACGCCTCCTGCGCCTCGTCAGGGTCGGTTAAACGCAACTCGTTGAAAACGGGCGCCATCGGCTCGACCGAGGGCATGGGCATTTGCCATTCATACGCGCCGGACGGGCGCTGCATCTCTCTCCTCAAAATCCTGCTGACCAACTTCTGCACGTTCGACTGCCGCTATTGCGTCAACCGGGTTTCCAGCAATGTCGAGCGCGCGCGTTTCACGCCGCAGGAAGTGGTCGGCCTGACACTCGACTTCTACAAGCGCAACTATATCGAAGGCCTCTTCCTCTCCTCCGGCATCATCCGCTCGGCCGACTACACTATGGAGCAGATGGTCGAGGTCGCCCGCAGCCTGCGGGAGGACCACGCCTTCGGCGGTTACATTCATCTCAAGACGATACCTGACGCTTCGCCCGAACTGATCCATCAGGCGGGACGCCTCGCCGACCGCCTGTCGATCAACATCGAGTTGCCTACGGAGGAGGGTCTCGCCCGCCATGCTCCGGAAAAATCGGGCCAGGTCATTCGCAAGGCGATGGCCGACGTCAGGCTCCGCATTGACGACCGCAGGAACGGACCCACACTTCAGCGCAGGGTGACGCCAACTCGCTTTGCGCCGGCTGGCCAATCGACGCAGATGATCGTCGGCGCCGACGACGCCACCGATCGCGACATCATGAAAACCAGTTCGGGGCTTTACGCAGGTTACGGCCTGCGGCGCGTCTACTACTCCGCCTACAGTCCGATTCCCGACGCGTCTGTCGATCTGCCGCCGGTGAAGCCGCCTCTGATGCGCGAACACAGGCTCTATCAGGCGGACTGGCTGTTGCGCTTCTATGGGTTCGATCAGGCGGAAATCTTCGCGCCTGAGGACGACGGCATGCTCGACCTCTCGATCGATCCGAAGCTGGCGTGGGCGCTACGCTATCGCGGGCGCTTTCCCATCGACGTCAATACCGCCTCGCGCGACATGCTGCTGCGGATTCCGGGGCTCGGCGTCAAATCGGTCGATCGGCTCATCTCCGCGCGACGGCACACACGCTTGCGCCTCGACGACGTCGGCAAGCTGGCGCGATCGCTGAGGGTGATGCGTCCCTTCATCGCGGCTGCCGACTGGTCGCCTGGCGGGCTCACCGACGCCGAGCATCTGCGCGATCGCCTTGTCCCGCCGGCGATGCAGCTCGATCTGTTCGCATGATCGAAGCGGTGCTGACCTCTCACACCGATTTCGAAAAATGGCGCGAGATTGCGCGCGGTCTTTGCGCTACCTGGGTCGAGCCCGAGGAAGTCACCTGGATCGGTCCTGACACCCCGCGCGCGCTCTTCGCCGGCAGCACGCTCGCTCGCCGCGAGCCTCGCCGCGACAGCCATGAGGATCGCGCGGTGACCGCCTCCACCGCGTTTGTTGAAATGGCCCGCCGCGTCATGTGTCATCGCGATCCGGAGCGCTTCGCCCGTCTGTATGTCGTCCTCTGCCGGCTTCAGGACGACCGAAACCTCCTGGGCAGAACCGTGGAAGACGACGTCATCTGGCTGCGCGACCGCGACAAGGCGATCCGCCGCGACGAGCACAAGATGCACGCCTTCGTGCGCTTCCGAAAGGTGGGAGAAGGGACCTGCCCTGACGGCGGGGAGCGCGAAGCCTACGCCGCCTGGTTCGAGCCCGAGCATCGCATCGTCGAGCTTGCCGCGCCGTTCTTCGTGCGCCGCTTCACCGGAATGGACTGGGCGATCCTGACGCCGGACCGGTCGGCCAAATGGGAGGCGGGCAAACTTACTTTCGGTCCAGGCGGCTCTCGCGACCAGGTTCCGGCGCAAGACGCCGTCGAGGACCAGTGGCGCACGTATTTTGCCTCCATCTTCAATCCGGCGCGTCTCAAGGTCGCCGCCATGAAGCGGGAAATGCCGATGAAATACTGGCGGAATCTTCCCGAGGCGCCGCTCATTCCATCGATGATTGCAGGCTCCCAGGCGCGCGCCGACACGATGAGGGACAATTCGGTAACGCCGCCCAATACGCTTGCCGGCCTGCTGAAAGACCGGAATAGCGCTTTGCCCGACTTCGGGTCGCCGACGCTGTCCACCTTAAAAGCGCATGCCGACGCCTGTCGCCGCTGTCCTCTCTACAAGGACGCTACGCAGTCGGTCGTGGGCGAGGGGCCAGCCTCGGCACGGCTGATGCTGGTCGGCGAACAGCCGGGCGACCAGGAGGACATTGCGGGGTGGCCTTTCGTCGGGCCGGCGGGCAAGCTGCTGGACGGGGCGCTCGAAGAAGCGGGCGTCGATCGGGCCAAGACCTACGTCACCAATGCCGTGAAGCATTTCAAGTTCGAGCCGCGCGGCAAACGCCGCATTCACTCAAGACCGAATGCGGGGGAGATCGACGCCTGCCGCTGGTGGCTCGATCTCGAACGCTCCATGATAATGCCAGACGTGATTCTGGGCCTGGGCGCGAGCGCCGCCCGGTCGCTGCTCGGCCGGACGGCGAGTCTCGCCAGCCTGCGCGGACAGGATCATCCCTCCGACGATGGCGCTGTCATCCGAATTACCGTCCACCCGTCCTATTTGCTGCGGCTCCCGGACGAGGAGGCGAGGGCGAGGGAATATGCGCGATTCGTTGAGGATCTGCGGAGCGCCGCCGCGCGCCTGGCCGGCTGAACGATACGCGCCGATCTGGGGTTTACCGGCTTTTAACCGAACCGGACGCCGATGGTGCCGACCCCAATCGGAGACGGACGATGTCGGTGTATTTCAGCCTCGTGCTGGGCTCGATCTGTCGCGGCAATCATCACCGCCTGGCCATCCTGGCGCTGGAGCGCCTGCGTGATCCGAACGCCGGTCTCTGGCGCGATCTGTTTCTGCATCACCACGCCGCCTACCTCGCCGGGTCGAAGGCGCCCGACGATCAGTTCAAGGACTTCCGGAACCACGTCCTCCACGTCCGCGACGGGGATTGGGGCGGCGCCCCCGCGGCCGCCCGGGAATGGTATCGCCGGACCGTCCGTGCGCTGAAGGATGGAGACTGGGCTCACGCGGCCTGGTGCGCCGGCGTCATGAGCCATTATGTCGTCGATCCACTGCAGCCCTTTCACACCGGGCAGACCGAAACCGAGGGTGTCATCCATCGCGCAGTCGAATGGAGCCTGTCGAAAGCCTTTCCTGAACTTCACCTCATCCTGGAACGCGATGTCGGCTATCCGGCGATTGACTTGCCGGACCGCGAGGACTGGCTCGAGCAGGCCGTGCGCGCGGGCGCCCAGCGCTCCAATCAGCACTATGAAACCCTGATCGATCACTTTGATTTTGTGGCGGCTCGGAAAAAACCAGAGGCCGGTCTCGACCAGGAACTCAAGGATGCGGTCGCGGGTCTTCTCGGCTACGCGGCTGTCCTGCTGGCCGCTGTCCTCGACCGTGCGATTTCCGAATCCCGGGCCGCCCCGCCCAAAATCAATCTGGTGCTCGACACGGTCTTCGCCGCTCTGCGAACGCCGCTCAGCCTGGCCCTTAAAGTGCTCGACGGCGCCGCCGACCGCGCGCTCGTCGCCGCGCAATACGCGGAGTTTCACGCGACGGGCAAGGTTCGCGCCACATTGTCGGACGATGACCGGACCGTGCGCGCCCTTCATGCCGAGGAGGTTCTGGGCGTCAGCCTCTCGTCCCTCGACTGCGAATGGCCGCGTGAAACCGGCACAGCGCATGGCCAGGGCGCTCCCGCGCGAGTCGCCAGCAAGCGCGCGCTCAAGCCTGGGTTACCGGCTCCTGCTCGCGAAACCAGTATTCAAGCCGTGGTGAGAGCGATGCCCGGCAAGTCTGATGCATCTTCGCTCAACGCCCCCGCTCCATTCCTGGCAACCGACGCCGCGACGTCCCGTCCACAGATCCGGTTGGCGCGCGAGGCAGCCATTGTCGATGCCCCCTCCATAGGGCCAAGGACCGCAAGTCGCCTGGAGGTCATAGGCGTGCGGACGGTCGCGGACTTTCTTTCCCTGTCGCCGGAAGAGGGCGCGCTCCGCATCAAGGCAAGCCACATCAACGCGAAGATCATTCGCGACTGGCAGGCGCAGGCCCTGCTGGCCTGCAGCGTAGCGGAAATCACCGGAACAACCGCGCAGATGCTGGTCGGCGCCGGGGTATCGAGCCCGGCGGACCTCGCCGCCGCCGACCCCGATTTTCTGCTTGACGCCATCACGCTGTTTGCGGCCACCAAAGAGGGTGAACGTCTGCTTCGCGGGGCCTCGGCGCCGGACCGTGCGCGCGTTCTGGGCTGGATCTCTGCGGCGAAGAGCGGCTCGGGACGCAGCGCAGCCTAGGTCAAGCCAGATCGGGCGAACCTTGCTGATCGCCCCACTCGATCGCATGCCGCGCTGCAAGCAAATCCATCGCCAAATCAATGGACAGCGTTAAATCGCGGTATCCCTTTGCCGGCCTGCCGGGACTCGAACGTTCTATAGGCGCTGCGGCGCCAGACCGCGCGGATCAGGATTGCTCAGGTTTGGACTTATGCACGGTCGGATGAAGCAAAACCTCGCTGGGCCGGCGGACGCAGAACCAGCCATGTCGCCCGGTCATGCGCTGGGAGCGGCGCTTTTGTCTCGGCGGGGTGTTGCGACGATTCTATTGGTCGTCGGCATTCTGGCGATCACCTTCGCCCTCGTTTCCGGTGGCCTTGCGGCGCAGAAACGCCGTGTGGCGTCCCAGGAACTCTACTCGCGCACGCTTGAGGTGATGGGTGTCGGGCGCGAGACACTGTCCTCTCTCCAGGACCTCGAACTGGGGCAGCGCGGATATCTGCTGACCCGCGACGAAGCCTATCTTGAACCCTATCTCCGTGCCGATGGGCGGATCGAGGCCCAGCTTGAGGCGTTCCGGCAGCTGACGCGGGATAGCCCCGCCCGGCAGGAAATCCTCACGCGCCTGTCCGATCAGGTCATTGGCCTGCGGTCGAGCCTCGCCCAAGGCATCGAGCTGGGCCGGGCTGGCGAGTTCGACGCCGCCATCGCAGCGATGCGGACCGACGCCAGCAAGCGGATCATGGACGATATACGCGGAGCCATGAACATGGCGCTGGCGGAGGAGGAGCGCATGCTCGTCCAGCGCCGCGCCGACAGCGGGGCCAACGGCCGGACGCTCGGACTCTACCTGCTCGGCCTGATGGGAGCCGGCCTTGTCCTCATTGCGTTCTCGGTGTTCAGCGCCTTCTCGGCTTTGGCCTTTGGCGCGCGCGCGGACATGGAGCGCGAACGGACCGCTGCAGCGCTTCGTCTCGCAGGAAGTGAACGCCGTTTCAGGATCATGACCGAGGCCATGCCGCAGATTGTCTGGGCCTCGGACCAGAGGGGCCGGTTCGATTTCGTCAACGCTCGCTGGCAGGCCTATACCGGATCTCCTGGAACCCAGGAGCAGTGGATCGACCACATCCATCCGGACGATCGGGCGGGCATTGTCGCCGCCTGGCGTCATTCCCTTGCATCGGGCGAGACTTATGCGCGTGAAATCCGTCTCCGCGCGGCCGACTTGTCATACCGCTGGTTTCTTTGCCGGGCGGTTCCTGTGAGGGACGGGTCGGGCCAGATCGAACAATGGCTGGGAACCGGGACCGACATCCATGAAGCCAAGCTCAACCTCGAAGCTCGCGAACTGTTAAGCCAGGAGCTTAGCCACCGGATCAAGAACATCTTCTCGGTGGTCGGATCGCTGATCGCGCTGTCGGCGCGAGCTGATCCCGGGCAGGCAGCGTTCGCCCAGTCTCTACGTGACCGGATCGCGGCGCTTGGCCGCGCGCACGAATTTGTTCGCCCCCACAGCCCCGCCAGCGCCGCTCGCGGCGGCAAACGGACCTTTTCGGCCTTTATCGCCGACCTGCTCGGCGCCTATTCCGACCCGACCTCTGAGCGCATCCGCTTTTCCGGCGAGGACTTCACCTTTGGCGACAAGAGCGCGACACCGCTCGCGCTGTTCTTCCACGAACTCGGCACCAACGCCGCCAAGTACGGCGCGTTGTCGACGCAGGATGGCGGGATCGACATCTCTGCAGCGCGCGCCGGAGAGGATGTGATCATCGAGTGGCGCGAGCGTGGAGGCCCTCCCGTCAACGGCGATCCCAGCCGGGAGGGCTTTGGCACCACCCTCGCTCGCCTCAGCGTCGAAGGCCAGCTCGGGGGATCGATCGACAAGGTCTGGGAGGGCGAGGGCCTGCGGGTCAGGATAAGTGTACCGGCCGCGACGCTCGCTCAGGCATGAATTCCGGCAAGGATCATTGTTTGATATGAAACTGGACCAGAACGTACGAGGGCCGGCAAAGTCGGCCTTGAAGCACCGGTCTATCGGGCGGATCCAGTCTGCTCGAAGGATGCGCTAGTGGGTGAATTCCCTCAATCGGGAAGGCGGCTTGGGCATCGCCTGTCCGAAGCGCACCGCCTCCAGATAAATTGACGCCTGCTTGACTTCTTCGTGCTCGACAGGTTTGGGGAGCACGCCGATCGCGCCTGGCACGCCTGCGCCCAGCTGCCCGGGATTGGCGGTCATGAACATGACTGTCGCTCCGCTGCGCACAAGTTCTGCGCCGATGCCGGGACCGGTCAGGCCGTCTCGCAGATTGAGATCAACAAGCGCGACATCGACGCCCATGGCGACTGCTTCGCGCGCCTTGCGGGCGTCCGCAGCGATCGCAACGACGGTATGGCCGAGATCCTCCAGAACGTTCTGGATTTCCAACGCCACCAGCCACTCATCTTCGACGATCAGGACTCTCACAGCAATTCTCTCGATTACGTTCGCGCCTATCAACGGCGGCGGCGACGTGCAGTTCCCCCTATTCAGCGGGCCCGATAGCTCGCGCGCAAGAATTGGAAGACCAGCGGGTAAATTATTTCTTGCTCTCGCCCCGTTGGGGACGTCCGGTTGGAACGACCAGTCGCGGTCTCCCTATGCTTGACCTGTTAACCTCCTGGATTGTGAACGAGCGGTTCTCCGGCCGTTCAGGGCGCTGGGCGTTAGATCACCTTCAGAGACACGAAAGGAGTATCCCATGCGTCTCATTGCCAAGTCACTTCTCGCGGGTGCGCTCGTGTTCACCGCCGTAGCTCCCGCTCTTGCCGAACCCAAGAGATACGAGCACTCGCGGGGGCATAATGATCGCGGCCGGGACAATGATCGTCGCCACGATGACCGTCGCTACGACGATCGGCGTAACGATCATCGCTATGATGACCGGCGCTGGGAGGACCGCCGCGGTCCGGACGCTCGCTACGACTACAGCGAGCGAGACGCCTACCGCGATGGCCGGCACGACAGCCACCATCGCTGGCGCGCGGGCGACCGCTTCGACCACCGGACCCGCTATGTCGTGGTCCGTGACTATGACCGCTACCGGGTCGCGCCGCCGCGCCGGGGCCATTACTACGCCCAGACCGACACGGGCGAACTCCTCCTGATCGCGGCCGCCACCGGACTCGTTGTCTGGGCTCTGAACAGCTAGGCCCGCGCTCATCTGCACCAAAGAGCGGCCGCTCCCTCGGGGGCGGCCGTTTCTGCAAGAAACCCCGTCAGCTTGACAATGTCGCGGCAGTCGCTGTCACTTCGCGCGACAAACTGGAGGACACCCCGATGATGCAGCGCATTCTGGCAGCCGTTTCGATCCTGGCGCTCGCCGCCGCGTGCAGCCCGAAGCCGGCGGAGATTGCGTCGCCAGCCGCCATCGCGCCGGGACCTGAAGCGTACTCGCAGCTACAGACGCGGCTGATCGAGGCGAAACCGGGCGAGGTCATCGAGATCGGTGCCGGGACCTTCGAGTTCACCGACGGCCTCTCGCTCGACGTCGACAATGTGACGCTCAAGGGCGCCTCCCAAGGCGAGACAATTCTTTCCTTCGCCGGCCAGACCGGAGCGGGGGAGGGTCTGCTTGTCACCTCCGACGGCGTAACCGTGTCGGACTTCACGATGCAGGATTCCAAGGGCGACGGCATCAAGTCGAAGGGCGCGGACGGCATCACCTTCAAGAACCTCACCGTCGAGTGGACGGGTGGACCAAAGGCCGAGAACGGCGCCTATGGCGTCTATCCGGTTGAATCGAAGAACGTGCTGATCGACGGCGTGACCGTGCGCGGCGCGTCCGACGCCGGCATCTATGTCGGCCAGTCCGACCGCATCATCGTTCGCAACAGCCGGGCTGAATTCAATGTGGCAGGCATAGAGATCGAGAACTCCTCCAACGCCGACGTCCACGACAATGTCTCGACCCACAATACGGGCGGCATCCTCGTGTTCGACCTGCCCGACCTGCCGGTCATGGGCGGCCATTCCACCCGCGTCTTCAACAACACGATCGTCGAGAACGACACCCCCAATTTCGCGCCGCCAGGGAACATCGTCGCCAACGTGCCAATGGGCGCGGGGCTGATGATGATGGCCAACAGGAATGTGCACGTGTTCGGCAACACGTTCGACAAGAACGCGACGGCGCATATCCTCATCTATGCTTACTCCTTCCCCTTCACCGACACGCGCTACAACCCGCTGCCGCGCGACTTCGTCATTCGCGACAACACCTATGGCGAGGGCGGCTACAATCCGCAGGGCCGGATGGCGCCGTTCGCCGCCGCCACCGGCGGATCGCTGCCCGACATTGTCTGGGACGGCATCACCTCCTATGGCGACAAGACGGAGGATGTGCGCGTCGTGGTGCGCGAGCCCGCTGATGTGAGCTATGTCAATCTGGGGCTTGGCGTCACGCCGATCGATCCGGCCCGGGCGAAGCCCAGCATGACGCGCCAGCCGGACGCCGAGATTGCCGAGCCTGCGGCCGTCGAACTGCCGATGCAGGGGGCCTGAGGCTGGCGCGAGCGCAGGTGGCCAATTAGAAGCCTTTCATGCCTCACCCTTCTTTATCGAGTCCCTGTGCAAGTCCGTGTCACGGACTGACGGCGCGCTTTGTGCCGGCCGTCGTGATCGGACTGGCGTTGCTCGGCGCCTTCGCTTGCACCCAGCGGGCTGCAGCTCCCGATGCGCGTGCTATCCTCGCCGCCGACCCGCCGCCTAGGCTCTCGGACTACGGTTTCTTTCTCGACGCAGCAGCGCGCCAGCCTGCTTCCGGCGTGGTCGCCTATGACCTCGTCAACCCGCTGTTCAGCGACCACGCCTCGAAACACCGTCTCGCCTACGTCCCGACGGGGCAGGCGGCGGCGTATGACCCAAATGAGGTGTTCGACTTTCCGGTCGGCTCTGTGCTCATCAAGACTTTCGCGTTCGCCCCGGACATGCGCCACCCGGAAAAGGATGAACGCTATATTGAAACCCGCCTTCTGATCCGCAAGGCGGACGGCTGGGCCGCCTTTCCCTATGTCTGGAACGCCGAACAGACCGAGGCGAGCTATGCGCCCGTCGGAGGCCGCCAGAAAATCGAGACGATCACGCCGGATGGCGAGGCGGTCTCGATCGACTACGCTATCCCCAACAAGAATCAGTGCAAGACCTGCCACCAGTCGGGCGATGCGCTCATGCCGATCGGACCCAGCGCCCGCAGCCTCAACCATGTGGGTCCCCATGGCGCAAACCAGCTCGCCGACTGGACCGCGCGCGGCATGCTGGCGGGAGCGCCGGCGCCCAGGGCCGCGCCAATCGTCCCGCGCGCCGCCGACGCATTGCTGTCTGTCGAGCTGCGTGCGCGGGCCTATCTCGACATCAATTGCGCCCATTGCCACAAGGCCGATGGAAGCGCGTCCAACTCCGGGCTCTTTCTGCGCTGGACCGAGACCGACCCGACCGGATGGGGCGTCCACAAGCGCCCCACCGCCGCCGGGCGCGGGGCGGGCGACGATCTCTTCGTCATCGAACCCGGCGCGCCGGTCGAGTCCATCCTGCTCTCGCGTATGGAATCCACAGAACCGGGCGTGATGATGCCCGAACTCAGTCGCTCGCTGCTGGATAGGCAGGGTATTGAGCTGGTTCGCGACTGGATCGCTGCGATGCCCCCAAAAGCGGAATGATATTAGTCCACCGCCTCACCGGTGGAAGCCGGACCCCGCCCCGGCAAGAAACGGCTGAAGTCGTTCGGCCCCGATCCTGTCAACCTCCAGGATTCTGAATGGGGAGATGGAGAATTTCCGCCAATTCCTGTCGGCTGCCACGCGCGGCGCATGGGACGCAGGTCAATCAGGAACACCACATGAAGCTTTTCCTCACGGCCTCGGTTGCGCTTCTCGCCGCCGCCTGCACGCCGGCCGAACCCCTCGTTGAGGCGCCCGCCGAAACAGTCGTGGAGACGCCCGCTCCGACAATGGCGCCAACCCCCGCCGTTGATCCCGAAACCGCGGCGCTTTCCGGAGACTGGCTCCTCACTCTTGTCGCCGCGCCCGATAGAATCTGCCGCATCACCCTCGACCCGAAGAATGTCGGAACCGATCTCCTGGTGACGCGCCGTCCTGCGCTCGACGCCGCCTGCCCGGACGCTGTGCCCATCACCGCCCGCGTCACCGAGTGGTCGGCCTCGGGCGATGGCGGGGTTTATCTCAATGGCGACGACGCAACGACCACGTTGATCGAATTGCAGCCCGGGGATGCGACCGGAAACTTCTTTGCGGGAGCTGACATGGGCGGCGAAACCTACGAGCTGCGCAGGCCCTGATGACGGGCTTGACGCCCGAAAACAGAACGGCCGCCCCGTTTCCGGAGCGGCCGCCTTATCGCACCTCAAATCCGATACCTACTCCGCATTCTCCCGTCGGCGCGGACGCCGCTCCCGGTCGCCGCGGGGACGGTCGCCGCCCGAATCCGTTTCCTCGGGCTCGCCCTCGGCGCGCGGGATTTCCAGACCGGTCGCCTGATCGACCACCTTCATCGACAGCTTGACCTTGCCGCGATCGTCAAAGCCCAGAAGCTTGACCTTGACCATGTCGCCTTCCTTGACGACGTCGCCGGGTGATTTCACCCGTTCGGCCGACAGCTGGGAGACGTGGACGAGGCCATCCTTGGCGCCGAAGAAGTTCACGAAGGCCCCGAACTCCATCACCTTTACGACCTTGCCCTCGTAGATCTTGCCCACCTCGGCTTCCGCCGTCAGGCCGTGGATCCATTTGCGGGCGGCTTCGAGGCTTTCCTTCTCGACGGCGGCGATCTTCACCGTGCCGTCATCCTCGATGTTCACCTTGGCGCCGGTCTTTTCGACGATCTCGCGGATGATCTTGCCGCCCGTGCCGATCACGTCGCGGATCTTGTCCACGGGGATCTGCATGGTGATCATGCGCGGCGCGTTCTCGGACACCTCGGCGCGCGCCCCGGTGATAGCCTTGCTCATCTCGTGGAGAATGTGCAGACGCCCGCCCTTGGCCTGGTCGAGTGCGGTCTTCATGATGTCAGCCGTAATGCCGGCGATCTTGATATCCATCTGCAGCGAGGTGACGCCGACTTCCGTCCCGGCCACCTTGAAGTCCATGTCGCCCAGATGATCCTCGTCGCCGAGAATGTCCGAGAGGACGGCGACGCCCTCCGGGTCCTTGATGAGGCCCATGGCGATCCCGGAGACCGGCCGCGTGATCGGCACGCCGGCATCCATCATCGCCAGGGACGATCCGCAGACCGTCGCCATCGAAGACGAACCATTGGATTCGAAAATCTCCGAAACGATGCGCAGGGTGTAGGGGAAATCCGCAGGCGCGGGCAGGACCGCTTTCAACGCGCGCCACGCCAGCTTGCCGTGACCGATCTCGCGACGACCAGGACCAGCCATGCGGCCCGTCTCGCCGACAGAGAAGGGAGGGAAGTTGTAGTGCAGCATGAATTTCGATTTCGAGGAGCCCTCGAGACCGTCAATCCACTGCTCGTCCTCGGCCGTGCCAAGCGTGGCGACGCAGAGCGCCTGAGTCTCGCCGCGCGTGAACAGCGCCGAGCCATGCGTGCGCGGCAGGACCGAGACCTCGGACACGATCCGGCGGACCTGGTCGAGCTTGCGCCCGTCGATCCGCACGCCCGTCCGGATGATGTCGCCGCGGACCACCTTGGCTTCGCATTCCTTGAACAGGCCCTTGAACACCAGCCCGTCCAGTCCATCGGCATTTGCGTCAGACTTGACGAGGGCCTTGCCGGCCTTGTCGCGCGCTTCGCCGACCGCGTCGTGGCGTTCGCCCTTGTCCTTGATCTTGTAGGCCCTGGACAAATCCTGTCCGACCAGTTTCTCGATGGCGGCGAGCGCTGTGGAATTGTCCGGCGCCTGAAAGGCGAAAGGCTCCTTGGCGGACTGTTCCGCCAGCGCAATGATGGCTTCGATCACCTTCTGGAAACTTGCATGTCCGGCCATCACGGCGCCGAGCATGATCTCCTCGGACAGTTCCTTGGCCTCCGATTCGACCATCATCACGGCGTCGACGGTGCCGGCGACGACCAGATCGAGGAGGGTGTCACCCATCTGTTCGAGCGTCGGGTTGATGATGTACTGGCCGTCCTTGTAGCCGACGCGGGCGGCGCCGATCGGACCCTGGAAGGGCACCCCGGAAATGGTGAGGGCGGCGGAGACGGCGGCCATCGCCACGATGTCCGGATCGTTTTCCTGGTCATACGACAGCACGTTGATGACGACCTGTGTCTCGTGCTTGAAGCCGTCGGCGAAGAGCGGGCGGATCGGCCGGTCGATCAGGCGCGAGGTCAGCGTATCCTTCTCGGTGGGGCGGCCTTCGCGCTTGAAGAATCCGCCGGGGACGCGGCCCGCCGCATAGTATTTTTCCTGGTAGTTCACGGTCAGCGGGAAGAAGTCGATCCCTTCTTTCGGCTTCTTGGCGAACACGACGGTCGCCAGAACGGTGGTGTCGCCATAGGTGGCGAGAACGGCGCCGTCGGCCTGTCGCGCCATGCGTCCGGTTTCGAGCGTGAGCGGGCGTCCCGCCCAGTCGATCGTGACTTTCTTGGTATCAAACATTTCGATTTGTCTCTTTCATGCATACGAAAACCCGCCGCGCCCCGGTGGGCCGGCGGGTGGGGGAGAGGCGGCCCTAGCGGCGCAGCCCCAGTTCTGCGAGGAGCGCTTTGTATCGCGCATCGTCCCTGGACTTGACGTAATCCAGCAATCGCCGGCGCTGCGAGACCATTTTCAGGAGGCCGCGCCGGGAATGGTTGTCCTTCTTGTGCTCCTTGAAATGCCCGGTCAGGTAATTGATCCGGTGGGTCAGGATCGCGACCTGCACTTCGGGGGAGCCGGTGTCGCCCTCGGTGCGGGCGAATTTCTTGATCAGTACAGCTTTGTCTTCGGCTGTGATCGACATCGGGTTACTCCGTTTCTGGATTGAATACGCGGACCGGGATGAACCTGCCCGCACGAACCTCGCCGAGCGCGGCCGCCTTGCCCTGGTCGAGCGCGAGACAAATGCGGGAGGCATCCTCCCCGTTGATGGTGCGGGGACGGCGCATCTCCCGAAACGCCTCGACTTGATGGGGCAGAAGGACGATCTCGCGGCCCTGCCTGAGTCTGGACGCCTCCTCCCCGCTGACGGCCAGCGCCGGGATGTCGTCCAGCGCGGTCTCAAGGGGCACTAGCTGTGCGTCCAGCGCGGCCTTATCGCCCATTTCCTGCAATTTGGCCAGTGGCGTAGACTCACTTTCCCGGAACGCCCCGACGCGCGTCCGACGCAGCGCCGCGACATGGCCCTCCGCCCCCAGCTTCCCCGCCAGGTCGCGCACCAGAGCCCTGATGTAGAAGCCTTTCCCGGAGCGCACGAAGATCACGGCGAGGTCTGCCGAAGGCGCATCGACCAGCCGCGCCTCGTGCACGATCACCGTCCGCGCCTCCAGCTCCACTGTTTCCCCGTCGCGGGCGAGATCATAGGCGCGCTCGCCATTGATCTTGATGGCCGAGAACTGCGGCGGGATTTGCTGGATTTCTCCTACGAAGGCCAGGAGCGCCGCCTCGATCGCCGCCCGCGCGGGCCGGACCCCGGATTCGCCGGTGACAGCGCCCTCGCGGTCCTGCGTGGCGGTGGAAATCCCCCAGCGCACGGTGAAGACGTAGTCCTTGTCCGCCTCCATCACATAGCCGACGGTCTTGGTCGCCTCGCCAAAGGCGATGGGCAGAATGCCGGAGGCCAGCGGGTCAAGCGTTCCGCCATGTCCGGCCTTCTGGGCGTTGTAAGCCCGGCGGCAGATCGCCACCGCCTGGGTGGACGTCACCTCCTCGGGCTTGTCGAGCACGAGCCAGCCCGACACGGGCTCGCCACGCTTCTTGCGCTGTCGGGACATGGATCACTCCTCAAGGCGCCGCCGGGGAGTTGAACCGCCGGAGGAGTCATGGCGCCACGCGTCTGGTAGCGTGCACCGCTCAAGCCAAAGCGCTCGGAGCCGCCCGGCAATAATTGGCATGGAAGGAGAGGTCAAGCGCCGCTTACCTATTATTAAGTATTCTATTAGTGAGACGACTAATTAACGCGTTAATTCGATGACGGGCACATATAAGATATTATAGATGAATTTGACAACGAAACAATACTGTGTGATGTACAATACATAATCGCTAGGGGAGACATCAATGAAAAACGAACACGAATACGGTATATTTAAAAATATGGTGTCATCTGAAGTTGTGGTTGCTAAACACAACTTGCGTCATTCCAAAAAAGGAATATATTTCGTCATGGGTTGGGACATCGAAGTGACGGACGAATGTCACGCTTGGCTGGAAAGCCTGAACGAAACGGATTTCGATGCGGTGGATTACTCGGTCGATCTTTTGATCGACCGGGGTCCGCGGCTAAGTCATCCGCACAGCTCGAAGATCAATGGCTCGCGGCACGCGCACATGCGGGAACTGAGAGTCCAAGCCGACGGGAAGCCGTTGCGCCTTTTCTATGCCTTCGATCCGCGCCGGACGGTGATCATTCTGCTCGGCGGTGACAAGACGGGCGACACGAGATTTTATGACCGGATGATCCCGGTCGCCGACGTTCTTTACGATGTTCACCTCGCCGAACTGCGGCAGGAAGGATGGATTCCATGACCGGCCATCGATCGTTCGCTGACCTGAAAAAAGGCTGGAGCGCAGAGCGCCTCGCCCGCAACGCCGAGCGCAAGGCGGAGCTCGCGTCCGAGTATGCCACCCTGGAACAGCTCCGTCTCGCGCTCGGCGTCAGCCAGGAAGAACTGGCCCATCTCCTCGATGTCCAGCAGCCCGCCATTTCAAAACTGGAGCATCGCGCCGACATGCGCATCAGCACGCTGCGCGATCTGATCGCGGCGCTGGGAGGCGAGCTAAAACTGGTCGCGAAATTCCCGGACCGCAGCGTGGATCTTTCGCTGGCCGGGTAGTCCGCGCGGCGGCCGCCCATGAGAACCCCGACCGTGCGCCTTCCGACGGTCCCAACATGGTTCCCCTCGATCAGCTCGAAGGGCTGATGCGCCAGATCATGGCGATCGATGCGCTCTCAAAATCATTCGACGCCTGATTCGCTGTCTCTCACTGGCCCGGTCAGGGAAAGCCGCAGTTCCGGTGCGGCGGGAAGGGTCAGCGCCGCGCTCCGCGTTCCTCCCCCAAAAAACCTTATCCGCCCCCTCCAGCGCCGCTGGTAGTCTCCTCCCGTTGCGTCCTTCAGAAGGGCGATCCGGACCGACCGGCCGGGGGACGCGACGCGGATCACCGTCGATACGTGGTGGGGGTAACGACCCTGCAGGCGGCGGCGGGCGGCAGGTGTGTTGCGGAGAGGGATGAGAAGTCCCCGCGATCATTCCGGAAACGGAAGTCCCTGTAGCCGTAAAAGCATCCGCGCGGGGCGCGCCTTCGGGCCGCTCTCTACCTTGCCGGATCGACCGGCTGAACACGGACTGAAGACGCGCCCCGCGCCCTTCATTTCCACCCCACCCCTCCAGGCGCTCCCGCGCCATGGAGCTTTTCGTGTGCGCTCCGCGCGACGCCGCTCGCCAGAAGCCCCCCGCCTCGTGCATAACCTCCAGCGTGACGGGTTCAGGGGCGCGGGATGTTCGAATGGGACGAGACGCGACGCGCCGAGAACCTCGCCAGCCAGGGGATCGATTTCGTCCGCGCCGCGCGGATGTTCGGCAATCCCGTGTTGGTAAGAGAGGATACGCGCCAATTCCACGGCGAGACACGGTTCATCACGGTCGGTCACGCCAACGGGTGTTTCATGGTCGTCGTCTGGACCTTGCGCGGAAAGAACAAGCGGATCGTATCGGCCTGGAAAGCGGATCGTGACGATGAGACCTTTTATCGCTCGGCTATCCCCTCGGCAACTCGCGCGGGCGCCGGATCTCAGCCAGGCCGACGCGCCCTCCCGGGCCAGTCTCGGGCCGGCCTTCTGGCGATCGGCCTCTCCCGTCTATCCCTCCCGAAGCCGCAAGCTCACAAGGCTGAGACTGGATAACGAAGTCCTCGACTGGTTCGGAACCGAGCGCGACGATGGGCGCGTGGGCGTCAACGCCGTGTTGAGAGCTTATGTCGAATCCCGCAAGACTGATCGGTGATCACCGCGCCGATCCGTCTGACGGAGGGGCTTACAGACCGGGGAGACCAACTTGAAACGACTTTTGGCCGCGCTTGCCGTGTCGCTGTTTGCACCTGCCGCACTCGCCCAGACGGATTACTCCAAATACAGCCCGGCCGCGCTACAGGCCGAGCTCGCACGCCGCGTCGTGTCCGAGCGCAAGGTCCTCGTGCCGATGCGCGACGGGATCGGGCTGGCGACCGACATCTATCGTCCGAGGGAATCCGCCGGTCCGCTCCCGACGGTGTTCATTCGCACGCCCTACAACATGAACGCGCTCGAAGGCTCATCCCTGCGCCAGGTGATGGAGGGGGTTGATCGCGGCTACGCCATGATCCTGCAGAACGAGCGCGGCCGGTATTTCTCGGAAGGCAAGTTCGAAATCCTCGGCTTTCCACGCACCGACGGTTATGACGCCCTGACCTGGATCGCGAAACAGCCATGGTCCAACGGCAAGATCGGCACGCTCGGCTGTTCCTCCACTGCAGAATGGCAGCTCCAGCTCGCCGGCGCCGACCATCCGGCCCACGCGGCGATGGTCCCGATGGCCTCGGGCGCCGGTATCGGCCGCGTCGGCGAATTCATGGAGCAGGGCAACTGGTATCGCGGCGGCGTCCCCCGCATCCTGTTTTCGATCTGGCTCTATGGCGTGGACAATCCGTTGCGCGCGGAGATCCCCAAGGGCCTCGAAGCCGAGACCCGTCAGCGACTTTCGACCTACAACAGCCTCGACACCAAAAAGCCCGAGGTGAAGTGGGCTGACCATGTACGGCATCTGCCTTTCGCCAACCTCCTGACGTCCCTGGGAGAGCCCAGGGGTACAAATGAAGACCTGATCGCGCGCCTGCCAAACGATCCCGCCTGGTTCAAGGGCGGCCTCTACCATGACAGCGATCCCTGGGGTGTTCCGGCCCTCTGGTTCAATTCCTGGTACGATGTGTCGATCGGACCCAACATGGCTCTGTTCAACCATGCGACGACGTCCGGATCCGACGTTGAAGTTCGTGAGAATCAGTACGCCGTGGTCGGCCCCAACAATCATTGCCAGTACTGGAATCTTGGCCCCGGCTTCAAGTCGGGCGACCGAAGCCTGGGCGACGCAACGTTCGACACGACCGGCCAGATATGGGCCTTCTTCGACCGTTTCCTGAAGGGCGAAGCCGGGAAGTTCCCGGCAGCCACACCGAAGGTGCGCTATTTCTCGATGGGCGATAACGCCTGGAAATCCGCCGACCAGTGGCCGCCGCAGGCGGCGGTCGAAACGCGTCTTTACCTCACCTCGAACGGACGCGCGAACTCCCTCAACGGTGACGGCAAGCTCTCTTTCTCCGCGCCTTCAGGGGCATCCGACACGTTCGTCTACGATCCGATGAACCCGGTGCAGACCATCGGCGGCGGCGATTGCTGCAATGGCGGGGTGGTCGTCCCGGGCGCCTATGACCAGCGACCCGTCGAGGCCCGGAATGACGTGCTGGTCTACACCTCGGACCCACTCAAGGAGCCGCTCGCCATCGCCGGGTTCGTCGACGCCATGCTCAGCGTCACCTCGGATGCGAGGGATACTGATTTTGCCGTCAAGCTGGTCGATGTGGCGCCTGACGGCACGGCGATCATTCTCGACGACACCATTTTGCGTGCGCGCTTCCGCGAAGGCTATGACAAGGAGGTGTTCATGCAGAAGGGCCGCGCCTATGCGCTCGACTTCACCCCGATGACGACCGCCAACGTCTTCCAGACCGGTCACCGCATCCGCGTCGAGATCACCTCGTCGAACTTCCCGAAATTCGTCCGCAACCTCAACACCGGCGGCCGCAACGAATTCGAAAGCGCGGGAGTTGTCGCAACCAACCAGGTCCACCACTCGAAATCGCGTCCGTCCTACATTGTGCTGCCAGTGGTAAAGTAGATGGACAGGCTCGAACGCTTCCTCGCTGGCTTCGCGATCCTGATGTCGGCGGCGGCGCTGGGCGCGGCGTATCTTTTCCGGTTCGAGGGGCATTATTCCGCGTTCAGCCGCCTGCAGATGTCGATCGGGTTCGTCTTCGGTCCCTGGGTCGCTGCGGCGGCGGTGGCCGGGCTGATCTGGATCGCGGGCAATGTCCTCAAGTTTCGCGTGCCGTTGCTCGAACTGTTCTTCACGCTGGTCTGCGGCGCCTGCGCGGTCGCCATCCTGGAAGCCCTGCGGTGAGGTACGGGCGAGCGCCATGCTGAAATCCCTGAGCGTGCGGACCGTGCTGGCGCTCGTCGCCGGGCTCGTCGCCGGCGCGGCCATCGGCGCCTATGGCTCGGCCTCGCTGGTCTCGGCGACCGAGACCTTCGAATCCGTCGGCGCACTGTGGCTGAACGCGTTGCGGATGACGGTCATTCCGCTGGTCTTCTCGCTTCTGGTGACCGGCATCGCCTCGGTGGCGGACGCGGCCTCGACGGGCCGTCTGGCCGTCCGTTCCATCCTGATTTTCGCTGTGATGCTGACGGTCGCGACACTCTATGCGGTCGTCGCGTTTCCCGCCGCGTATGCGCTCTGGCCCGTCGATTCAGCGGCCGCCGAGGCATTCATCGCCGGGGCGGGGGCAAGCCCCGCAGAGCCCGCCTTGCCCCCGGCTCTGGGTGAATGGCTCGCCGCGCTCGCCCCGTCCAATCCGGTCGCCGCCGCAGCCGAAGGCGCCATCCTGCCACTGGTGGTCTTCGCGATCTTCTTCGGCTTCGCGGCCACCCGGCTGCCGGCCGATCGGCGCGACCCGATGGTGGGATTCTTCCGCGCCGTCGCGGACACCATGATCGTCATCGTGCGCTGGGTGCTGATCGCTGCGCCCTTGGGCGTCTTTGCCCTGTCCCTGGGCGTCGGACTTCGTTCGGGCCTCGGCGCGGCCGGCGTGCTTCTCCAGTATGTCGTCGTGACCTCGGCGCTCACTCTCGCCGTCACGTTTCTGGCGCTTGCATTCGCCGTCCTGTGGGGTCGGGCGCGTCCAGGACTTTTCATCTCGGCTTCCGCGCCGGTGCTGGCGGTCGCCTTCTCGACCCAGTCCTCGCTTGCTTCCTTGCCGCTGATGGTCGAGCGCTCCCGCGACGCCATGGGCGTGCCGGAGAGAGTGGCCAATATCGTCCTGCCGCTCGCGGTCGCGATCTTCCGTGTGACCAGTCCGGTAGCCAATATCGGCGTCGTGTTCTTCCTGGGCGAGGTCTATGGCGTCGATTTCACGGTGGGCCAGATAGCGGCGGGCGCGTTTGTCGCGATTGCTGTCAGCGTCGGCTCGGTCGGCCTGCCCGGACAGGTCTCCTTCATCGCCAGCGTCGCGCCGATCGCCATCGCCATGGGCGCTCCCCTTGAACTGCTCGGGATCCTGCTGGCCGTCGAAGTCATTCCGGACATTTTCCGGACAGTGGGCAACGTTACCGGCGACCTGGCCGCCGCCGTCATCGCCAACAGGTCAGGCGCCGGTCCGGAGCAAACCTAGAGCCTGATGCGATCGACCTGGATTGGGTCGATCGCTGGATCAGTCTCTACACCAATGAAACGAAAGCAACCTTCGATCGATCGGGGTCGGCTCGACCCAGATCGATCGAAGGTTGCTTTCGTCCGCCGCGTCCGCTCGGCCATGACAGATCGATCCCAGCGCCTCAGCCGGCCGGCGGAGCTTCGCGCCGCACCACCCGCGTCGCCGCCAGCACCTCATTCACCGCATCGACGATCACGTCCGGCCTGAAGAAGAAAAAAGCATGGTTGGAGTTTGGCACGATTTCGAGCCGACCTCGGCTTGACCAGGTCGACAGATTCGCCTGGAGGCGCCGCCAGACAATCTCGTCCTCGGGAGCGTCGATCAGGTCAGGGTCGCGGCCGTCCCTCGCCAGCAGATATGCATTGCGCGCGTCGAGGTTTTCCCGCGCTCTCGTCTGCTCGGGCAATTCGCGCGCCAGCACCACGACTGGCCAGTTGCGCAGGTCGCGATACTTCCCCGCGACGGCCAGGGTCTCGCCGCGACGGCGCGCCTCGCGGGCGTTGGCCTGCGCCGACTTGGGATAGAAGGCCCTTACGCGATCCGCGATGGAGGGGTCGGCGGGGTAGGGTGAAAGCCGCATCAGCCCGGTCCATTTGAGCGCCAGGGCGACCTCCTGCCCGGCGGAGACATATCCGCCTGTCGAGTGTCCCGCGAAAGAAAGATACGCTTCCTGGTCGGGATGGGAGGCGTCCGCGAACACCAGACCTGCGATCTCCTCGCCATAGAGACCGGCGAAGATCAGGTTGTAGAGGCCGCCTCGCGAATGAGCGACCAGAACATAGGGCGGCCTCTCGCCTGCAGCGCCGAGAGCCGCGTGAAGGTCGCGGGCGACGTCCTCAGGCATGAACTGTCCCTCGTCCGGATCGCTCCACAGGATTCCTGCCCGGCTGTAGGCGCAGGTCCGCGCCCCTTCGGCGATACGGTCGTGCACAGGCGCCCAGGCGAGCGATCCGATCATGTCGCCGCCAGACTGGAACACCACGGTTGGGGCGCCGGCGCCCCGGCAATCGATCTGGATCTGGCGCCCGCCGCCGACATCGACCATCTGGCCTTCGACAGGAAAACGCCGTTCGGCCTCGGCCGCGATGAGGCTTTCGCAGCCGGATGCAAGTGAACAGAGGAAAACGGCGAGAAGCATCGCCCGCTTGCGTCGGATCAAGTCAGGTCCTCCTTGGCCGTCCCGCGCAGCCGAGGAGCAAATCTAGGCGGAGCGACCCCGGACAGCACATCACAATCCGCTCAGATCGCACACAAACGCCGCCGGGGAGGGTTTCCCGGCGGCGCGTCGCCCGCTCGATCGGCAGAGGCAGCTAGAGCAACCTGCGTCCCGCCTGCACGCAGACAAGCTGCTCTAGCGTATCGTGACGTTCATCGCACCCATCTCGCCGGTGATCTCGAAAGTGTCGCCCGATTTCTTCCCGTCGGGATAGACGGTGCACTGGTTCTCGACACCCATGTCGGGTAGCGAGATGCAGAGCTTGCTGCCGTCGGCTTTCCATGTTCCGCCGAACATGCCATCGCCCCCGGTGAACTTTCCGTCGGGCGTGTAGTCGATGTTGAACGCCTGTCCCTGGACTTCCAGGCTGACGCCTTTCGTGGTCACGGCCTGGATCGTGTCGGACGCGGGGGCCGCCTCCTGGGCGAGGGCCGGAGCGCAGAGCAGCGCGGCGGTCACCGCGAGCACAAGACGTTTCATCTGATTCCTCCCAGACGTTGAAGTCCGCTGCTTACCATCATCCCAAGGAGCATTACAGGGAGGAAACGCAGCAGTTTCGGAATTTGCTTTCCGGCGCTTCTCCACTGGCGGGGGGGCTGATACCCCGGTGCGATGACGTTTCGCGCCACCTGTATCAGCCTGTTTCCGGAGGCCTTTCCCGGCGTGCTCGGTTTCTCGATCATTGGCGCCGCGCTTGAGCGGGGGCTGTGGACCCTTGATACGGTCGATATCCGCGCGTTTGGCGTCGGTCGCAGACGCACAGTTGACGACACGCCGGCCGGCGGCGGTGCGGGCCTTGTGATGCGGGCCGACGTCGCGGCGGCCGCTCTCGACAGCGTCGAGGCGGAGGGCAGGCCCTTGATCTATCTGTCCCCACGCGGTCCGCCGCTGACACAGGCCCGGGTCCACCGGCTTGCGGCGGGTCCAGGCGTCATCCTGCTCTGCGGCCGCTTCGAGGGACTGGACGAGCGGGTGATCGAGGCGAGGGGCCTAGAGGAGGTGTCGCTTGGCGATTTCGTGCTGGCGGGAGGTGAAATAGCCGCGCTGGCTCTTCTGGAAGCCTGCATCCGCCTCCTGCCAGGGGTGGCTGGCAATGCGCTGTCGCTGGAGGAGGAAAGCTTCCAGGCCGGACTGCTCGAACATCCCCACTACACGCGCCCTCATATCTGGGAGGGTCGCGAAATCCCGGCGGTTCTCGTCTCGGGCGACCATGAAAAAGTGCGGCGGTGGCGGCGAAATCAGGCCGAGGAGTTGACGAAAGCCAGAAGACCGGATTTATACGCCGCTTCCCGCGCCCCGTCCGATGAGGAGAGGGGCGAGCCGCCCGCGCCCGATCCGACGCGCGCCCGAAAGACATAGCCGATGGCCGCCAACATCATCGAAACCCTCGACCGCGAGGAAATCGCCCGCGTCACCGCCGGCAAGACCATTCCCGCTTTCGCCGCCGGCGACACGCTGCGCGTCAACGTCAAGATTTCGGAAGGCGATCGCGAACGCGTGCAGGCATTCGAGGGCGTCTGCATCGCTCGTTCGGGCGGCGGCCTCAACGAGAGTTTCACAGTCCGCAAGCTGTCGTTCGGCGAAGGAGTCGAGCGGGTGTTTCCGCTCAATTCACCGATGCTCGATTCGATCGAGGTCAAGCGCAAGGGCAAGGTCCGGCGCGCCAAGCTCTATTATCTGCGCGGCCTCACCGGCAAGCGCGCCCGTATCGCGGAACGCACGACCGGTCGTCGCGATGAAGAGCCCGCAGACCCTGAATGACGCAGTCCCAGATGGGAAACATCAGCGCGCGTTCTTGAGATTCCACTGATAATCGACCGGATGGCCGCACATGGATTGCGCGACGCCCCCGACCGATCCGGGGGAAAAACGCCCGTTGCGTATCCATTTGAGCGCCGCTTCGTCGAGGCGGACATGGCCACTAGACTGGGCGACTGTCGCCGAAGTGACCCGTCCATTGGAGCTGACGCACACTTCAAGCCGGGTCGTCCCCTGTTCCTGCGCGCGGATCGAGGCGGCGGGGTAAGGGGGAATGTCGCTCGATTTCAGCTTCGGCCGAGCGTCCGGCGTCCCTGGCGCCATCGTCGGCGTCGCAAGCGTGGGCTCGATGATCGGCGTCGGCTCGGAGAGGGTGGCCATGATGGCTGGCTCCTCCGATTCGAACACTGGCAGCGGCACGAAGACATCCGGCTGCGTCAGTTCGACATCGGCCGTCGTTGCGAGATCAGGCGTCTTCAACGGCTCGGAGACCTCCGGCGCCAGCATCACCACTTCCATGATCTTCTCGGGCTCCGCGATCACTCGCTGAACGACGCCGGTTGTCAGGGCGTAGCCGACCATCGCCGTCACCACCACGGCAATCGAAGCGCCGGCGAGACGTGTCTGCACCGGAGATTGCTGGGCGCGCTCGTACATTCTTTTCTCCTTGCCGCCAGAATGGTTGCATTGCCAACGATCCCGTTGGCGCTCGGATACTCCATCTTGAAAACGCTTGAATTGCGGCGTGCGTTCCTGCGAAAGGCAGCTGCTGCCTACGGAGGCGCCCGCCTTCTCTCCCATGCTGCTGATGCCTGCGGCTCTTCCGCCCTACTGACGCTTACGTCACCGTAACTGGGGATCCACGTGCGCGTTTCCGAGGCGCAGGGAGAGCGCCGTCCGACTTGCAGCTCAGGTTACCCGTTCGACCATCAGCTTCTTGATCTCTGCGATTGCCTTGGCGGGATTGAGTCCCTTGGGGCAGACCTGCGCGCAGTTCATGATGGTGTGGCAGCGATAAAGCTTGAAGGGGTCTTCCAGATCGTCGAGCCGCTCGCCTGTAGCCTCGTCGCGGCTGTCAATGATCCAGCGATAGGCTTGTAGTAGTGCGGCAGGCCCGAGGAATTTGTCGCCATTCCACCAATAGCTGGGACACGCGGTCGAGCAGCACGCGCACATGATGCACTCATAAAGTCCATCGAGTTTCTTGCGGTCGCCCTCGGACTGTTTCCATTCCTTCTGAGGCTCGGGCGTCGTGGTCTTGAGATAGGGCTGCACATAGGTGTGCTGCGCGTAGAAATTCGTGAGGTCGGGCACGAGGTCCTTCATAACCGCGAGGTGCGGCAGCGGCGAAATGGTGATCGCGCCGGAAATTTCGTCGTGGCCCTTGGTGCAGGCGATGGTGTTGCGTCCGCCAATGTTCATCGAGCAGGACCCGCACACGCCTTCCCGGCATGAGCGGCGAAAGGCGAGCGTGGGATCGATGTCGTTCTTGATGTGAATCAGCGCATCGAGCACCATCGGTCCGCACTGGGCGGTGTCCACGGTATAGGTGTCCCAGCTGGGGTTCTTGCCGCTTTCCGGGTCGTAGCGATAGATCTTGAAGACCTTGAGCTTCTTGGCTCCCACGGGTTTGGGCCAGGTCTTGCCCTTCCTGATCTCGGAATTGCGCGGAAGGGCGAGTTCGACCATGTGGCTCGGTCCTGCTGGAGAATCCTTCGGTCAAACTCAATCGGTTTGACCGAAGGACGCTCTATCTCAAACGTGTAGAGCAACCGGTCTGCGTCCAGACGGACGGGAGGTTGCTCTGGGTTGCGTGCAATTCTAGCGGCAGCCAGCCAAATTGAAAGCGCCGCAGCGCCGCAGCGCCGCAGCGCCGAGGCGCGCGGGGGCCCGGCTCAAGCGATCACCTCGCCAAACATCAGCGCCCGCGCAAGGCGCACGGGTGGAGACCCGTGCGACAACGCGGCGTCATGGTAGCGCTTCAAACTGAAACCGGCCCCCCAGCGCACTTTCGCCTCGTGGCGCAGCGCATGGTGCTCGATCCAGCCAAGGTAGTAGGTGGACAGCTGCGTTGAGCTCAAGCGGGCGCGGGTCCACTTTCCAGCGGCCTCCCGCTCTTCCTGGAACGCCGCTTCAGTCATGAAGCGCATCGCATCTTCCTCGTTCCAGCCTTCGACGTGAACACCCTGATCAAGAAGGGCGTTCGAGGTGGACCGCAACGCCCATTTGAGGTTGATCAGCCGCCGCAGCGGATCGCCGTCCGGGTCCCGGATCTCGGACATGACGTCCTCGGCATAACAGCCCCACCCCTCGATGAAGGTGCCGGATCCAAGCACGGCCCGCAAAACGCTGGGGTGCTTGTTGGCGTGCCACAGCTGGACATAGTGGCCGGGCATCGCTTCGTGGATCGTCAGTTCGTCGATCGAGCGCGAGTTGTACTCCCGCAGGAAGGACGAGGTCTGTGCTTCGCTCCACCCGGCGGGAATGGGCGAGACCGCGTAAAACGTGTCCATCCCTCGGTCGAGCGGCCCAGGAGAGTCGCAATAGGCGACGGCGACGCCCTGCTGGAACACCGGCATCTCGATCACCTTCACCGGCGCGTCTGGCAGGGTGATGATGTCGTGCTGGCGTACGAACGCCGTTGTCGTCTCAAGCGTGCGCCGCGCCTCGGCGAACATCTGTTCCCTCGGCGGCCGTTCGGCATAGGCAAGTTCCAGCGCCGACTGGATGGCCGCCTGTTTCTGCTTTTCGGTCGCGGCAGGCGGCGCCGGACTTGTCCCGCCCTGGCTCGCGAGCAGCGTCCGGGAAATATCGAACATTTCCGCCCGCAGTCGCTCCATGTCGGCCTGCGCCCGTTGGCGCAATTCCTCGCGCGGCATGGACGAGCTGAGCGATAGTTTCAGCTTCTCGTCGAACAGCGCCGCGCCAATACGGAAGTCTCCCTTGGCCCTTGGAACGAGGTCGCGATCGATCCATGACTGGTGTTCCGCCACAGCCGCCCTGGCGGACTCGGTCGCCGCCAGCAATCGGGCGCGGTTCACGGATCCCAGAGCGTCGGCCCGGGGCAGGATCAGTTGATCGATGATCGACAGAACGCCCGCATGTTGCCGTGAATACGTTTGGGCGTGAATGTCCGGGACCCGTTGGGCTTCCAGCGCGTCGCGAGTTTGCTCGAGCAACGCCGGCATCTTCTCCATTCGCGACGCTGCAGAGATCAGCCGGTCCGCCAGCGGTGCGAAATCCCGAGCCATCAGGGAGTAGAGCGCGCCGCCCGTGAGGTCGCTGTAGGTCAGAGGATCCCAAGCCCAGTCCTGCAGCCTTTCTTCCGCGAAGGCCTGTCCGGCGAGTTGGTCCGACAGCATCGCGGCATCGACCTGACTATCCCGCGAGAGGGCGACGCGATCAATCGCGGCGAGCGAGGCCCGGGACCGCCTGCGCACCTCGGACGCCGCCGCACGGCCTGTCGCGCTGACATCGTCGAGTTCGGCGTCATAAGCATGATTGCCAAGCTCCGTGGCCATGACGGGTTGCGTCCTGCAGGACGCCTCGATCCAGTCTGCTCCCAGCGACTGGAAGGCGTCATCCGCCACGCTCGCCGCCCTCGCGCTGGAGGTTCCGGCGCTGATCTGCGGCGCCTTACCGCATCCCATCAGGGGCGCGATCGCGGCGGAGCCGGCAACCGCCAGGGCGCTCCTGCGGGAGAGGGGATAGGTCATGCTCGGATCACCAGCCCGCCGGAGTGTGTCAGACTTTGCAGTCAAGTCCGCCGGGGGATCAAGCCTCGCGGTTTGATGCCTTTTTGGGCAGAGCCCGCGAATTGCAGGTTCAATATACCCGCGCCTTCGGCTTGATGTACTCGATGTCGTTGGACATCGTGTAGGCGTGCACCGGTCGGTAGTCGATGCGCACCGCGCCGGCCTCGTCCGACCAGGCCAGCGTGTGTTTCATCCACTCCGCATCGTCGCGGTCCGGGAAATCCTCGCGGGCGTGGGCGCCCCGGCTTTCCTTGCGGTTGACCGCTGAATTCACTGTCACCGCAGCCTGCGCGACCAGATTGTTGAACTCCAGCGTCTCGACCAGGTCGGTGTTCCAGATCATGCCCCGGTCCTTGACCGAGATGTCGGCGAGACCCTGCTGAACGACGGTGATCCGCTTCGCGCCTTCCTCCAGCACCTCGCCCGTGCGGAAGACGGCGCAATTCTCCTGCATCGCCTTTTGCATCGACAGGCGCAGCCTGGCTGTCGGCGTGGCGCCGTCGGCGTGCCGGAAACGGTCGAGCCGCGCGAGGTGAGAGTCCGTCGCGCCCTTCGGCAGATCCTGCTGTGATTTTCGCTTCTCCAGCGCCTCGCCGCAGCGCAGACCTGCCGCCCTGCCGAACACCACAAGATCGATCAGAGAGTTGGAGCCCAGCCGGTTCGCGCCATGCACGGACACGCAGGCCGCCTCGCCCACGGCCATGAGGCCGGGTACGACGGTGTCGGGATCGCCGCCTGCCTTGGTCAGGACCTCGCCATGATAATTCGTTGGAATGCCGCCCATGTTGTAATGCACGGTGGGCAGCACCGGTATAGGCTCCCTTGTCACGTCGACGCCGGCGAAGATCTTGGCGCTCTCCGAAATCCCCGGCAGGCGGGCGTGCAGAACCTTCGGGTCGAGATGGTCGAGGTGAAGGTGAATGTGGTCGCTGTTTTTGCCGACGCCGCGACCTTCGCGCACCTCGATGGTCATTGACCGTGAGACCACGTCACGCGAGGCGAGGTCCTTGGCCGATGGAGCGTAGCGCTCCATGAAGCGCTCGCCTTTCGAATTGGTCAGATAGCCGCCTTCGCCGCGCGCGCCCTCGGTGATGAGGCATCCCGCGCCGAAAATCCCGGTCGGATGGAACTGCACGAACTCCATGTCCTGCAGCGGCAGGCCGGCGCGCAGGACCATGGCGTTGCCGTCGCCCGTGCAGGTGTGGGCGGATGTCGCCGTCAGGTAGGCTCGGCCATAGCCGCCAGTCGCGAGGATCACGCGCTGCGCTCGAAAGCGATGCAGATCGCCAGTGTCCAGCTGCCAGCTGGTAACGCCGCGACAGCCGCCGTCCGTGTCCATGATCAGGTCGAGCGCGAAATGCTCGATGAAGAAATCGACATCGTATTTCAGTGACTGGCCGTAGAGCGTGTGGAGGATCGCGTGCCCCGTTCGGTCAGCGGCCGCGCAGGTGCGCTGGATCGGCGCCTCGCCAAAATTCCTGGTCATGCCGCCGAAGGCGCGCTGGTAGATCTTGCCCTCCTCGGTGCGCGAGAAGGGGACGCCCCAGTGCTCCAGCTCATAGACGGCGTCAGGCGCGTGGCGGACCATATATTCGATGGCGTCCTGGTCGCCGAGCCAGTCGGCGCCCTTCACCGTGTCGTACATGTGCCAGCGCCAGTCATCCTCGCTCATGTTGCCGAGCGAGGCAGAAATCCCGCCCTGCGCAGCAACGGTGTGGCTGCGCGTTGGAAAGACTTTGGTGACGCATGCGGTCTTGAGGCCGGCCTGAGCACAGCCGAGCGCCGCGCGAAGGCCCGACCCGCCGGCGCCCACGACCACGACATCATAGGTGTGATCGTTCCAAGTATAGGCGGTCATCGGGGAGTCCTCGGAAAAATCGAACGGCCGGGCGGGGTCAGCCCGCGATCTTCATCACCGCGAAGGCGGCCGCCGCGAAGAGCAGTACGGGAATGAAGGTGTTCAGGATCAGCAGCGCGGCCTTGCCGACGGGCTTGGCGATATAGTCCTCGACCACCACCTGCATGCCGATCCGCATATGGTAGAGCGCCGCGCCCACAGACATCAGGATCAGCACGGCGTTCAGCGGCTGGGCGATCCACGCCACCGCCCCGCCATAGCCGCCGCGCACGGCGACCAGAAGCGAGACCAGGAACCATGGAACCAGGATCAGCAGGGCGATCGCCGAGACGCGCTGCACGATGAAATGGTGCGCGCCTTCGCGCGCCGTCCCCAGCCCGCGGACTTTGCCAAGCGGCGTCCGGATCGAATCGCTCATCAGCCGCCTCCAAATATTGCGAGACCAGGCACGAGCCCGGCGACCAGCCAGATCGCGACGGTCGCTGCGATCGCCAGAATGATGATCAGCGTGCCAACCGCGCTGGCGACTTTCGGCGTCAGGCCGTGGCCCGTATCCCAGACAAGATGACGCAGTCCGCTCATCGCGTGATAGACGACGCCCAGAGTGAAACCAAAGAGCACGATCCGTCCCGGCATCGACCCCGCGACGGCCTCGAACCGGCCATAGGTCTCGGGCCCCGAGGCGGCGGCAAACAGCCAGCCGACAACCAGCATGGCGCCAATATAGTTCGAGACGCCCGTCATCCGGTGGAGGATGGACCCCAGCATGGTCACATGCCAGCGCCAAACGGACACGTGCGGCGACATCGGCCGCTTGTCCGTCCATCCCGATTGCGACATCCGATGCTCCAGCCGCCTGTTTGGTCACGGTTCTAGACCTGCGTGCCGGCGTGTCAACGCAACGCGCGCCGTCGCAGCGGGCGGCAAGGGCGCGTCGTCTCCGCGAGCGGTTGCCGTCATTAGCGCCGTCTTCAGTCCTCACCCCGCAAGATTCGCGCGCGGCATGCCCTGCTGCCCTGTGCGGGCGGCTGTTCAGGCTGTGCGTTCGGGTTATTCAGGGTCGGGGACATGGAGACGCGGGATGAGCGTTGAGGCCCTGTATCACAGGCTGGGCGCCGTCCTGGAAATCACTTCCACCAGCGAACAACGCAACCCGGCCGGCCGCACGAGGCGCTATGCGCATTGCCGCGTCAAATGGGACGACAATGGCGAAACCGGTTCGCTCGATCTCGCGGAGGGATACGCGCCCGGCGATCGAACCGCCATCATATGCAGGGGCGGAAACTACATCTGTGACGTCAATCTGGGGACGGGTGAACAATCTGCCATCGGCGACCGGGTAGAGGGCGTCGCCGCCCTCATCATGCTGATCTCGATCCCGCTCTGCCTCGTAATTGTCGGCATTCCGATCTATTGGAGCGTCGCCCTCTATTCGAAGGTCACGACCACGAGTCTGCGCAAGCAAGTCGCCGCCTATGTGGGCGATCTGCTGAGGCCTCTCCAGCCTTCGGGCCTGGGGCGGGCCACGGCTTGAAGCGCCGCCTTCCTCACTGCCTGCCGATGAAGCGCGTCGAAGCGGCCCAGCCTGCAGCCTGATAAAGGCTGGCGAAAATGAGCAGCATGTCGAGCCAGATGCGTGTCCCCCAGAGCGGCCAGACGGGCGCCAGTGACACAGCGGCGACCAGGGCCGAGGCGCCGTCGAACCACCGGTCTCCCAGGAGGTAGCCGAGCCCCGTGCGGTTGCGCCGCACCTCCGCGCGGGTGACCGGAAAGACGCCGTCCTCCAGTCGAGGCGGTCCGAAGGCTTCCTGAAGCGCCTGCAGGCTGAGTATGCCGGTGACGTCGCGCAGATGCTCCGCCGTCGCCACGCCGTCGTCGATGGCCTGCCACGATGCGCCCGAACGGATCGACCGCACGATCACCGAAAGCAGCACCGCAATCGCCGCAGCTGCCTGTGCGATTCCCGGACCCATGTTCAGCCCCGCTTGGGGATCGCGGCCCAGTAGTCGAAATCGAGGATCACGTCGGGCAGGTATTTGCCCTCGGCATCATGCCTTGGAAAATCCACGCAGGCCCGGTTCTTGACCGCGACCAGTCGTAGCCGAAGCGCGCCAAGGCCCTCGCCCAGATCGGCCTTGTCCAGCACTTCCGACCAGGCGAACACGGTGTCGCCGGCGAACAGCGGATTGACGTGCTGGCCGGCATTGATCGCGATCATCTCGGCGGCGTTGGACAGGCCGTTGAAGGCCAGCGAGCGGGCCAGCGAGATCGCGACCCCGCCATAGATCAGCCGGCGACCGAAACGGCTCGCGGCCTGCTCGACCTGATTGAAATGCACCCTGGCGGTGTTCTGATAAAGCCGCGTGGCGATCTGGTGCTCGGCCTCCTCGACGGTGAAAGCGTCGACATGGTCGATCTTCTCGCCGATTTCGTAATCCTCGAACCCGAATGGGGAGCCCGACAGGGTGAAATCGAAGCCAGCGGACGAGAATTCGGGACGGGGCAGGGTCTCGGGGGTGACGGACGCCGGCAAATCCGGCGCGACCGTCTCGGGGGCGGGGCTGGCCGCGTCCCTTTTGTTGACCATCGCCCAGCGCACATAGGTCAGCACCTCCTCGCCGGCCTGGTTGTACCCGGTGGTCCGGACCCAGACGACGCCGGTCTTGCCGTTTGAATTCTCCCTGACGCCGATCACCTCCGAGACCGCCCGCAGCGTGTCGCCTGGATAGACCGTCCGCAGGAATCGCCCGTCGGCATAGCCAAGGTTTGCGACCGCGTTGAGCGAGATGTCCGGCACGGTCTTGCCGAACACGATGTGGAAGGCGAGCAAAGGATCGATCGGCGCGCCTTCCAGTCCGCAATCCTGCGCGAACGTGTCGGCCGAATAGATCGCATAGCGCGAGCCAGTGAGGCCCAAATAGAGCGCCGCGTCCGCCTCTGTCACGGTGCGCGGCGTCGCGTGGATCAGCTCGTCGCCGACGATGAAGTCCTCGAAGAAATTGCCGGGATCGGATTTCACGGTCATCCGGTCGCCTCGCGCGCCGCAATGGCTTCGGCGACGGCCACCATGTGTCGGGCCTGCGCCAGATGAAGAAGCTCGGTCATCCGGCCATTGACCTTAAGTACGCCCTGTCCTGCGTTAGCAGGATCGGAGAAGGCCGCGATCACGGCGCGGGATTGCTCGACAGCGGCGGGCGCCGGCGCGAAGATCGCGTTGCACGGCTCGACTTGGCTCGGATGAATCAAGGTCTTGCCGTCGAATCCGAAGGACCGCGCCTGCCGAGCCTCTGCGGCAAACCCGTCCGCATCGGCGATGTCGTTATAGACCCCGTCGAAAACCAGCAGGTCGTACGCGCGCGCCGCAGCTATCGCCAGCGTCAGCGTCACGGCGAGATTTGAGCGGTCTGCCATTGGTTCGGCTCGGAAATCCTTCAAGAGATCGTTTGTCCCCATCACGAAGCCCGAGAGCCGCGTCGTCTCACCTTTGGCGGCGATTTCCTTCAGGTTGAAGATTGAAAGCGGCGTCTCGATCATCACCCAGAGCTGGAGCTGCGCCGGCGCGCCAGCTTCCGACAAGGTTTCGTCCAGCCAGGCGATGTCGTCCGCGTGGGTCACCTTGGGCGCGAGGATGGCCTGGGGTCCAGCCTTCACGGCCGCCGCGAGGTCGTCCTTGCCCCATTCCGTATCCTGTCCGTTGATCCGGACGATCAGCTCGCGCGGTCCGTAGCCCCCCGCCTTCACAATCTGGCAGACACGCTCCCGCGCCTCTGTCTTGGCTTCAGGCGCGACGGCGTCTTCGAGATCGAGAATGAGGCTGTCCGCCGGCAGCGTCCTGGCCTTATCAAGCGCTCGCTCGTTTGCGCCGGGCATGTAGAGAACGGACCGGCGGGGACGGATTGCAGACATCAGGCAGGCCTTGGGCGTGGAGAGGATCGGCCAATGAGACATGACGGAGGGGCGGAGGAAGATCAAGCGCCGCCTCGCTGCTCCCGCGCTTCGGTGCCGGCCCGTCGCGCAGCGCATCGACCGGCGTTGTGTGAATTCGCGCAATTTCTCCCTTATCGGGGGAACAGGACAACCCTGGCGTCGTTTACGTTGCGATCAACAAAGGGAAAATGACATGGCCGAAGGCACAACGAGTCAATCGTCGTCCGCCGCGAACGATGCGCGCCGCGCGGCGACAGAAGCCGTCGATAAAGGCAAAGAGGCGGCTCATCATGCGATGGATGCCGCCAAGGAAGCGGGCGCTGCAGCCGCAGACGAACTCAAGCGCCGCGCAACCCAGCAGAAGACCTCCGCAGCGGCTGCATTGAACAATTTCGCCAACAAGCTTTCGGAAAGCAAAGGGGAGTTCAGCGATACGCCAATCGGCGGCCTTGTCGGCCAAGCCGAGAACACGCTTCGCATGGCCTCGACTTATCTGGAAAACACCAATCCCGAGCGGTACTTCTCCGACTTCACGGACTTCGCACGCCGCAACCCGGCGCTCACGCTCGGAGGAGCCGTCGCGCTCGGATTTCTGCTCGCCCGCGCCGGCAAGACGGCCGCCCACCAGTTCTCCGATACAGCGAATACGGACATGACCAGCGCCTACACGCCGATGGCTTCGGGCAATGGCCTCACTGACGACGGTTACGACAATGTCGCCCACTGAACAAAAAATCCCTGGCTTGCTCTCAGACGTCGCCGAGAGCATTGCCGATGTGGTGCGGAACGAAGTTCGGCTGGCGCGGGCTGAACTCGGCAAGGCCGGGTCGGACGCGATGGCCGGGCTGGGCATGATTGCCGCGGCTCTTGCGCTGGCTGTTCCAGCCTTGACCGTACTGGCCTTCGCCGTCGTCGCGGCGCTGACTGAAGCAGGCGTTGCGCCCTGGCTCGCATCCCTGGGCGTCGCGATCTCCATGGCGATTGTCGCTTTCCTGCTGTTTTCGGCAGGCAAGAAAACGGTGATCTCCGATCACGCCAAGCTCGCGGCGACGACGCGCAACATCAAGAGCGACATCAACGCCCTCAAGGAGTCCGCAACATGAGCAACATCGAAGATATTGAACGCGACCTGTCGCAATCGCGCGCCGATCTAAAGGAAAATGTTCACGCCCTCACCGAGAAACTGACGCTCGGGCGTATCGTGGATGAATTTGTGCTCGACTCCCGCATCAACTGGGACGATCTGCAGGGCAAGACATTCGAAACCATGCGCACCCTCGTGCCCGGCGCGATCATCGGCGCAGGAGCGGCGTTGCTGATCGCGAACGGCAGTCTCGGTTCCCTGCTGGGCAAGGATAAATCCAGGGCCGACATGCGTCGCAAGTCTTCCCGCGGCGCGGACGATTTTTCGGCGTATGACGCCGGCTACGATCCGATCGGCGACTGGGAGACGGATCGTTTCTACCGCTCGATCGAAACGACGGAGCGCGACTATCCCCGGACCGATGGCGAGAGCGACACGTCCTATCAGAACCGGCTGTCTGACCAGCACGGCATGCTGATGGGCTATAGCCGTGAGAACCACGAGGATGACCACGCGTTTCGCTCACGCGTATCGCAGGCCGTCGGCTCAATGAAAGGCAAAGTCGAATCCGCGCGCGGTCGTCTTGAGCGCGCCGCAGCGCGCGCCAAGGACAGCGTGCAGCACATGATGGGCGACGCCAAACACGGCGTTGAGCACGCCATGGGCGACGCCAAGCATGCCATGCAGAACGGCGTCTCGTCAGCCCAACACATGATGCACGACGGAGCCGATGCCGTCGGTCGCCAGGCTTCGAGGGCGGCTGGCGCCGTCAGGAGCGGCATGCGTGATGGCGTCGCCAAGGCGCAGCAGACCTATGACCACAATCCGATGCTCGGCGTCGCGCTCGGCGTTGGAATTGGCGCCCTGATCGGCGGGTTGACGCCCCTTTCGGAGCAGGAGGAGAAGATGCTGGCCAAGCCGGTTCAAAAGGCGACGCAGGCTGTCGCGCGGATGAGCGGCAAGGTTGCCGACAGCGTTGGTAACGCGTCCGACGATGTGCGTGAGGCGCTGGTGAAAGTAACTCCGCCTGCGGGCGGCATGGCTCCGGCCAACGTCATCTAGGCTCTGCTCATTCATCTGGTGAACGCCGCCGGCGGTGTCCCGGCGGCGTTTGCATGTTTCTGCGTCCAGCTCTCCTGTCGTCCGATCGCGTGGATGCATCGGGTTGACCCGGTCGGAGCCCCGCACAATGTAGACCGATGAGTCACATTGCTGGACATGTCGCGCCTCGTTTCAAACCCGTTCGTGAAGCCTTCGAGGCCATTTTCGAGGAGGGCATGGAACTCGGCGCAGGCTTCGCCGTCTATCTGGGTGATGATCTTGTCGTCGATCTCCAGGGCGGGTTTTCCGATCGCCAGAAGACGTCTCCGTGGGAAGCGCGCACGCTCTGCCCTGTCTTCTCCACAACCAAGCCTATCGCGGCGCTGGTCATCGCTTTGCTGGCCGATCGCGGGCTGATCGACTACGACAAGAAGCTGTCATTCTACTGGCCGGAATTCGGCGTTGAAGGCAAGGGCGCGATCACCGTCGCCGAAGCCCTCTCCCATCAAGGCGGCGTGCCGGGGTTTCCTGATCCCATCGATCCTGATCTCTGGCTCGATGCGCCGGCGCTCGGCGTCGAACTCGCGAAATTGAAGCCCATGTGGGCCGTGGGTGAAGGGTCCGGCTACCACCCGCTGACCTGGGGCTACATGGCCGGGGAGCTCGCGCGCCGCGTGGATGGACGCACTCTTGGACGGATCCTCCGCGAGGATATCTGCGAACCGCTTGGCGTCGATTTCTGGATCGGAACTCCCGCCAGCGAGCATTTGCGCTGCGCGCAGATGATGAAGCCGAAACTGCCGACCCGGTTCGGTCCGATGAATGATGCGCTGAAGGCCGCCTTCCTGACGCCTTGGGCGGCGCCCAATCGCGGCGGGGCCGCCTGGCGCGAGGCCGAGATCCCTTCCGCCAATGGGCATGGCACGGCCGCCGGCACGGCGCGGCTCTATTCAGCCTTTGCACTCAAGGGACGCATCGGGAAGACACGTCTGATGTCGGAAGAAATCTGGAAGGAACTTATCCGCGAGCGTGTCTCCGGCCCCGACCTGATCCTGCCTGGCCTTGTCTCCTTCGCGGCTGGCGTCATGCGCAATCTCCCCCTCATTTATGGCCCTAATCCAGATACGCTGGGCCATTCCGGCTGGGGCGGCTCCGGGGCGTTCGGCGATCCGGACACGGGCCTTTCGGCCGCCTACGTCATGAATCGGCAGGGCTCGCACCTGCTGGAGGACGACCGCCGAGAGCGGTTGATCACGGCGCTATACGCCTGTCTCTAAACGTCATTCTGCGGCCAGAAACTCGGCTGGCGCGCCAGGTTTCAGCATCACTGCCGTCAGCGGGCCGCCATAGCATGCGGCGGTATCGACGTTGATGCGTCGAGCCGTGACCTCGGGGCTGAAACTGACTGGCGTATGTCCGTGAACCACCCTCAAACCCCGTAGTTCAGGCCGGTCGGGCCAGGCGTCGTCGTTCTTGAATCGCGCCGTGCGCGTCCACAGCCTCACCTCCCTTGAACAATCGGGAAATCTGTCAGGATCGATCCCGGCATGGACAAAGGCGAGACCGCGCTGGGCGTCATGATGCAGGCTGGGCAATCGGCGCAGCCATTCGATATGTTCACGCGGTACGTGTTCGGCCAACTTGTCGGCCTCGCCGGGCGCTAGCCCGTAACTCGCCAGCGTCTGGCTCCCGCCGGACGTCAACCAGTGGTCGGATGGCCGCCGTAACTGCTCGAGCAGCGTCTCCTCGTGGTTGCCCATCAGGGAGATCACGCTGGTCAAAGGGTCGCCCGCGAACTGCGCTTCAAGATTGAAGACACGTTCAATCACGCCCCTGCTGTCGGGTCCCCGGTCCACATAATCTCCGAGATGGACGATTGTCGCTGGCTGGCTCTCGAAGGCGATGTGATCGAGAATCGCCGCGTGCAGGCTGGCGAGCTTGGCCGCCTCGCCGTGAATGTCGCCGATGGCGAAATAGGTCGTGTTGCTCACCACGAATGTCCTTTAACGCCCAAAAATGGACGCTGCGTCGGATGCGTCTTGCGCGCAACGGCAAACCCAGGTCTCGAAGATGAAGGGAATTTGGGAAGAAGCGGGGCGCCCACATCTTCGTGCAATCGGCCTGACGAGGGGCCGGGAAAGCAAAAAATTATCGAGACTGGATTCCGGGAAAGACGTCAGGCTCAGGGCTGAATCGACGCAAGCCTCGCGAGGATCGCTTCGCCGCCCGCGCCGCCTTCGCCGCGCACATCCTTGGCGTGGAGCGCCACTAGCGTCGCCAGATACGCCCGGCAGACGGTCAGCGTCTTGTCGTCCAGAGGGTTGGCGCCCCGGCGCAGGGCTTCCGCCAGGCTGCGTGCGATCCTGCCCAGCAAGGGATATCCGAGCACCCCCGCGAGACCAGCGACGTCGTGCATCGGCGCGTAGACGATTTCGCGGACGAGTTCGCCTGGCGCCGCCGTCGCGACAATCTTCTGAAGACGCGACAAATCTCCCTCGGCCTGTGTGTACCAGTCGGACCGGGCGGCCTCCCATTCGGGTGAGGCCAGCGGATCGGCGGACGTACTCATCGGTGCTCCCTCTTTGGTGTCGGTCCATGGTGAAGGCCGGTCCGCTCCACCGCGACGATCATGGCGGCAATTCCTTAACGCATGCCTATCCGGGCGACCGACAAGCCGCGAATCGACGGCGAAGGAAAGGTTAAGGGTGCGGAAAGCGTGGCGCCGGACTTGCGAGATGTCTCATGAATTCGTCTCCGCGAATTCCACATGGCGACCTTGCCCCGCCGTTCTCTCCGCATGGAGCGAGAGACGGCGGGGTCTTCGGCGGCCCATTGGACTCAGGTTGCTCGACTTGCGGCTGCGGCACGGGCGCGATCGAGCCGCCAGGCGGCAAATGTAAAGATCACGACGCCCGCCCAGATCAGCCCGAAAGTCACGGCATGGGCCGGAGTGAAGATTTCCCCGTAGGCAAGCGCGATCGCGAATTGCAGGCTCGGCCCGATATACTGCAGCGCGGCGATCGTCGAGAGATGCAGGCGCCGAGCGCCGATGGCGAAGAGGATCAGCGGAGCGGCCGTCACCGGTCCCGCCAGCAGAAGCAGCAAGACGTGCCGCAGCTCGCCTGATCCGAAGAGCGCCGTCGCCGGCGGCAAGCCGAACGCCAGATAGGCGCAGGCGAACGGCGCGAGCCAGAGCGCTTCAAGCGCGAAGCCGACGCGGCTGTCGACGGGTATGCGCTTGCGGATGACGCCGTAGATCGCGAACGTTACGGCCAGCGAGAGCGAGATCCAGGGGAATTCACCGACAACCACCGCCTGGTTGAGAACGCCGAGACCGGCCAGGACGAACGCCAGCATCTGTAGCCGGCTGAATCGCTCGCCGAAGAACAGCGCGGCGAACAGGAAGCTGATCAGGGGATTGATGAAATAGCCAAGACTGCCCTGCAGGATGTGGCCTTCGGTCACCGCCCAGATGTAGATCGTCCAGTTGATCGCGACGGCCGCTCCCGACGCCAGAAGCCCCAGCAGGATCATGGGCGAATGCCTGAGCGCAAAAGCCTCGCGCGACTTGCCGGCGGCGACGATCAGCAGCAGCGCGGTCGGGACTGACCAGACGATGCGGTGGGCGAGGATCATCAAGGGCGGGGTGTCGCCCAGCAGCTTGAAGTAGACCGGCAGGAATCCCCAGAGAACGTAGGCGCCAATGGCGGCGAGAAAGCCCGAGCGGATATCAGGCGTCATCGGCGGGTGGAGGGTTCGGTTCAGAGGCATGGCGGGGTGCATAGGGTTTTGGAGGCTGGCGTGGAGCCGGAATTCCGACGCCGCATCGCGCGGGTCTTCGGGGCCGCGATCAGCCGGTCTTGCCGGGCTTAAGCACGCCGCGATTGAGGAGCAATTCGGCGATCTGCACCGCGTTCAGCGCCGCTCCCTTGCGCAGATTGTCGGCGACGATCCACATCGACAGACCGTTCTCGACCGACCTGTCCTCGCGGATCCGCGAGACATAAGTCGCCCATTCGCCGACGGATTCGACCGGCGTGATGTAGCCCTCGTCCTCGCGCTTGTCGATAACCATGACGCCCGGCGCCTCGCGGAGAAGCTTGCGCGCGTCCGCCGCCGAAAGCGGGCTGGCGAGCTGCAGATGCACCGCTTCGCAGTGACCGACAAAGACGGGGGCCTGCACGCAGGTGGCGGACACCTGGATGTCCGGGTCGAGGATTTTCTGCGTCTCGACCCGCAACTGCCATTCCTCCGTCGTCGAGCCGTCCTCCATGAAATCACCGATGTGGGGAATGATGTTGAAGGCGATCTGCTTGGTGAAGAATTTGGGCTCGACCCCTTGGTTAACGAAAATGCCCTTGGTCTGCGTCCACAGCTCGTCCATCGCCTCGCGGCCGGCCCCGGACGCCGACTGGTAGGTCGCCACCACGACGCGCTCGACCCCCACGGCGTCGTGGATGGGCTTGAGCGCCACGACCAGTTGAGATGTCGCGCTGTTGGGATTGGCGATGATCCGCTTCTTCGCCCAGCCATTGACGGCGCCAGCGTTTACCTCCGGAACCACCAGGGGCACGTCCTTGTCCATCCGGAAGGCGGCGGAGTTGTCGATCACGATGCAGCCCCTGGCCGTTAATTTGGGCGCCCAGGCCTTCGCGGCTTTCGCGCCAGCCGACATCAGGCAGAGTTGCACCGTTGACCAGTCGATGCTTTCGACATCCTTGGTCTTCAGTTCCCGCTCGCCAAAACTCACCTCCTTGCCAAGCGATCGCCGCGTCGCGACTGCGAACACCTCGTCGGCTGGAAAAGCCCGTTCAGCCAGAACGTTGAGCATTTCGCGGCCGACATTTCCGGTGGCCCCGAGGACGGCGACGCGAAGTCCCATGTCGATCTCCGATTTTCCGCGCGCGCTACGAAGCCCGGCGCCCTGTGATCACATTCCTGCGGATAGCGAGCCAATATGGGTGCAGGGCGCTCGCCTGTGAGTCCCGCCCGTGTATAAGAGTGCGATGGCGTAGAGCGTGAGCGGCAGTACCGACTATTCGCGCAGGGTCCGACTTGCAAGCCATGCCCCTAGGCCGGCCCTACGCCCTGGCAGGAACCGATCCATGTCCGACATCGCCGACCTCGTCGCCCGCTATGTCGAGCGCTACAATTCGAACGACGTCGAAGGCATGCTGGATTGCTGCAATGACGATGTGGTGTTCGAGACCATTTCCAACCCCGGCGGCTCGATCAGGCTGAACGGCAAGGACGAAATGCGGGAAGTGCTGGAGGCGACGACGCGGGCCTTTCGCGAGCGGCGGCATCAGCTGGTGGGGATCATCGTTGACGGTCACAGAGCTGCGGCCGAGACAGTCTTTTCAGGCGTCGCCGCCGCGGAGTTGGGCCAGCAGGTACGCTCGGGCGAGCATGTCTCGATCCGGGGAGCGACGATCTTCGAGGTGCGAGGCGGCCGGCTGGGACGCATCTGCGATTACAGCTGACCCCGGGGAGCGAGCCTTGTTTTCTCCTGTTCGCCGGGTGTGCTCCGGGAGATCGACCACGCTTCCGTCGCGCGTCATTGATGGCCGCTCGATCTAGCACTTCTCGCGCCTTCTCAACTGCTCTAAACATAGTCCCGCCAGGCGAAGTCAACCGCCGGGGAGACGTCAGGCCGGGGAAACGTCGACAATGAAACGGTTGTTTGCCACTGCTCTTGCGCTGGGTCTATCGGCCTGCGCCACGACGGGCGACGACCGGCCGACGAAATCCTGGCGTAAGATCAGCCAGGTCGAGCAGCGTTTCGCCATCTTCCTCAACGAGCCGGGTTCACCCAAGACCGGCGATCTCGTCACATTTCGGCTGGCCTATGTCTACATCCCCGGCGAGGTGACCTATCAGAACAAACCCGTCGCCTGGCAGGAATACGCCGCCATGACAGTCAATTGCGCGAGCCAGCAACTACGCGCCGGACCTCGAACGCGCTATTCCCCCGACGGGGCCGTCCTAGCGTCGGACGACGACCAGACATTCACCGCCATTGTGGCGGGCACGGCGGCGGACAAGGCCGCCCGGGCGCGCTGCGAGGGTGGGGCTGGCGAGGCGGTTTTCAGGGTGAAGGACGGTCCGGCCTGGACAAGCGCCGCCCGAACCCACATCGCATCGACGCCGCCCGGTCCCTGAACGGGGCCGGCGACTTCAGGCGCTCCAGACGCCAAGATTGTTGCCGCCGGGCTCCCGGAAGTGAAACCGGCGCCCGCCCGGGAAAACAAAGATCGGCTTTACGATCTCGCCACCTGCCGCCGTCAACTCCGCCATCGCCGCCTCAAGGTCATCCGCCTTGAGGATCACCAGCGGCGCCTTGGTCTGCTCGGCTGGATCGCTCGGGACGTCGCCATCGATGCCGGAATTGGTCATCGCGGCGTAGGCCGGCCCATAGTTCTGGAAAGTCCAGCCGAGCGTAGTTTCGAAGAATGCGCGGCTTGCGGCAACGTCGGGCGAGGCCAACTTGATATAGTCGATCTTCAGGTGCACGTGCGCCTCTTTTACGATCGATGTCTGTTCTGGCAAGTCCGGACGTGCCCCGGCAATCTGGAAGCCGACACCTAGAGGTTCGCGATCACCGCATCGCCCATTTGCTTGGTGGTCAACTGGCCCCCGAGATCGGCCGTCCGCGCGCCGGCCGCCAGCGCGGCGTCGACCGCGCGCCATACGCGATCGGCGGCGTCGGGCCGGCGAAGGCTCCAGCGGAGCGCCATCTCCAGCGAAAGGATCGCCGCGCAGGGATTGGCGGCGCCTTGCCCCGCAATGTCCGGCGCCGATCCGTGAACCGGTTCGTAAAGCCCGGGCGTCCCGGGCTCGCCCAGCGCCGCCGACGGCAGCATGCCTATCGATCCGGTCAGCATCGCGGCCTCGTCGGAGAGAATGTCCCCGAAGAGATTGTCGGCAAGGATGACGTTAAAGTCCTTGGGGGCCTTCACCAGATGCATGGCGCAGGCGTCGGCGTACATGTGGGTCAGTGGCACGTCTCCGAATTCTTCCTGGTGCAGCTTCGTCACTTCCTCGCGCCACAGCACGCCCGATTCCATCACATTGGCCTTCTCGCAGCTCAGGACGCCGCCAAAGCGCGCGCCCGTGCCTCTGCCGTCTTTCAGGCGCCGGCGCGCGAGTTCGAAGGCGACGCGCGCCACACGCCTGATCTCGCCGGAGGTGTAGGATTGGGTGTCGAAGCCGCGCCGCTCGCCGCTCGGCAGGGTCTCGATGCCGCGCGGCTGACCGAAATACACGCCCGACGTCAGCTCCCGCACGATGAGAATGTCGAGCCCCTCGACCAGAGCGGTCTTCAGCGCAGAGGCGGACGCCAGGGCGGGAAAACAGAAAGCCGGCCTCAGATTGGCGTAGACGTCGAGGCTCTTGCGCAGGGCAAGCAGACCTGCCTCCGGCCGTTTGTCGCGCGGTGCGCCATCCCATCGGGGACCTCCGACGGCGCCCATCAGGATCGCGTCGGACCGCCTCGCCCGCGCGAGTTCGCTCGCCGTCAGCGGTTCGCTGTGCGCGTCGAAACTCGCCCCGCCCAGGAGACCTTCCTCCAACACAAGGTCCGGAGCGACGATCTCCGCGACGCGCCGCGCCTCGGCCGTGACTTCGGGCCCGATGCCGTCTCCTGGCAGCAGCAAC
>Ga0163152_10000899_pt1 | contig 48866 bp, 43 predicted proteins | sample OliLakLV19MP8IB2_FD_148635 | JGI IMG/M metagenome (GOLD analysis project Ga0163152, IMG submission 148635) | Freshwater microbial mat bacterial communities from Lake Vanda, McMurdo Dry Valleys, Antarctica - Oligotrophic Lake LV.19.MP8.IB-2 | ecosystem: Environmental > Aquatic > Freshwater >... | reverse complement strand
GAGCGGCCTTCTCGGATTCCGCGCCCGGCACTCCATCAAGCAGGGTGACCGAGACCGACTTCGAAAGGCCGGTGCCTCACGAAACTACGCGGTCAACAACACCAAGGACCCGGGGCTCGTCCGCTTCATTCCGTTTCGCGTGTTTCCCGAAGCTCGCTACGCCGCACTGATCATCCGCTTCGGCGGCCGCACCAAGGTCTCGGTCATGCGGAATCCCTGGCGAGAGAGCGATGGGCCGTCACTTGGTCAAATCGCCGAGGAGTTCGGAGGCGGAGGACATGGCGGCATCGGATCGGTGATCGTCTCGTCAAGCGAGGACGCCGAACGCGTCCGGCAGGAGATGCTTCGAAGGGTTCTCGAAGGCGGATGACCGACCGGCTCAACTTGCTTGCGATTGTCTGCCAGGTTCCCTTTCGTCCCCTCTTGCTCGGGTACGAGCCACGCAAGACGCTCCTCTCCTGGCGCCACTATTCGACTCTTCGCCAAAGCGTTGTCGCGATGCTCCGCGTGGTCGGGTTCGACACGAAGGACACCGATTTAGATGTTCGCGAGAAGGCGGATCAAGCATTTCAATACTGCCGCGCCTTCCTCGCCCAGAACGCCGCGGGATCGAACTCGCAACAGTTCCGGGGCCTGACGGGCCTGATGCGGGGTTGCGCCTCGGCGTTCTTCGTCGCGACGTGGTTCTACCTGGGATGGGGGGTGGTCGAGCTTGCGCAGACCGCAGGACGACTCTCTGTCTCGCCGGTCCCTCGACTCACGTTCCTTCCATTTGGCGTTGCTGTTGCGACAGTCGTAGGGCTCGTCGCTTGGAGAAGCGTGCGCATCACGGAGGCAAGGGCCCCGGATCGTGCAATTCCCGCCGCGACTCCGGCACCTGTCGCCTCTGCCGACTCTGCAGCCGTTCCTATGGCAAGCGTCGATTCCGCCGCCGATAGCGAACCTGTTGCATCTGCCGACTCGACAGCCGCTCCTGTCGCGATTCCAGATCTAGCCGCAACTCCAGGATCTGTCGCGTCGGCAGACCCGACAGCCGTTCCTGTCGCGAATCCGACTCCTTCCGCGGCTCCGGTTGCAGCCGCGCCACCGATCGCGCCCGCCTTGCCGGAAGCGTCACCGCAAGAGCCGAGAGCAGTCCCACCACTGATCGACTGGAGCGAGTCCGAGATGATCATGCTGCTGCCTCTCGCTGCCGGTGCGATTCTCGCCTCGCGGGTCGAGGCGACCTCGCCGGTTTTCCTTCTCCTTTCCCCGTTGGCGTTCTCGGCTGCCTATCGATTCCAACAGACGCACAACTACTTCGCACGTGAGTTCGTGCGGTGCGTCTATTCCGACTTTGTCGTAGCCGCGGCCGCCCGCGAAAAACGTTAGTAGCTCCCAAGGACCAGATCAGCGGCGCAGCACGAAGAAACGCGGCCCGAAGCGCGGAAGCCTAACCCGCGGGACAAGCGGATCGTCGAGCTCACGCCCGAGAATCGGAACTAGAGCGCGCGCCGACTGAGGTCATGAGCTCGAGCCGAACGGACATGGTGCGCGCCCTCGATTCATTGGCTGAGGACGGCGCAGTGGCGCCGCAGTAGCGCGGTTCCTCAAGAGCCTCCGCACCGAACTTGAAGGCGCGGATCAGGACCGAGCGAAACAGTTCTCAACGGCCCTCGCCGACCTGAACGCGAATGATGACAGCTCTCTCATCAGCCGACTCATGCGGGAGACGCAGGTCAGCCAGAAGATCCTTCTCGAGGCCGTAAATCCCGAGTCGCCCTCATCGCCGATGGTGTTGAGCAAAGGCTCCAAACAGGAGTAGACGGCGACGATGCCGTCTCCAGAATCTCTCCACGACGATGCTGGAACCACGGGGACTCGTTTGGACCACCTGGGACTACGCAACGGCGACAACCGGCGGAGCCGACTCGTGATTCGGGCGGGAAGCATGCACCGTCGTGCAGTTAGCGTTTTCCCGAGATCACGAGCCTGCAGGGTTCAAATCCCATTCTTTCCGCCACGTAGCTGAAGCTAAGCACCCGTCGCAACAGGGGCTCCCTCAGGGGCCCCTTCGCTTTTGGCGTCCTTCTTCCCCGTCATTTCTCCGGAGTCGGATTTCACCGGGCGTTCCAGCGAGCCGATCGCACTCCTCAGAACGCTCGGTGCCAAATGCATGTACCGCATCGTCGTGGTCAGGTTCGCATGTCCAGCGAGCTTCTGGATCTCCAGCACCGAGCGGCCCCGCATCGCCAGTCTCGAGTCGATGTCGCTCCATCCAGTCACTGCATGTCGCCGACCCGAAGACACTGCGCTCTGAGGGGTCAACGCCTCTTATCGGCCCCAGGGCTCGACACTCGGAAGTGACGGATGCGTCGCCTCGAACGCCGCAGCATCACGGCCGTTGTCGCCCTCCTCGTAGTGAATCACCTGCTCACGAAGAAAGATTGCGTCGCTCCCCTGACCTTCCTGCATCGGCGCGAGAGATACGCTCGAATCGGTCATTCGCCACAGACGGCCCTTCCAGGTCGCGGCTTTGCCGTTTACGACGGTGGTTAGGTAGACAGGAGAGCGTGCGTGCCGTGAGAAGAATCGCTCGAACTCTGGCGTCTTTCCGGGGGGCAGAGCAGTTCGCGCTCCGCAGGTCGGACAGATGTCGCGAAGCTGCCGCCTCAGAGCGCCGTGGACAAAGGCAGTCAGCGTCTGGCCGTTGCTTCGGGCGGTTTCTTCGGCTGCCTTCTTCAGTGCCTCATCAAGCTTGATCGTCACGGGAACGGGCATGGAGGGAACATATTACTCTGCATACATCTTTTGTCAATACGGATGATGTATAAAACATAGTCCTATCTGCTATCTTGATGATCAGCCTTGCGAGAAACTACGACTTTTCATAATATTAGCGCATGACGGCATGGGGCGAACTCCTTCAACTCGCGCGCCTCCAGGAAGGCATCTTCAGCGCCAAGCAGGCCGGCGAACTGGGACTCTCTCCACAGTTCATTCACTATCACTCGGCTGGAGGGCGGCTCGAGAAACTGCAACGAGGGATTTATCGCGTTTCAGACTTTCCGCACGGCGAACACGAAGACCTCGTCCGGCACTGGCTCTGGGCGGAACGTCAGGGTGTTTTCTCGCACGATACAGCCCTTGCGCTACATGACCTCACAGACCTCCTGCCATCACGTATTCATCTGACGGTTCCCATCTCGTGGCAGCGTCGGCGTCGGGTGACGCCGCGCGGCCTCGTCCTACACTTTGCGGGAGTGCCGGCTGATGACGTGGGCTGGTTTGGCCCGGTTCCGATCACGACGCCGCTTCGGACGCTCGTCGACGTTAGCGAGGTTCTGCCGCTGAACGTACGGCAGCAGGCAATTGATCAGGCTCGTCAACGAGGCCTCATCGGAGCTGAGGATGCATCTGCCCTGAAGGGGATCACTTGACCGCGCGGCGCTATGAGTCAGCGGAGGGGTTCAAGCAAGCCCTCGAAGCTCGGATTCGCGCAAAGGCCGCAGGCCAAGACATCGCGCGCGAGAGGCAGCTCGTGGTCTTTGAGCGATTTCTCGTCCGCGTCATGTCGGTCATGGGGACATCAGTGGTGCTCAAGGGCGGGCTTGCACTCGAAATCCGCCTCTCCCGCGCACGCACAACGAAGGACGTCGATCTACGCGTCCTGGGTCCACCAGAAAAGGTGCTCGATCAGTTGCAGGAGGCAGGACGACTGAAGATCGACGACTTCATGACCTTTGAGGTCGCCCTTGACCCACAGCACGCGGACATTGAGAACGACGGCGTCGTTTACGGAGGAAAGCGTTTTCGCGCTGAGTGCTTCCTCGCAGGCAAGACGTTCGGTCGCAGATTTGGGGTTGATGTCGCGTTTGCCGATCCAATGTACGGGGGAAGCGAGGAGGTCGGAACATCGGATGTTCTCGAATTCGCTGGGATCCCCAAGTCAGTTCTCCGTATTTATCCCATTGAGACGCATCTGGCCGAGAAGCTCCACGCCTACACGCTCCCGCGCACGTCGCCGAATTCCCGCGTGAAGGATCTCCCTGACATCGCACTGCTCGGCACGATCAAGGCACTAAGAGCGCACAGCGTTCGAGGAGCTTTCAAAGCTACGTTTGAGTTTAGAAATTCGCACAAGATCCCAACTGCCTTGCCGAGCCCACCGATCGATTGGGAGACCCCCTACGCCGCAATGGCATTGGAAAATGATTTGCAGTGGGCCTCGCTTGCGGAAGTATCGAAGGCTGCGCAAGCGTTTCTCGACCCAGTCCTCGCAGCCTCGCTCGCAGACGCGAGCGAGTGGAGCCCCGCTACGTGGAAGTGGGTGACGCCGTAAGCGCCGTTGGTCGCCGCTGAAAGATTCATCACAACAAGTCGAGGTGCACCGTGCCGGTCGAGGCGCACCCAACGGACAGGACGAGATGCTTCCCTGTTGCGGAAGTCCTCGCGGGTTCGGGACCGCATTCGTATCGAAACGTCTTCTACGCGCGGACGCGTTCGGAGCCTTTTCCTGAAGAGGGACGAAGCTGCGGCTACTCTTGCTCGAGCTCGCGGTCGTGTCGCCGGCAATGTGGTGGCTGTTGGTCCACGGGAAGTCCTTTCGCGTCGACGAAACCACGTACTTCGGCTTGGCCTCCAGCTTGACCGCCCACTCGCGGATCGCCGGCGGCGCCTCCTCGACGCCGCGGGCGACCGACGGCCAGTAGCTCTCCATCATTTCGTAGGTGACGCGGCCCCACAGCATCGCCCCGCCCTCGTCCATGAGCCGGGTGAAGAAGGCGTGTGTCTCGTCGTCGGCGATTCCTTCCTGGTGGTCGACGCAGCCGTCCAGGGTGACGTTGATGCTGAAGGTCAGGAGTCCCATGCGGCGAGTTTACGTCACCGGTCCACCGAGACTTATCGTTGTCCCAGAGAGGCATTCGCGGCTTAATCGCGAGATGCGCATCCTCTTCGTGCTCGCTTCGCTTTCGCTTCTTCCTGTCGTCGCCTTCGCCGATGCAGACGTCACGACGGCGGCCGTGCGCGGTGGAAACATCCGTTCGTTCCACTGGGATCCGAACGCGACGAACACGGTCTACGCCGGAGACAGCGGCGGCGGGCTCTACAAGAGCACCAACGACGGGGCGGCATGGACGCAGATCTTCCTGCCGACCGTGACCACGCACTTCGCACGCGCCGTGCTGGTGTCGAAGAACACCGCGGGCCTCGTGTTCGTCGGTGAAGGCGCCCCGTCGGATGCCGCCATCTGGCGAAGCGCAGACGGAGCGGCGACCTTCACCAACGCACTCGGATTCGCCGAGGGCACGTGCACGGCGCTCGCCGAAGGCGTGACGCCCGGCGCCTTCTTCGCGGGAGTCTCCACGCCCGGCAACGCCGGCAAGATCTTCAAGAGCACCGACAGCGGCGCGACGTGGGTCGCGACAACCGGAGCGACGGCGGCGGGCTCCTTCGTCAGCGCGATCTACCAGCTCCCGGGCGGCACGCTCGTCATCGGCACGCGCACGATGGGTGGGGACTTCAGCGGGACCGCCGGCGCTCTGTTCACGAGCACAGACGACGGAAACCAATGGACGCAAGTCGCCAGCTTCACGACCGCCGTTCGTGGCTTTGCGTGGAACGGCACCAACACGCTCGTCGCCGCGACCGCGGATGGGTCGACGCTCACACTCCTCGCGAGCACCGACGGTACGACGTGGGGCAGCACCCTCGGCACGTTCACCGGATCCGACATCGGGGGCACCGTGACCTACCACGCCGGCTCGGACTCGTTCTTCGTGAACACTGGCGACGACAAGATCCACCGGTCCGGAAATGCCGGAGCGGGATACGCCTTCGGCGGCGCCCCCGTCGACCTCGGCGCGGGCCTCTATTCGCCCGTCGCGCTCAGCCTGAATCACCACACGGCGGTCGCGGCAGATCCGGACGACGTGAACCGGATTCTCGTCGGCGACGGCGAGGGAGGAGACGGCGTCTTTCTCACCACGAATGGCGGTGCGAACTGGAGGATCTCGAACGAGGGCGTCCACTCGCAGCTCATCGATCTCGCGACGAAGTCGACATCGTCGGGATACCGCTACGCGGCGAACCGGTCGGGGTTCATCTATTTCTCGGGCGGCTCGCTCACCGCGTTCAAGAAGGTCTATCGCGCAGCGATCCTGGAGCCCATGCAGGCGCTGGCCTTCGACACGCAGGCGCCGGCGCGGATCTATGCCTCGTTCACGAACCTGAACGACAACACCGTTCTCCTCACACTCCCCGACGCGGTCGCGGCGCCCGAAGATGTGGAGCCCTTCCCGCACACCGGGTGGCAGACCCTCTCGCATCCGACGCCGGGGACGCTGACGCCGATCTTCTCGCTTCTCGCCGACGGGCAAACGCTCTTCGTGGGGCTCTGCCCGAAGAACAACCCGACGCCGGGAACGTACCTCTACAAGAGCACGAACGGCGGCACCTCGTGGTCTCCGGTCGCGCTCACGGTTCCAGGAATCAAGTCGCTCGCGTTCGATCCGACGAATCACCAGGTGATCTTCGCCGGGACCGGCGATTTCGACGGATTCGGCTTCGTGAACTCGAAGCCGGTCGCGCACGCCGATGGGCTCTGGAAGTCCATCGACGGCGGCACGACGTGGTCGAAACTCTCGGCGACGCCTGCGATCAGTGGTCTCTCGCCGCGCACCATCACGATCGACTCGGCCGCGAGCGCACGGATGTGGATGCTCACGGACGCCGTCGGCCCCTCGAGCAACAACCCGAAGATCTGGGAGAGCCTCGACGCCGGCGAGACGTGGACGGACATCACGCCTGTCACCGGAAACGGCATCTTCTCGCTCAGCTACTCCGCTTCCGAAGGGAAGCTCTTCATCGCATCCGGCGGAGGTGAGGGAAACATCAAGGGCCAGGTTCCGGGCTCGGGCAGCAACGTGTGGCTCACCGCGTTCGGCGTGTACGGACAGGCGGGCGTCCTCTACGACGGCTCGGTTGGCGCGGGGACCGGCACCGGGCTGTTCGAGGCGGCGAACGTGGTGCTCACGGCAGGTGACGACGACGATGACGACGATGACGGCAGCGGAGGAGGAGGGAAAGGCTGCGGCTGCGCCATCGAGGCCAATTCCACCGTCGTCCCGATCACCGTGCTTCTGGCGTTCGGGGCTCTCGCGATGTCGTTCGTGCGCCGTCGCTCTCGGATTTCCTGACGCAGGCACGGCTTCGATCGACGGGAGCGCGCGCTTCGGTCTGGCCCACCCGCCCCGGGCGTATGCTTCTCCAGGTGAGCGCCGCCGTCCGCCGTGTTGCCGTGGTCGCGATCTTCGTCGCCGGCGCGTGCTCCGTCCCTGAGCGGGACAACCCCTTCGATCCGACGCGGAGGCCAGAGGCCGTGCTCCTGGTCGTGACGCCCGAAGGCGGTCGCGGGACGCCCTTCGTTTTTGACGCGTCGAGCTCGCGCGATCCGCGCGATCGCGGGCCCCTGCGATTCGAATGGGAGATCCACGACGAGCGCTACGACACGCTTCCAAACGACGACGGCTTCGACGACTTCGAGGACGACACGGGGGACACGATCCAGGTGTCGTTCCCCAACCCTTTCCCGCTCGCCTTCGTTTCCACGAACGGCGAGGGCTCGATCCCCCGGCGCGTCCGGGTAAAGGTCATCGCCGCTGACGGCGCCTACGACATCGCCGAGGGGACGGTGGTCGTGCGCAACCAGCGTCCGATTGTCGATCCGGGGGAGGACCTCTTCGTCTCGCCGCTACGAACGGAGCCCGTGCTCCTCGACGCCCTCGGCGGCGGCGCGGAACCCACCACCCTCGACGAGGACGAGGACGATCTGCGCTTCACCTGGACGCAGGTCTCGGGGCCGGAAGTGACTCTCACCTACGACGATCCGAACCGCCGGCGGCTCGCCTCGTTCGATCCGCCTGGTGACGGACGCTCGATCACCTTCCTGGTCACGGGGAGCGACGGGATGGCGTCCGCGACCGACACCGTGGGCGTGCACTTCGAGAGCCAGGTCTGGGCGACGACGGCGTTCGCGGCGCGCGTCTACCGGATCTTCCCGGGTTTCCACTACCGGACGGAGCTCCTCGACGCCGCGGGCGCGCCCACGACGTTCGCCTCGCTCTCGAGCTTCACCGTCACAAGCAGCGGCCACCTCTGGACCACCGAGAGCGGCGGAGCCGGGACCACGCTCGTCCGCCGGCTGAGCCCGGACCTGCGCCGAATCAGCCAGACGGTGATCCCCGGCTACGCGCGGGTGATGTACGCGGAGGCGAGCGGCGAAGACCTCTGACTCGCCATGCGCGTGAGCACGCTCGCGACCGCCGGCGCTTTCGCGCGGATCGACGCAAGCGGAGGGGTCGAGGCGCTCACCCCGCGAACGGGAACGCTCCGCGTCCACGGCCTCGACGCGGACGAGTGCTGGGCGACCAGCCTGGACGCCGCCGAGCGCTTCTCTGACGCTGGCGCCTTGACCCCCGTGGTCACGGGGCTCACCTCGCTCACGCGATCCACGGTCGACGCGGTCGGGAATCTCTGGTTCCTCGTGTCGGTGCCGACCTTCACGGCGCTTGGGTCCACCGGGCCGGCGACGAGCATCCGTCGGGTCACTCCCGCGGGACTCGTCACGACGGTCTTTTCCACGTTCGACGGGTCGGAGGTGATCGACGACATCGCGCCTCGCAGCGACGGGACGATTTGGGTGCACGATGCCGAGCGGCAGCTCCACGTCCTTGCGCCGGACGGAACGATCCGCGCGACGGACGCGCCCCTCATCCGGCTTACGTCCTCGCTGGCGGCAGGCCGCCAGCTCGCCTCGGACCTCGACGAGGAGGGTCTCTGGTTTTCCGACGGGCAGTCGGGGGACATCCTCCATGTGGTGGATGTCGGGGGTCCGGTCCGCGAGCTCGGACGCCTCGACGCCGAGCAACTGGGCGGCACGCGCTTCGGATCGATCGGGTTTGGATCCGGCGCGGTCTTCACCGCGCTCGCCGGCGCCCCGACCACGAACCTCGTCCGGGTCCCCGGGCACGGGCGTGCCGTCCAGCGCGTCGACGTGGACCTCTCGGTCGCGTTGCCGTTCTTCGTCGCAGCCGACGGCGACCGCGGCGCCCTCTGGATCAGCGACCAGGCACCGCTCGGAGGCCGGCTGCTCCGCATGAGCGATCGCGGACGGCTGCTCGCGGAGATCCCGATCTCCACCTGGCAGCTCGCGCGGCGCGACGACGGTGTGCTGGCGGCGATGGGAGTGGAGCCCGTCACCTACGAAGCGAACCTGGTGATGGTCTCCGACACCGGGGCTGTCCTCTCCACGACGCCACTCGGCGCGGGGTATCCGACGGCACTCGACCTGGATCCATCCGACGGGGCTCGCGTCTGCGCCGCGCTGGTCGGCGACGCGTTGGGCGACACGCGCGGGGTGCGCATCGATCCGGTTGCCGATGTCGTCGAGACACTGTTCACGCTTGCCGGGGTCCCGTACGACGACCTGAACCAGATCGAGTGCGTCCAGGACCGCGCGGACGGCGCGACCTGGTTCGCGATCCACGACTTCGCTTTCAACACGACGAGCATCCAGCGCTTCGCTCCCGGCGAGAGCCTTCCTTCCGTCGTACTCACCTCGGCCGGCGTGTCTGCGTTCACGGCCTTCGTCGCCATCGATCCCGATCCGGTCGGCGGGATTTGGGTGGGCGACAACAACACCGGCTTCCTGTACCTCGTGACGGAGGGGAGCATCGTCCAGGGCCCCGACTACGGAAATTTTTCGCACACCTCCGTCGTGGCCCCCTGCGTCGGGCCGCACCCCACGGATCCCGATCCGGCGAACTGCCGGGAGATCTGGCAGGACTCCACCAACGGGTTCGGCGAGAAATGCATGATCCGCCTTCGTTGGAGCATCAACGACGCGACCATCGGGGACGCGATCCTCGATGAGTGGACCATTCCCGTGGACAGCTTCATCGAGGGGTTTGCCGTCGCACCCTGAGCACAGGTCTCAGCCGACCGACAATCTACCGAGGTGGTCTCCGTGTCTTTTCATCGACGCATCGCTCGTGCCCTGTGGCTCTCCGCTCTCGTCGTCGGCTGCCATGGCTGCAGCGGCAGCAATGGCGGAGGCTCGAACCATGCTCCGGTTGCGTCCGACGACGCCGGGACGACTTCCGAAGGGATGCCCGTCGCCCTCGACGTGCTCGCGAACGACGCCGATCCCGAGGACGACGCGCTCACGGTCGCGGCGTTCACCAACGGAACGAATGGCGACGTGTCGCTCGCGCCGGACGGCACGATGACCTACGAACCCCACGCGGATTTCACCGGCACCGACACGTTCACGTACGAGATCTCCGATGGCCGCACGATCGCGGCGGCGACAGTCACGATCACGGTCACTCCGTTTGCCGATTTCGAAGAAGCGCCGGAGCCAAACGATGGAATGGATCCGGCCGGCGCATTCGCGCTGCCGACGACCGGCGCCGACGCCGTCATCGTGCATGGCTGCATCGAACCGATCGACGGCCAAAGCGACTTCGACGTGTGGGAGATCACCGTCGACGCGCCGGCCGTGCTCGACGCCACCGTCGATGGGTTCGGCGGCCTTTCCGCCGGGTTCCTCGTCGTTCCGAATGACGCGTTCCTCAGTGCCCAGGATTGGGTGCGCTTCGGCCTCGGCTTCGAAGGCGCTTCGTCGTCGCGTCAGGTGTATCTCCCGACCCCCGGTACCTACGCGCTGTTCATCAGCGATACGCGCTCGATCCTCACCGTCGCCGCCGCCGGATCGCCGGAGGCCTGCTACTACGGAACGGTCGCCTCGGCTCCACTGCCGGCGCCGCTCACGGGCACCGTCGGTACGCCACTCGCCGTGCCCGCGGGAGATGTGACCACATTCGTCGACTACGTCGTGGCGACGACCCAGACGCTGGACATTGCGCACACGATCGACGGCGACCCCACGGTCGTGGTGTCGAGCGTGCTCGCGCTTCGCGACGGCGTTCCGGACGAATACGACGCGGACATCGGCGCGTTCACGGTCGCGAACCTCGGCAGCTCCCAGACGATGCGACTCGTCGTCGAGCCAACCTTCGACATGACGATGTCGCCGCGAGAAGTGACGCTGACTGTCACCGCCGCTCCCTGATCTTTGGCTTCCGGCGGATCCGTGCTCTTCGCGCGCGTCGCTTCCCAGCTCGCGCGAGCAGGACATCCTGGAGCGTCAGGTCGGGCACCTGACCCGCTTGGTCGACGACTTGCTCGACGTGGCTCGCATCACACGGGGAAAGATCGAGCTTCGGAAGCAGCCGATCGAGCTCGCGGACGCCGTGGTGAAGGCGCTCGAGATCTCCAGTCCGCTACTCGAGCAGCGGCGGCATCGGGTCGAGGTACGCGTCTCGCGAGAAGGCCTCGCTGTGAACGCCGATCCGAATCGCATGGCACAAGCCATCTCCAACCTCCTGACGAACGCGGCGAAATACAGCGACATGGGATCCCGGATCCTCGTCGAGGCTGCGCGGCAGAACGAACGCGTGTCGATCCGCATCCAGGACGAGGGCGACGGAATCGCGCCGTCACGGCGGAGCGGAGCCTGATGCCGGCTTCGCTCCGAATCCCGAAAAGCGGTAGTGCAGCAGCACGGAGCCGACCGCTTCCGTGTTCGACCCCTCGGCGTCCAGGCCAAGACCCGCGTACGCGGTGATCGACAGCTTCAGCGGCAGGCGCACGCGGGCGCCGGCGAGCGCGTAGAGGTCGGGGTCGCCCCGGAACTCACCGTCGGTCGTGTTGCCGTTGTTCACTTTCAGCGCGTGGATTTCGCCGAACACGGAGACGCGTTCGGCTCCGAAGCTCGCGCCGGCCGCACCTCGAACGACGGGAAGCATGCCGGGCTCGGTCGCTTGCGAGCCGGGAAGCGTGCAACGGCCGCAGTAGTCGCTCGTGCCATAGCCGACGGAAGCCGCGAGAACGAGCGTGCGCCACGGCGTCGCCGACGCGAGCACGCCCGCCGTCGCTCCGGGCTGGCCGCTACCGTGGTCTTTTCCGGAAGCGGTCGGAAGCTCCACTCCCGCATCCGCCGCCAGGTGGAACGCCGGCCAATCGTGGATCTTGAGCTTAGCGGCAATCGACGCATTCGCGAGCTCGCTCGACGATTCCTGCACGAGGAGCGGAATGCGCAGCCCCGCCTCGAACCGCTTCCCGAATCCCTGGGTCACGCCGATCGACGGCTCGACGCGGTGATCGACGAAGTCGTTGCCGTCCATCTTCGTGTATCGACCCGGAGCAAGAGTCACGTGGGTCTCGTTGCCGCTGACGACATCGGGCGTGCGCATCTCACCGAGGCCGGTGAGGCCGCTGGCGCTCGGCTCGGCGAGCGCCGAAACGGGAAGACACAGAAGCGAAGCTCCAAGAATCTGGGTCACACGTCCCACGTTCGCCACCCGCTCCCTTCCCGTTGACGCTAACATTTCACAGGGCTTAGTTTGCGATTCGTCGCCAGTGCTGATGGAACTTCCACGTCTTTCGAAAAAACGGATCGCGGTCACGGGCGCGAGCGGCTTCCTCGGGAAGGCGCTCGTCCGCACGCTCGAATCGTCCGGCTGCAAAGTCGTCGCGGCTCCGAGGAGTCGTGACTACGACCTCGTCGACGGAGCGGCCGTTCGCCGATTCATCGCGGACGCCCGTCCGGAGGTGATCTTCCATCTCGCGGCGAATGTCGGCGGTATCGGCGCGAATCGCCGCCAGCCGGCGACGTTCTTCTACGAGAACCTGATGATGGGCGTGCAGCTTCTCCACGAATCGTGGAAGGCGGGCGTCGAGAAGGTCGTCGCCGTCGCGACGGTCTGCGCCTACCCGAAGCTCGCGCCGATCCCGTTCAGCGAAGACGATCTCTGGAACGGCTACCCCGAGGAGACGAACGCGCCGTACGGCCTCGCCAAGAAGATGCTCCTCGTGCAGGCGCAGGCGTACCGGCAGCAGCACGGCTTCAACAGCGTCGTGCTATTTCCGGTGAATCTCTACGGGCCTGGCGACAACGTGGACCTCGAGAACTCGCACGTCATCCCCGCGATGATTCGAAAGTTCGCCACCGCGGTTCGACGGCGGGAGTCGGAGGTCGTGCTTTGGGGAGATGGAAGTCCGACGCGCGAGTTCCTCTACGTGGAGGACGCGGCCGAAGGGATCCTCCTCGCGGGAGAAGACTACGACCTCCCGGACCCGGTGAATCTGGGCTCGGGACGGGAGATCGGAATCCGCGAGCTTGCCGAGCGGATTCGCGCGCTCACCGGGTTCACCGGAAAGATCGCGTGGGACACGCAGAAGCCGAACGGACAACCGCGGCGGCAACTGGACGTCCGGCGCGCCGAGCACCATTTTGGATTTCGCGCGCGGACCTCTCTCGAGGACGGCCTCGAAAAAACGGTCGCGTGGTTCCTGAAGGAAGCGCTGATCAACGACGCGTCAGCGTCTCGATGAGACGCACGAACTTCGCGACGGACTGCTCTCGTGCGAAGTTCTCATCATAGTGACGGCGCGCCCGTGAACCGTGCTCGCCGGCGAGCGCGGGCTCGTCGCGGTAGCGCCGGATCGCGGCGACCAGTCCCTCGACGTCCCCGATCCGGATCGAGACGCCGCACTTTCCGGCCATCACGATGTCGTGGATCTCGCCCTCGGCGGGTCCAACGTAAACCGTTCCGCGGCCCGCGCCGAGGATCCCGTAGATTTTCGACGGAACCAGCAGTCCTTGAAGGCCGTCGCGCATCGTGACGAGGTGAACGTCGGGCGCTGACAAGCTCGCGCCTAGATCACCGAGCGCGACGTACGGACGAAACTCCACGTTCGTCACGCCCAGCTCCGCGGCGCGGCTCTTCACCTCGCCCAGCCGCGGTCCGCCGCCGACGAAAACGAAGCGCACACCAGGCCCCACGCGCGCCGCGGCGGCGAGCACCGTCTCGAACTCGTGAGCGAGGCCGACGTTCCCCGAATACATGACGACGCAATCGTCGCCCGCGCTCCGCGGACGAATCGCGATTACGCTCGATTCGACGGGCGCCCAGTTGTGGATCACCACCACACGCTTCGCGCCGAGCGTCGCAAGCCGGGCGGCCATGGTGTCGCCGAGCGCGACGACGACATCGGGCATGCGCAGCGACACTCGCGCGAGAAACGAGAAGAAGCGTCCGACGACGCCACCCCGACGGAGCACGCCGAGCTCGAACGCCACGTCGGGATAGACGTCCATGCTCCAGAAGATCGAGCGCGCCCCTCGGATCCGCGCCCAGAACGTCCCGACCAGCGCCATCATCGGCGGCGTCGAGAGCGAGACGACGACGTCGGGCTTCGGCCCGAACGCGAGCCGGCCCGTCGCACCGAGGAGGAACGTGATGTAGTCGGCAAGCCGTCCGATCTTCCGCGCGCGGCCGAATCCCGTGCTGCGCACCCTCTCGACGCGGACACCGCTGATTGTCTCGCGGAGCGGGTGGCGCACGGATGGCTCCGCGTACGAGCGGTCGCAGCTGATCGCCGTTCCGTCGTGACCCGCTGCGGCTAGCGCGGCGCCGAGATCCGCGGCCATCTGCGCGGTCGCCGCGACGTCGGGGGCGTAGTGCTGACTCAGGAAGACGACCCGCATCGAGCGCGCATCCTATACGACGCGACCGCCGACGAATTCAGACGTTAATCGACGACGCACGCAGGCTTCGAGCCGCGGCCCAGGACCCAGCGATACACATCGGCTGTTTGACGCGCGATGGTCGGCCAGTGGAACTCGCGTGCGTATTCGCGCCCCTTCGCACCCATCACACGAAGGGCCGCCGGATCGAGCGCGAACGCCGCTCGCAGGCCTTCCGCGAGTGCTTCCGCCGTGGGCTCGACCCACCAGCCGCAACCTCTCGAAGCGAGCCCGCTCCACGGCGTGGCACGCGTCGTGATCACGGGAACTCCGTGCGCGAGCGCTTCGGCGACGACGAGCCCGAAGTTTTCGCTGTAGCTCGGAAGAACGAAAAGGTCGGCGCCGGCGAACAGCGCGGTCTTCGTCGCACCCTCGACGACGCCCACGTACTCGACGGAACCGCGAACGTCCCGCACCTCGACGCGTCGCATGACTTCGGTAAGGTGGCCCCCTTCGTCCGGGCCAGCGAAGCGCAACCGCCAGTCCGCAGGACGAACACGCGACCACGCCTCGACGAGATCGAGGAGGCCCTTCTTCGGATGGATACGGCCCAGAAAAACGAGGTTGCGCGGGAGTCCCGCCTTGCGTTCTACGGCGAGAGGCGGCGGTGGCAGGTCGACGCCATTCGGAACGATCGCGACGGGCTGTTTCAGCCCGAGCGCGCGCAGACTCTCCAGCTCCTGCTCGGCCGTCACGAAGAAGAGGGCCGCGAGCTCGAGATTGCGGCGCTGATAAAGACGAAGCGCGAGCCGCTTCTTCCAGCCACGATGCGTGAGTGCCCACGGCTCGAGCATCCCTCTAGGGTGGATCACCAGCGGGATCTCGCGGCGACGGGCGATCGTCGCCACGTAGTGATTCGGCGGCAGCCAGATTCCATGGTCGTGGAGGATCGATGGCGCCGACGCCGACAAGGCTCGGCCAAGCGCTCGCCGAAAGGGAAGACGCAGGATCCCGCGGCGATCGGCCTCGCCGAGAAACAGATTCACCTTCGGAGATCCTGGAGAAATCGTCGCGCGCCCCGTTTCGATCTGGGAGACCAGCGAGACGGACATGCCTTCGAGGTCGGCGAGCTCACGACAGAGGCGGCTGACCGAGAGCGGCGGACCGCCATCGGCGGCATCGAGGCTGCTGACGCTGTGAAGAACCGCGGTCGTTGCCGTCACTGGTCCCCACCCGGCGTGCGCTCACGAAGCCAGAACGAGAGTCCGACGGCGCCGAGGTAGGCGGCGTTGGCGATCGTGTTGTGAAACGGGATGACGAGGCCGCTGAGAATCTGGACCATGAAGGCACCCAGGATCCACGACTTCTCGGTGAACGTCGTGGGACGAAGCAAGAGAGCGGCGGTCATTGCCAGCAGAATCATCTTGAACCCGAACAGCAGCGAATAGGCGACGACCCCGAGCTCGATTCCGACGCGATCGTGGTCGAGCTCGCTGAACGTGGCTTCGCCGTCGGCCCCCGTGCCGAGCACTTCGCCGGCGGCGATCGACGTCGTCCCCATTCCCGTTCCCAACAGCTCCGCATCCGAGAACGTCGTGAACGGCGCCACCGCGAATGCCGCGACTCTTCCGGGAAAATCCTGTGTCTGCCCTGCTCGCGCAAGGAGCATGTCGGTGGCATCGCCGAGGAAGAACGGGCTCAGACCCACCAGCAACGCTCCGCCGAACAGGATCCCGCCCGCGATCCGGCTGAGCGCTCCGTGCCAGAGTCCGAAGGCCATGAGCACCACGCTCACCACGAGGCCGTACGCCGCGACGCCGCGTGCGCCGGTGAAGGCCATCGATCCCAGGATGAGTGCCACCGTCGCGGCGCTCAGGAGCTGACGCCTCGTGGAGACGAGCAGTGCGACCCAGGCCACGACGCACATCGTCTGGAGGTACGCGCCGTACGGCGAGATGTACGAAAACGTGCTCGTCACGCGAGCGCGATCGGGCGCGGCGAGAACGCCGAACACCGCGACGTCGGGAACATTGATCCCGCCGACGTAGCGATTGATGGGGCTGCCCGGCGGGCTCTGGTACTGGACAACCGCAAGGACCAGCAGCGGGAGTGTGACGAGAAGCGCCCACTTCGCGACTCGTTCGAGGTCGCGCGTGTCTTCGACCAGGTAGGGCACGAGCGCCAGCAACGGAAGACCGGAGAGGTAATACCGAAGGCCGATCGCCGATGACAGGGAGATCGGGGTCAGCAGGAACAGCGCACCGAAGAAGAACGTTGCCGCCCCGACGATTCGGAGCGGCGCACGAACATGTCGCTCCGACCACATCGCGCCGAGCGCGTTGAGGAACGTTCCCCAGAGAAGCGCGTCCTTCACGAGGAAGATTTCGTTCGAGAGGCCCGGAAGTACCCATTTGCGAACGGCGCCCTCGAGGAGGAGCCACACGAAGTAGAGCAACATCAGTCGCCGGGTCGTCCTGTACATCGGTCAGCGTCGATCGAAATACTTCGAAGGAGGTTGACCGAATCGCCGCAGGAAGAAATCCATCGTGCCGCGCGCGCGCGCTGCGACGAGTCCGAGGCCGTTCCTCTGCGCCCACCAGAACGGCTTGAGGCAACTGGCCAGCGTCACGACTGCCCGTCCGAGCGCCGCGCCGGCACCGAACTGAAGATGAACGGTGAGGATGTTGTTTCGCGCCAGCAAATACGCGCGAAGCCGATGGGGCGTCGAGGTGCCGGGATTCGAGACACGCGCTCCCCAAACCATGCCGGATCTCCAGCCCGCGCGTGCCGCCCGAATGCCGATCTCGGTCTCGTCCCCGTACGCAAAATATCGTTCATCGAAAGCGCCGATCTCCTGGAGACAACGGCGCCGCAAGATCGACAGCGTCCCGTGCGGGGCGGGCATCTGCACGACGTCGCCGTCGACGCCTGCCGGAACGTGGCGCAGGTGCACGCCCTTCGTCGCCGAAAACTCGACGACCTCCGGGCGCCCGTGCTGCGGACACGCGAGGCCGAGCCTCGCATCCGCGTGGAGAGCCGCCACGACGCGCTCCAGACATTGCGGCTCGAGTGCCGCGTCGTGCGCGCACACCGCGCAGAGCTCCTCGGGCCCCTCGGAAATCCACGGCCGCAGCGCCTCGTTCAGCGCCCGGCCCCAGCCGAGATTCGCGTCGAGCCGCAGAACGTCGGTCGAGGCGGGCAGGCCGTCGATCAGCGCGCGGAGATTCTCAGGCTCGGAGCGGTTGTCGATCACCGTGATCCGCACAGGGACGCCCTGACGGCCGAGCTCCGCCACCGTGCGCACGCACTCCGCTGGACGGTTCCAGTGGAGCACGAAGACACGCAGACATTCCGGAGGTGCGCTGATGAGCGATGCGGGCAACTTCATTCCCCAAAATGCCGAGCGAACATGCAATGGTCCCTTTCGTGCTCGATCGGGCGCAAGGGAAAACGGGGCAGCACTTCGTTCGCGATTTCCTCTTCGTGCTCGGCGATGCGCGCAGGCAGTGGCCGGGGATCTTTGCCCTCTTCCTCTTCGCGGCAGTCCTGGATCTCTCCGGGCTCGGGATGATTCTGCCGTTGATCGCGGCGATCACGACGCCGGAGGCGCCACGGGCTCTTGACGGCGTCGACCTCGAGGTTCTCGCCGCGGGCGTCGTCCTGCTCTACGTGTTCCGGGCGATCGTCGCCTTCTGGGTCCAGCGAACGATCGCGCGATTCAGCGAGGAGCAGCGCGGGCTCCTCATGAGCCGCTTGCTCGACGCGTACCTGCGCAAGCCCTACGAGTACCACCTCGAGAAGAACAGCGCGGTCTTGATCAACAACACGCTCAACCTCACGTGGGGTTTCGCCGCGGGCGTGCTCTCCTCGACCCTGCGGCTCGCGACGGATCTGGTGACCTTCGCGGTCATTCTCGGATTCCTCGCCTGGACGCAGTGGCAGGTCGTCGCGATCGCGACCTCGACGCTGACTCTCGTTTTGGCGGCCTACACCTGGCTGACGCGAGGAACGATCGCGCGATCGGGCGAGATCCTCGCCGCGACCCAGTCGAACTCCGTGCGAGTGATCAACCATGCGCTCGGAGGTCTTCGCGAAGTGCGCGTGCTCGGCATCGAGCAGCATGCTGTCGCGGAAATGCGCGTGCAGGCAGAGCTCCTGGCCGCGACCGCGGGCAACGCGGCCGCGATCCAGGCTCTCCCGCGTTACCTCGTCGAGACCAGTTTCATTGCCCTGCTTGCTGGCCTGGCAGTTCTCGTCCGGAGAGACGTCGTCGACAGCACCGAGCTCGTTCCCACTCTCGGCCTGTTTGCCGTTGCGGCAATCCGCCTGATGCCGGGCTCGACCTCCATCATCGGGTCGTTGAACATGCTCCGCGCGAATCGCTACGCGCTCCATCAGCTCGCGGAAGACCTGAGCGACTCGGATGTTCCTTTCACCATGGCGTCCGGACAGGCGTCCTTTCGCGGCTTCAAGTCGATCGCACTGGCCGGCGTCGAATACCGGTACCCGAACGCGACGCTGCCCGCGCTCCGGAGCATCAACTTGACGATCCGCGCGGGAGAGGCCGTGGGCATCATCGGCCGCTCGGGAGCCGGGAAGAGCACGCTCGCGGACGTGATCCTCGGACTGATCCATCCGCAAGCCGGCCGCGTCCTCGTGGATGGCCGGGACGTCGCCGACGACGTGCGCGCCTGGATGAACGAGCTCGCCTACATCCCCCAGACCGTTTTCGTGAGGGACGACACGCTCCGCGCGAACATCGCGCTTGGCGTCGCCGCCGATCGCGTGGACGAAGGCCGCCTCGCTGCCGCGCTCGCGGCCTCGCAGCTCGAGGACGTGCTCGCCGGACTGCCGCGTGGTCTGGACACGGTGCTCGGTGAGCGTGGCGTTCGGCTCTCGGGCGGCCAGCGCCAACGCGTCGCACTGGCGCGCGCGCTCTATCACGACCGGCAGCTGATCGTGATGGACGAGGCGACAGCGGCGCTCGATTCCGAGACCGAGGCCGAAGTCATCCGCGCGATCCGGACGCTCCGCGGAAAGCGAACGCTCATCATCATTTCGCATCGCCCGTCGACGCTCGAAGGGTGCGACCAGATCGTGGAGCTCTGAACGAACGTGGGCCGCGTCCTCCAGCTCGTTCCGTATCTCCCCCCACGAATCAGTGGCGTCGGAGACTTCGCGACGGTCCTCGCGCGCACGCTGCGCGAGCGTCACGACATCGCCACGACGTTCCTGGTCGCGAACAGCGAAGCTGCGGCAAGGCCGGCGGGCGAAGCGCGAGTCATCGAGATCACCGACCGGAAGCCCGCGGCGCTCGCCCGGATCATCCTCGACGAAAAGGCATCCGGTCTTCCCCTCACGCTGCTCCTCCACTATTCGGGATACGGCTACCAGACGAGGGGCGTCCCGATCTGGCTGCGCGACGTCCTGCGCGAGGCCAAGCGTCTCGATCCGCAGACGAGGCTGCTCACCTACTTCCACGAGCTCTTCGCATTCGGTATGCCGTGGCAGTCGTCGTTCTGGCTATCGCCCGTTCAGTCGCACATCGCGCGGGAGCTTCTCGCGCTCAGCGACGTCGCGCTGACGAACTCGACCATCGCGCAGACGTGGCTTCGCGATCGCGCTCCGGCAACGAAGCCGGTTCACTTCCTGCCGGTGTTCTCGAACGTCGGCGAGCCCGTGACCGTCGCTGCCACGAGTGAGCGAAGCCTTGCAGCGGTCGCCTGGGGCTCCCCCGAGCAAAAAGCACGGATCTACTCGACGGCGGATTCGCTGGTGCGCGTTCTCGGCGCGCAGAAGATCGGCGTGCTCTACGACGTCGGCGCTCCCGTGCAGATCCCGTCGCGCGTTCGCGATGCCGTGGACGTGCGAGAGATGGGCGTCCTGCCGGGCCACGAGATCAGCGGGTTGCTGTCGCATTTGCGCTTCGGCCTGATGAGCTACCGCCCCGCGCTCGTCACGAAATCGGGAATCCACGCGGCGTTCTGCGCGCACGGAGCGGCGCCGGTCAGCACGTGGACGGGAAACGAGCGCACCCCCGAGGGGGTTCCGATGTGGACTCTCGCGAATCTCCCGGGCGACGACGCGTCCGGGATTTGCCGGACGTGGTACGCCGGTCACTCCGCGGATGTCCTCTCGGATCAGCTCGTCGCGCTCCTCACCTGAGGACGTGTTCGATGGCGTCCGCCGTGCCGTCCGCGTTCTCGCGCGGCGACCAGGTCTTCATGCGCTCGACGGCTTTCGTGGCGAGCTCCTTCAGGAGAGCGCGGCGAGGGAGCACATCGCGCAACAGAACGGTCAGCGCGGCCACATCGCCTGACGGATAGACGAACCCGGTCTCGCCGTGCCGCACGAGGTCGAGTCCCGCGCCGACTCGATCGGACACGATGGTCGGAATGCCGCAGACCATCGCCTCGTTCACCGGCAGTCCGTACGGCTCGTGCTCCGCCGGATGCACGAGCACGTCGCAGCTCGCGTAGACGGCGGGAAGCTCCGAGTACTTCACGAGACCGAGGAAGCGGGTGCGCTTCTCGATTCCGAGGCGACGCGCCTCCTGCTCGAGCTCAGCGCGAAGCGGTCCGTCGCCGACGAGAACCAGGAACGAATCGGGGACATTTGCGCCGGCGAAGGCCTGCAGAAGATCCGTTGCTCGCTTGCGCGCGATGAACTTTCCGCAGAAGACGACGGCAACCGCATCGCGCGGGATGTCCCACGAATCCCGGACCTGATCCCGATTCGTCGCAGCCGCTGCGCGTGCAATCGACTCGTTGTCGACGACGTACGGCGTGAGGAATACGCGCTCTTCACGAGCCCCCAGCGAGAGAAGGAATCGCCGGGAGAGCGTCGACGGTACGAGCACACCGCTGGCGACCCGGTTGTACAGAAACGGGAGCAGCTTTCTTTTCAGCCACGACTTCCAGCGCCGGCCGCCGTCGGGAGACTCGAGATACGTCGCGTCGGTGGAGAGAAGGAGCGGCTTTCGCAGAAGCTTCGCCGTGAGAATTGCCAACAGGAAGCTCGCGTAGGAATGACCGAACACGACGACGCAGTCGGCCTTCGCGACGAGCGGGATCACGCCTGGATTGAAGAGCCCCCAGAATTTCCCGAGCCGCGGCAGGGGGGACCAGTTGCGCACGAAGGTCGACCGGTAGCCCTCGAGCGCCGGCAGATCGAACGTCCCCTTGTTGACGTACTCTTCCCCCTTCCAAAGACGCGGATCAGGGCGGCTGCAGTACGCGACGAGCGACTCGAACGTCGGGTTCTGCGACAGCAGCTGGAAAGGGATCGGGTTCTGCGTCACCTGCGACGAGAGGAGCAAGACGGAGCGTCGGCCCTGTGTGCTCATTCGCGCGGTGCCTCACCGAAGACCTGCCAGCCTCGTCGCGACATCAATCGCACGGCACGCTCCGGATCCACGGTCGCCAGGTAGTTGGGCGCCTCCCACGGCATCGTCGCGCACCCCGGCGGAACGCGCGCAAGGCGCGGCCTGGTGAATCCGCGTCCGAGCTGAAAGAGGCGATAGCCCGAGCTTTCCAGCATCTGCATCGCTGGGCTCGGATACGGACGGTGGTCTTCGAAGATGACGTCGCGAATTTTTCTCGTTCGCAGGAGCCCCGCCGCACCACTGAGCACTTCCGCTTCGTGACCTTCAGCATCGATTTTGAGAACGGCCGAGTGCTCGAGCGAGCCGAGCGTTCCGTCCAGGGTAACGGCTGCGACGGTCAGGGTGCCCTCCCCGCTTCCGACGAAGGACGTTCCGCTGTTCAGCTCGTACGGCGCCGGTGGAACGAGCGAGAGGCTGCCCTTGGCGTTCGACGCGGCGGCTTCTACCGTTTCGACCGGAGCGGCCCACTCAGCGGCGCTCCTTCGCAGAAGTGCCGCGAGACGCGGGTGCGGCTCGATGGCAATCACCCTTCCGGCGGAACCGACTCTCGCCGCCATCAGGCTCGTCATGTGCCCGACGTGAGCGCCCACATCGATTCCGATCGATGTGCCTTCCATCAGCCGCCACAGCACCTCGCAGACGACGAGCTCGTGAAGTCCCAGGGACCGGATCGAGTGCACGATCTGGTCCTCGACATCGACGTTGATCCACAGGCCCCACGGAAGCCGGATCCGCGCCGGCCGTGGCGGCCGGAGCCGGATCAATCGGCGAGCCAGAAGGCGCGGCTGATAGAAGAGCTCGGGCTTTTTCAACCGGCCGAGGAGCCTTCCAATGCGGTCCGATGCCACGCGCACGAAGCATAGCCGGGGTGTGGTCGAGTAGACTGCGACGCGTGCGCGTGCTGCTCGTCACGAGGGTCTTCGCGCCGCAAGTCGGCGGAATGGAGCGGTTCGCCGACGAGCTCGCCGGCGCACTCGCGCGCGCCGGGCACGATGTCACCGTGCTCACCACGGTTCCGGCGGCGGCGAACGAGGATCGCGATCGGAAATATCCGGTGATCCGGAGCCGCTCGCCGGGAGTACTCGCACTCGCCGCGCGACGGGCCGACGTCGTGCACGTGAGCGGGCTTTCCGCGCGCTCGATCCTGAGCTGCGCGGGCGCTGGCAAGCGGCCGTTCGTGACGCACCACGGAGTGCAGTCCGTCTGTCCTGAGGGAAACGCGTGGGCGCCCAGTGGCGGCGCGTGCACCGCGAACGGCGCGACGCCGGGACCGTGTGCCACGTGTCCGGGTCGCGGACCGCGCGGCTCGCTGTCCGTGCGGGTGCATCGCGCGGCGGCGCGGCTCGCGACGGTGAACGTGATGGTCAGCGAGTACCTCGCGCGCAGGGCCGGCATTCCCCGCTCGACCGTTATCGCGAATCCAGTCGGCGCCGAGTTCTTCGCGAACGCGGCACCCGGTTTTGGCGACGATGGACTCATCGTCTTCGCCGGACGACTGGTCACAGAGAAGGGTGTCGATACGCTCCTGCGTGCACTCGCGCTCGTTCCGGGCGCGCGCCTCGAGATCGCGGGTGAGGGACCCGAGCGCCCTGTTCTGGTAGCGCTCGCGACGCAGCTCGGGGTCGACCAGCGCGTGACGTTTCACGGCGTTCTCGAACGCGAGCGGCTCATCGCGCTGTACGCGCGCGCCGCCGTCGTCGCCATTTCGTCCGCGTGGGACGAGACCTTCGGCTACGCGGCAGCGGAGCCGATGGCGATGGGACGGCCCATCGTGTCGGTACCTACCGGCTCCGTCGTCGAGCTGCTGGCGGATGGTCGAGGCTTCCTGAGCGACGATCGCTCGCCGGAGTCACTCGCCGCCGCGCTGCGCGAGGCGCTGGCCGACCCTGCCGAACGTGTGCGTCGCGCGACGCGTGCCCGCGAGTTTGCAATCCTCGCGCTAAATGCCGACTCGATCGCCGAGCGCTACGCACGAGCGTACGCAAGCACATGATCCGGCTGACGACACCGCGAGGCTTGCCGGTCACCGTTCCCGAGACGGGCGCCGAGGATCCGTCCGTCCACTTCGCCGCAGGGGACACCGGACTTCGCGCGTACTACGAACAGAACGGATACGTCGTTGTGAGCTCGCTGCTCCCGGCAGCCGACTGCGATCGGATCCGCGCGCTTTGGGAAGCGGAGGTCAAGCCGAGCCCCGACTTTCTCTATCGCCAGGCGACCGCGAAGGCCGAGCGGCACGTCTTCAACGCGCAGAACTGGGTCATGAATCCGATCCTCAATTTGCAGAACGTCGACCCGAGACGCTACTCGCGCTTCCGCGAGTTCGCGACGGACCGCATCCTGACGGCGCGTCCGCTTGCGGACGCATTCCGCGCGCTCCTCGGCGAGAGCCCGACAATCGTCCAGTCGATGTACTTCGAGGGGAACTCCGCGACCTGGGAGCACGAGGACAGCTACTACCTCGAATCCGAAAAGGTCGGCTCGATGGCCGCCGCCTGGATTGCGCTCGAGGACATCGCGCCGACGGCCGGGCGCTTTTTCGTCTGCCCGCGCTCACACGCGATCGAGGTCGCTCGACACGGCCCGGCGAACAACGTCGCGGAGCATCACGAGGTCTACATCGAGTCGGTCGTCGCGCGAATCCGCGAGCTCGGACTGGAGATCCGCGCACCGATCATGAAGAAGGGGGACGTGCTGTTCTGGGGCGCGCGAACGATCCACGGGTCTCTCGACAGCCGGGATCCCGCACACGCGCGTTCCTCGATCACCTGTCATGCGATCTCCGACTCGCATCGATTTCTCCAGCTTCAGTCCCGCATCAAGCCGCTCGACATCGCCGACGTGAACGGCATCCGCGTGCATCGCGCAAAGGACCTCGCCCGCCTCCGCAATCGCGCCATTTTCTGGTTCGAGACGCGTTTCCCGCGCGTGTTTCATTCGTTGAAGAGGGCGGCGGTGAAGGCCGTCGTACGGCGCGGTGTCTCCTCGTGATCGTCCTCGGCATCAACGCTTTCCACGGAGACTCCGCCGCCGTGATCCTCCGCGACGGCCAGATCGTCGCCGCCGTCGAGGAGGAGCGCTTTCGGCGCGTCAAACACTGGGCCGGTTTCCCTTCGCGGTCGATCGCGTGGTGTCTCGAAGAGGCCGGCGCTCGCTTGTCGGACGTCGACCATGTCGCGATCAACATGCGGACCAAGGCGAACATGCGCGCGCGAGTCGCCTACCTGCTGAAGAGCCGGCCCGAGTGGAGCCTCGTGATGAGTCGGCTGAAGACGCGTTCGAAGCGGAGCGGCATCGTCGACCTGCTCCACGACGCGTTTCCTGGCGAGCGATTCGCCGGGCGCCTCCACGGCGTCGAGCACCACGTCGCGCATCTGGCGTCGGCGTTCCACGCGTCGCCGTTCAAGGAGGCGACAGCCGTCTCCGTCGACGGCTTCGGCGATTTCTCGAGTGCTGCATGGGGCGTCGGCCGCGGGACGGCAATCTCCGACGAGGGCCGTGTCTTCTTCCCGCACTCGCTGGGCATCTTCTACCAGGCGCTCACGCAATACCTCGGGTTCCCGAGCTACGGCGACGAGTACAAGGTAATGGGACTCGCGCCCTACGGCCGGCCGAGCAGGCTCGACGAGATGCGGCGCATCGTTCGTCTCCTCGCCGACGGGACGTTCGAGCTCGACCTCGCGTACTTCATTCATCACCGCGAGCGGGTCGACGACGAATGGGCAAACGGCTCCCCGGAGTTCATCGACCACTTCTCGCCGGCGCTCGTCGACCTCCTCGGACCGCGGCGCACCGCCGACGACCCGCTCGAGCAGCGGCACTTCGACATCGCGTGCTCGGTACAGGCGATGTACGAGGAGGCGCTTTTTCATCTTCTGCGAACGCTCCACTCGCGGCACGGACTCGGTGCCGTCGTCGTCGCGGGCGGCTGCGGGATGAACTCGGTCGCCAACGGCAAGATCCGCCGCAACACGCCGTTCACCGATCTCTACGTGCAGGCGGCAGCGGGCGATGCCGGCGGCGCGCTCGGCGCCGCGCTCTCCGTGTGGCACGAGCTCGGCGGCACTCGCTCGCCGCCGATGGACCACGCCTCGTGGGGGCCCGCGTTCGCGGATGCGGCGATCGCGACGCTGCTCGAGCAGAACGCGGCTCGTCTCGCGGAGGCGAACTGCACGCATCGCCGCATCGACGACGAGGCGGCGCTGTGCCGCGAGACCGCGGGGGCGATCGCCGACGGCCAGGTCGTGGGCTGGTTCCAGGGCCGCATGGAGTGGGGCCCCCGCGCGCTCGGGAACCGGTCGATTCTTTGTGACCCCCGACGCGCGGACATGAAAACGATTCTCAATATCAAGATCAAGCGCCGGGAGTCGTTCCGGCCATTCGCGCCCTCGATCCTCCGGGAAGCCGTCGCCGAGTGGTTCGAGGAGGAGGCCGACGTCCCGTTCATGACGGAGGTCTTCCAGATTCGTGCCGATCGTCGCGAGAAGATCCCTGCCGTGACGCACGTCGACGGATCGGGCCGGTTGCAGACCGTGCATCGAGAGACGAGTCCCCGCTATCACCGGCTGATCGACGCGTTCCGCGAAGCGACCGGCGTGCCGATGGTGCTCAACACCTCGTTCAACGAGAACGAACCGATCGTGTGCACGCCCGGGGAAGCGCTCGACTGCTTCCTGCGAACGAAGATGGACGTGCTCGTGCTCGAAAACTGGATGCTGCGGCGATCGAGCTAGCGCGACGCGCTCTGCGCCGGCGGTTCGCACCATGAAGCCGGAGAGTGCGGAAGCAGAAAGCGCCCACCCCTCGCAAGGAACGCCGCTTCGCGCTCGCGGATCTCGCCAGCATGATTCCAGGCGAGGAGAAGGAGAACGTCGGGCTTCTCGTCCGCGAGCACGGACGGCGGACGGATGAGCTGGTGCGTCCCAGGCACGTGCAGCCCCTGCTTCGCTGGTGTGGAATCGACGACGAACGGGAGGAGGTCCACGCCGAGTCCGCAGTGGTTGAGCACCACGGTTCCCTTGGCAGGCGCACCGTAGCCCGCGATTTTGATCCGCCGTTCGCGCAGCTCGGTCAGTGCCGTGCGGAGTCCGCGGCGATGGTCCTCGACGCGAGTCGCCATCGCGTCGAACGTCGCGCGCCGGGCCAGCCCCGTTTCCAGTTCCTTCGAGAGCACCGCTTCGACGGCCGGCGCGCACCCGCGGCCGTGCACCGCCGTCCCGCGCAGCGTTCCACCGTGCACGGGGAAGAACTCGACGCGCTCAAGGCGGAGACCGTTCTCGTTCAGCAGCTTCACCAGCGGGCGAACGGCGAAGTACGAAAGATGCTCGTGGTAGATCGCGTCGTACGCGGAGAGGTCGACCAGGTCCTGCAGATACGGGACCTCGAAGACCAGCGCGCCACGGGGCGCGAGCAGGGTCCGGATCCCGCGGCAGACATCGTGGAGATCGTCGATGTGACCGAGGACGTTGCACGCGACGACGAGGCTGGCAGCGCCCGCCGTGCGGACGATCTCCGCGGCGAGCGCCTCGGTGAAGAATTCAGGGATGGTCGGCACTTCGCGCGCCGCAGCGAGTACCGCGATGTTGCGCGCCGGATCGACGCCCAGAACCCGGACGTCGCGCCGTTTGATCGACGAGAGGCCGGTGCCGTCGTTGGACCCGATCTCCACCACGAGACCGCCGGACGCCGGGACGTGCTCGTCGACCGCCGCCGCCATGAGCGCGGAGAAGTGCTCGCTCATGCGCTGCGAGCTCGAGGTGACGAAGAGGTATGAACGAAACAGGAGCTCCGGGGACACCACGTGCCCCAGCTGCACCATCCCGCAGGCCTCGCACAACGCGAGCGCGAGCGGGAACCGTACTTCGGGATTCGTGAGCTCCGCAGGCGCCCGCAGGGCGTTCGCGGGAGGCATTTCACCGAGGGAGAGAACCCTCGCCAGCCCGCCCGCGCCGCAGACGCGGCAGACGGTGCGCTCCCAGGTGGTCGGATGCATGCGCGCGAGCCTAGCCGATCCCTTGGCCGTCACCCGCAAGGGTGATACCGAGCGGTGATGGGATCACCTCCGCTCGTGACGATCGGAATTCCGACCGTGCGCCGGTTGGGCTATCTGCGTGAAGCGGTCGAGAGCGCCCTCGCGCAGACGCATCCGCAGGTGGAGGTTCTCATCAGCCAGGATCCCGGAGAGCACGGCCTCGACGAAGCGGTGGCCACGTGGGGAGCGGCGCAGGCTGCGACGAATCCCCGGATTCGCTACCACGCACACGCGAGCCGGCAGGGACTCGGCGGGAACATGAACGCGACGGCCGCGCTCGCCTCCGGGCAATACCTCACGCTGATCGGGGACGACGACCGCCTCCTTCCGGAATTCGTGGCCACGCTCCTCGCGGCGGTCGAGTCGTCCGGCGCGGACGTCGCCTTCTGCAGCCAGTGGTTCATCGACGCGAGCGGGACGCGCCTGCCGGCCACGACGAACGCGCTCAACCGTCACTACGGCCGCGAGCGACTGCAGGCCGGCTTGCAGGCCGATCCCGTCTCGTGCGTCTGGCGGAACTCCGTTCCGCTCTCCGCCGCGCTGATCCGGACGAAAGTCGTCGCGCGTTTTCCGTTTCCCCACGACACGAACGCGGTCGACATCGGTTTCTTCGCCCGACTCGCCGCAGGCGGCGGGCAGTTCACGTTCGTGCCCGCGCGCCTGGCCGACTATCGCGTGCACCCCGGCGCGGAAACCGCTGCCGGCCTCCAGTACGAAGCGCTCATCGAGCACCTCCGCGTGATCGCCGTTCCGCCCGGCTCCGAGGCGATCAAGCGGGAGTTCCTCGAGAGCGCCGTTTACGCGGCGACGCGGGCGAGGCTCCTGCGAGGCGAAATGCCACAGGCCCGACTGTTTCTCCATCACGAGTACTACCCGCAGGGGCGTGCAGCGCAGCGCATCCTCGTCCGACTTCCCGCCCCTCTCGGCACGCTGGTGATGCGCAGCTATCAGGGATTGCGGCGCGCGCTCGCAAAGAGTCCGACGTGAACAAGGCGATTGCTCATCTCACCAGGCTCTCGATGGCGAGTCGTAGACATGAGAACGCCCGTGCCAGGGCATAACCGAGGCCCCTGCCCCGGTACGTGATCGCGCGCCCCGGAATCTCCCGCACGAGCGCGAGCGCAAACGCGCGGAAGTAGTAGACCGCGCCGTACGTCGCTCGCTCTTCCGGATGAATCTGGAGGTAGATCGCCATCGATTTCCGATGCCGAGCCAGATGGCTCCAATCGGCGAACGTGCGGTAGGGATGAACCACCCGTGCGCCTTCCACGAAGACCTGTCGCTCGCCGAGTTGATCGAGCCGATAGCGCAGATCGACGTCTTCCATCGCGGCGTACGGGAATCGTTCGTCGAACCCGCCGATCTTCTCGAAGAGCGCGCGGGCGATCAGGATGTTGCAGGACCAGAGACAGCCTCCGCGATCGTTGAGCGGCGCGTGTTCGTCGAAGGCACGCTGCGGCCGATCCGCCGTGGTTCGGCCCTCGAAAACGGAGACGCCGTGGCTCGCGGCGACGGCGCCCGCGAACGCCGACAACCACGACCGCTCCGGCAAGCAGTCGTCGTCGGTGAACGCGATCCATTCGCCGGTCGCGAGGCGCGCACCGTGGTTGCGATTCGCCGCGGGGCCCCGCGCGGGTCCGGCGACGTACCTCGCCCACGGGAAGCTCGCAGCGAGCAGCGCCTTGCACGTCGGATCCTGCGCGTCGTCCGTCACGATGACGTCATAGGACTGCGCAGCGAGGTCCTGCACGGCCGGCGCGAGTCTCGCGAGACAGGACGCGAGGCTCTCGTTGCGCCGGAACGTCGGCACGACGACGGAGATCTTCATCGCGCGAGCCCCGCGAGGTACGCGGCCTCCAGCTGCTCGCCGATCTGGTCCCAGCCGAGCTGCCTCGCGACGACGGCACGCTCGACGGCAGGGAGTGCGCCCTGAGCTGCCAGATCGGCCGCATGCGCGAAGGCGGCATTCCACGCCGCGCGGTCGGTCCCCGCGAGCAGAACTCCCGGCAGCGTCCCATAGCGCCTCGCACAGTCACCGATCGCCGACGCCAGGACGGGCGTGCCCGCGCCGAGATACTCGGCGAACTTTATCGGGAAGCGACTCTGGTTAAACGGTGTGTCCTCGAGAGGCATCAGTCCGAGATCGAGCGCAGCGGCGAAAACGCGCGCCTTCTGCGGCGTCACGTGCCCGAGGAAATCGGTGCGCGATCGCGCAGAGACTGGGAGCCCGTCGATAGCCCGTTCGTCCATGCCGCAGAGAGCGAGGCGAAGCGATGGAAGACGCTCCGCGTTTGCGGTAAACGCATCGAGGCACCAGGCAAGCTCACCGAGGGTGCGACCCATGAACCCGCCGTATGCCGCGTCGGGTCGCAGGCCGAGCTCGGCGCGCGCGGCGGAGCGCGTGGGAACCGCATCCTCCAGCCAGAAGCCGTTCGGCAGCACGGAAACCGCTCTCGCGCCGCGTTCACGCGCCCGGCCTTCGAGGAATCCGGAGCAGGTCGTCACGGCATCCGCACGAGCCGGCAGCGTTCGCTCGAGCCACCAGACGGTCGCGCGTGCCCACGCATGATCCACACTGCGGAGCGGCCCGCTGAACGCGCCGCCGCCGGTCCAAAGATCGTCCCAATCCATGCACGCGAGACGCGCGTGCCGGGCCGAGCGCCGCCACGCGATCGCCGGCTCCAGAAACGGCTGGAACAGATGCACCACGTCGGCACTTCCGGGGTGGTTCCACACCCGACGGAGTGCGGTCACGGGGTTGCTCCCTCTGCCGAAAAAGCGGGCGCCGCGCGTCACCGGCAGGATCTCGTATCGGACTCCGTCCCGTTCTTCCGTCCGTGCCGCAGCCGTGGAGTCGAAGTCGCCGGCTCGTACGGTCACCACATGCCCTCGCCGCTGCAGCGCTCGCGCGAGATTGTGAAACCGGAAATAGGTGCCGGCCTCGTGGCAGTAGACCGCATAGAAGACGACTCGCAGCGCGCTCACCCGATCAACGAACCAGTCCGCGCGCGCGCAACGCACCATCCGCGTCGCTGACGTTGTCCTGCACACGCTCCGACGCGAGCCAGGGCGCGAGGATCCGCATGCCCTGTTCGAAGGAGTTTTCCGGGCGCCACCCGAGGCGCTCGGCGATGCGGCTCGTGTCGGCCGTGCAGTGGCGGACATCGTTGCGGCGATATTCGCCCGGCACGTTGGGCTTGATCGCGACACCGAGCACGGACTCGAGAGTCTTCGCGACCTCCAGGAGCGATATCGGTGTGCCCGCGCCGACGTTCATCACTTCGCCTGCCACCTCGGGCGGCGCCTCGATCGCCAGCGCGTTCGCACGCGCAACATCCGCGACGAACACGAAGTCGCGAGTCTGCCGGCCGTCTTCGTAGACGATCGGCGTCTTCCCGTTGAGCATCTGCGCCGCGAAAATCGCGACGACTCCCGTGTACGGATTCGACGGCGCCTGCCGCGGGCCGAACACGCTGAAGTAGCGCAGCGCCAGCGTCGGCACGTCGAACGCGCGTCCGATCGCGAATGCCAGCTCCTCCTGATCGCGTTTGGTGACGGCGTAGATGCTCGGTGGACGGAGGGGGTAGTCCTCGCGCGTCGGCACGGATGCCGCTGGCGCGTCGCACTTCGCGCAGTGGATCTCCCAGTCGCGCGCGTCGAGCTGAGACTCCCGGCGAGGAGCACAGGTGACGAGACCACACGCGGCGCAACGCGCGGCGCCTTCGCCATACAGCGTCATCGACGACGCCACGACCAGACGGCGGGGCCGCTGTCGCGAGTTCGCGATGATGTCGAGGAGCGTGGCCGTGCCGACGCAGTTCACGTCCACGTAGCGGCGGACCTCGTACATCGACTGACCCACGCCGACGGCCGACGCGAGGTGCAGCACCGCATCCGCCGCCGTCACGAGCGGCGCAAGCGCGTCGCGATCGCGGACGTCACCCACGACGAGCCGCGCTTCGCGCGCCAGCCACGCCGGCGGCTTGCCGTCGCGATGGACCTGCGGATCAAGACTGTCGAGCACCGTGACCTCGTGCCCGCGAGCCAGCAGCACGTCGACCGTGTGCGATCCGATGAATCCCGCACCGCCGGTCACCAGTACCTTCATGCCGCAGCCGAGTATAGTGGCGGATCCTTTTCGATGGGGGACGGGTGGCACCGACGATCTTGATCACGGGTGGCTCAGGATTTCTCGGCAGGGCGCTCGCACGCAAACTCAAGTCGCGCGCGACCGTGGTGCTGGGCTCGCGAAACAACGCGCGGAATCTCGCCGCCGAGCAGGCGACCGGCTGTCGTGCGGTTCCGCTCGATGTCGCCAGAATCGAGTCCGTTCGCGATGTCATCGGCGAGCTCCGGCCGGACGCCGTCATCCACGCGGCGGCGACGAAGTTTGTCGACCTTTCCGAGCGCGAGCCGATGGAGTGCGTCGACGTGAACGTTCTCGGCTCACAGAACGTCGCGCGGGTCTGCCGCGAGAAGGGCGTCCGCGCCCTCATCGGCGTCTCCACCGACAAGGCCGCTCCGCCGGCGGGGAATCTCTACGGCCTCTCGAAGGCCCTCATGGAGCGGATGTTCTGCGCGATGGATGCGAAGGGGCCCACGCGCGTCGCCTGCGTCCGCATGGGAAACATCGCGTGGTCGACGGGCTCCGTGTTCCCCATCTGGAAGCGAATGATCGACGACTCCGGCGTCATCCACTCGACCGGACCCGACATGCGGCGATTCTTCCTGACCGTCGACGACGCCGCCGCTCTCGTCGTCCGCGGCCTGGACAACATCTCGACGCTGGCCGGCAGGGTCTGCGTGATGCCGATGAAAGCGGCGCAGATCCGCGACGTCCTCGACGTCTGGACAAAGCACCGCGGCGGCGACTGGAAAACGATCGAGCGCCGGTCGGGCGACAAGGTGGACGAACATCTCGTCGGCGAGACGGAAGTCGCACATGCGACGGACACCATGATCGAGGGTGTTCCTCACTGCGTGATCGACTTCGCGAACAAGGCAGCGCACCCGATCCCTCGAGCGCTCTCGACCGCCGACGCCGTGCGACTCACGGAAGCCGAAATCGTGACGATCCTCCAGGCGCCCGTCGACCTTCCATGAAGAAGATCGAGCATGCGGTCATCCTGGCTGCGGGGCGTGGCATGCGGATGGCGCCGCTGAGCGACGTGATCCCGAAGCCCATGGCTCCGTTTGACGGGTCCACGCTCATCGCCAAGGGGATCGACCTGCTGCGGCAGCACGTCACGAACGTGCACATCACGGTCGGCTACAAGGGCGCGATGCTCGCGAAGCACGTGATCGAGCACAACGTGAGCAGCGTGTTGAACACCGAGGGCAAAGGGAACGCCTGGTGGATCTACAACACCCTGCTGAAACATGTCTCCGGACCGGTCGTCGTCCTTACCTGCGACAACGTCGTCGAGATCGACTTCGAGCTCCTGCTGGGAGACTACGAGGCGATCGGGGCGCCGCCGACCATGCTGATTCCCGTCAAACCGGTTCCCGGCCTGGACGGCGACTTCATTTTTCACGAGAACCGCCGCGTGCTGGAGCTTTCGCGCACGCGGACCTCGGACATCTACTGCTCCGGAATCCAGCTAATCGATCCGAAGCGGATCAACGCGATCACGAGCCCCGTCGAAAGCTTCGACGATGTCTGGAAGCAGCTCATTGCTTCGAACGCGCTGCACATCTCCAAGGTCTACCCCAAGAAGTGGACGGCGATCGACACGGTCCGGCAACTCGAGGAGAACGATCGCTCGTGAGCCCTCGTCGCATCGCGCTCGTGTGCTCCGGGCTCGGCCGGATCCGGCGTGGATTCGAACGGTTCACGGAGGACCTCGCACGTGCGCTCTCACCCCACGCCGACGTCCGGGTCTTCGCCGGACGCCGCCCGGCCGGCTTGCGCGGCATGTCGATTCCGTGTGCGCCACGACAGCTTCTCGAACGCATCGGCATGAATGCGCCGCGCGCCTACTACTGGGAGCAGGTCACCTTCGGCGCCGCGCTCTGGCCCGCCTTGCTCGCGTTTCGCCCCGACGTCGTTCACTTCTCCGACGGAACGATCGCGAACGTGTATCTGCGGGCGCGACGCCTGCTGCCGGGCCGGCCGCCTTTCGTCTTCTGCAACAGCGGCAATCTCACGCCCGAACATTGGCGGAGGTACGACCATGTGCAGCTCACGGCAGATTGGCAAACGGCTCCTGCACGCGAAGCCGGTGTCGACCCAGCGATGTATTCGGTCGTCCCTCTCGGAACGAACGCCGCGAAGTTTCGGTTGCCGATGAGCCGCGAGGAAGCGCGTGCCCGTCTTGGTCTTCCGGATGGGTTGCTGGCGATTTCGGTCGCTTCGTTGGACAAATCGGTGAAGTGCCTCGACTACGTGATCAACGAGGTTGCTTCTGCACCCGGCTGGAACCTCGTGTGCCTCGGCGAACGGACACTCGAAACACCGGAGCTCGAGGCGCTCGCTGAGCGCGTCGCTCCGGGGCGAGTGCGCTTTCCCGACGTGCCGACGAAAGACGTGCCCCTCTACCTCGCCGCGGCCGATGTCTTCCTGCTCGCATCAAAGAGCGAGGGGTTCGGCCTCGCGCTCGTCGAAGCGATGTGCGCGGGCCTTCCGGCCATCGTTCGCGATATCCCGGCGTCGCGCTATCTCCTCGAGGACGATGAGCAGACCCTTCGCTTCGAGCCCGGAACGCTTGCGTCCGCACTCGAGCACGCGCGGGACACGACCTGGCGAGCCGCAACCGGCGCGAAGAACGCGGCGCGCGCGGGAGCGACCTTCGATTGGACCGCACTCGTCCCGCAATACCTGGCGCTCTACGAACGGGTAATCGATCGGCCGGAGGGATGATCGTGCACTCGAAGAGTCCACGAGAGCTCTATCTTCGCCTGATGAAGCAGTCGCTCTCTTACCTGCTGTGGCCGGAGCCAGACCTCCCGATGATGGAGCTCAACTATCGGCGGCCACCGCTCAAGCGCTTCCTGGTCGCCGCCGCTTCGCGAATTCTGGCGCTCAAGAACATCTCGCTGGTCCAACGATGGACCGGCACCGAGGAGGCCCGGCGCACGGGTGTCATCTGGCCGATGCACGCTGACACGATGATCGGACTCGAGCGCCTGGACAACCTGCAGTCGTGCATCGAGACCGTCATTTCCGATGACGTACCTGGCGATCTCATCGAGACCGGCGTCTGGCGCGGCGGCGCCTGCATCTTCATGCGAGCGGTGTTGGCCGCCCACGGAGTGACGGATCGCAGGGTCTTCGTCGCCGATTCTTTCAAAGGGCTTCCGAAGCCCGACGGAGAGAAGTGGCCGGCCGACAAGGGCGACCGCCATCACGCCGAGGAGTACCTCTCGGTTTCCCGGCAAGACGTCGAGAAGAACTTCCGGAGATACGAGCTCCTCGACGATCAGGTCGTGTTCCTGGAAGGCTGGTTCAGCGAGACCCTTCCCTCGGCGCCGATCGAACGGCTCGCCGTGCTCCGGCTCGACGGCGACATGTACGGCTCGACGATGGACGCGCTGCAGCACCTGTATCCGAAGTTGGAGCCGGGCGGCTTCTGCATCGTCGACGACTACCAGCTCCCCGGTTGCCGGGCCGCGGTCGAGGACTTCCGCAAGCAGCACGGGATCGCCGCCGAAATCCAACCCATCGACGGATCGGGGGTCTTCTGGAGAGTGAGTCTCGGCACGAAGTGAAGCGGCTCGACGGACTCGACATCCTGCGAATGTTCGCGTGCCTCGCAGTCGTCATTTTTCACGCCGACATCGACGTCTTCGGTTCGACGCCGGTGCTCAATCGCGGGCTCCACGGCGTGACCGTGTTCATGGTGCTTTCAGGCTATCTACTGGCGCGCCCGTACCTGGAGCGCCACGACCGCGCGTTCGCGTGGGTCCCGTATTTCAAGAAGCGAGTCGTGCGAATTGTGCCGGCCTACTACGCGATCGTGATCCTGCTCGCCGCTCTCATCGCCGCTGGCTTCGGCGGTGCGCGCGAAGCCGCCGCGCTCGCTGGCCCGCTCTACTGGCACGTCTTCGCGCATCTGACGTTCATCCACGGCTTGTTCGCCGCGACGAAGATGTCGTTGGCGAGCGTGCTGTGGTCCATGAGTCTGGAGTGGCAGTACTACATGCTGCTCCCGCTGCTCCTGCTCGCGTTCCGCCGTCTGCATTGGCTCGTGGTGCTCGGAGCCTCGATTGCGGTGGCGCTGGCGTACCTGTTCGTCCTCCACGCGCGCTTCATGCCGGCGAACGAACATCTCGTTGACGGATTCTTCCTCGGACGGCTCCCGGAGTTCGTGTTCGGCATGACGCTCGCAGCCGTGCTCGGCTCGGGAGAAGCCCGCGGGCGACGCTTGCTCCTTGCGGGAGCAGCGCTCTGCGCCGTTGCAAGCGCGATCTGGTTCGCGCCCCAGACGCACCACCTGCTCGTCGCGTCCGTGGCTCTCCTCCTCGTCGCGGCCGTGCGCACATACGCCTCCGCCGCGGTGACCAGCTCGGGAGCGCGCTTCCTTCGATACCTCGGTGGTGCCAGCTACAGCACCTACCTCGTGCACCTTCTCGCTGGAAAAGGTCTGCTCCTCGCGCTCGGCGATTCGCTGCCACCGATCGCCCTGTTCACTGCGTACGTGATTGCCGGACACGTCGCGGGCGTCGGCTTCTTTGTTCTCGTCGAGCAGCCCGGCTCGCGCCTCCTGGGGCGCTTGCTGTTCAGGCCTTCCGTGCCGTCGCCATGATCTCTTCGCCGCCGTTCGCACGCAGCGCGAGGATCCGGAGCCATGCCCGGACGAGTCCCTGACGCAAACGGGAGAACTTGGGTGCCTGCGGGTTCGCGAAACTCTCGCGCGCAATCCACTTCACGTAGCGCGTCGGTGTCGTGAGCGTCACGTCGAGATCGCTCGCCTGAAGCATCTGTCGCAACGCGGTCGGACCGGGAAGCGACAGATGATGCGGCACCTCGAGCCCGCGCCACGCAGGGCCGAAATATCTCGCCAGCGCACCGACGGGGTTCGGCACGTTGATGACGAGGACGCCGCCGGAGCGAAGCGCGCGCGCCAGCTTCTCGACGACCTTCGCTGGCTCGGGCAGGTGCTCGAGAACGTGGTGCACCGTGATGGCGTCGTAGGCGTTGTCCTCGAGCTCGATGCTCGCGACAGGTCCCTCGCGCACAGACAGACCCACGCTGCGCGCCTGCCGGACCGCGGCCGGGTCGGCTTCGATCCCTTCGACCGTCCAGCCGAGTCGCAGCATCGTGAGGAGAAAGCTTCCGTTGCCGCAACCGACGTCGAGCAGACGGCCCGCCGGTTGGACCAGGCGCCGCGTCGTATTGAGGAGAATCATCCGCCGGATGGGCGGGAGCCAGGAGAGAACGGCGCCGACGGGCACCAGCCACTTCGCGGATCCCTTCAAAGGGAAACCATACGCGCGACGCAGCACTTCCCACTTGAGATCGCGGCGCAGTGCGCCGATCGCGCCGGGGCCGCCGTCGAGCACATCGAACGGCGCGTGGTGCGTCGGATAGCTATCGGGATAAAGCGACGCGAGCTCCGTCGGCTGCGGGTCCAGCCACGACGTCTCGCACGGCTCACACCAGCGGATGTCCCATGTCCCAGGCACGCCGTGAGAGTCGTCCCGGCACTGTGCGTAGAGAACGGAGCGCGGTTGCGCGCAGATCGGGCATGTCGGCTGTGCCGTCACGCCGACCGCTCCCGTCGCGGTGTTGCGAAGAACCACTCCATGACGGTTGGACGGTGCTCCGCGAGCAGCCGCCTCCTCGTCGCCAGATCGAAAGCTTCTAGCTCCGGGTAGGAGTACTCGTGCGCCTTCGTAATGTCGTCGACCGATCGGACGACCTCGATGTCGTGCGTCGCCGCGAACGCGCTTCGCAACTGCGTCGAGATCTCGATGTCGATGCAGTCGTGGACCTCGACGAGTATGTCGTGGCGAGCCAGCGTTCGAACTGCATCCGACGTGAAGAGATCCTTCTCGGCACCTTCGCAATCGCTCAGGGCCAGTCCTCTCCCGGTGAATGGGAACGCGCACAGAGCGTCGACGTCGCACGTAGAGCCGATCGTGACCCGCGCCGATACGCCGTTCTGGCGAGCCATCTCACCGCAGGCGCGACGAGCGGCCTCACTCGTGTCGAACGCATGGACTCTCGCGCCGGGTATTCGCATCGCGAGCCCTACCGCGTAGTAGCCCTCCGCACATCCGATGTTCAGGATCTCGGAATAGTTCGTGAGACAGATCCTCTCGAGAACGTGCCGGAGCTCCTGCTCGTAGGATCCGAGCAGCTTCGGCACGAGCGTATTCTCGAAAGACCGCTGTTCGAGGTAACGCAGGCCTTTGAACACGCCGTTTCTCACCGTCAGGTCCGGACAAAACGCCGCAATTGCCCTCTCTGTGTCCGGGCTCGCAGGCGCGGAGAGACGGCGCTCGCGGTCCGCATATCTCGCCGCCGGCAGGACCGTTGCGTCCAACACGCGCCACACGAGGTCGCTCCTCACCATTCGAGAAATGGCGCCCTTGAGTGCCTGCCTCACGAGTCGCGACCCCGTCTGGCCGCGTCGTGGATCTCGCGGAGGATCGCGTCGAGCGAGCGCGTCACGTCCCAGCCGGGATAGTCGCGCTTCAGCTTCGACAGGTCGCTGATGTAGCAGACGTGGTCGCCGTCGCGCGCCTTCTCGACGTACTCGTGTTTCATCGCTTTCCCGCTGATCGCGGCGACGCGCTCGAACGCTTCGAGGATCGAGAGGCTGTTCGCACGCCCGCCGCCGAGGTTGTAGACCGCGCCGCTTCGCGGCTTCTCGATGAACGCGTGGATGAAACGCGCGACGTCCACGGCGTGGATGTTGTCGCGCACCTGCTTTCCCTTGTAGCCGAAGATCCGGTAGGTGCGCCCCTCGACGTTGCACTTCACCAGGTAGCTCAGGAAACCGTGCAGCTCGACGCCGCTGTGGTTCGGGCCCGTGAGGCAACCGCAACGAAGGGAGCACGTGTTCATCCCGAAGTAGCGGCCGTATTCCTGCACCAGGAGATCGGCGGCCGACTTCGACGCGCCGAGCAGGCTGTGTTTGCTCTGGTCGATCGACATGTCCTCGCCGATACCCGACGCGAAGGCGGCGTCGTCGTAGTCCCAGCGAGTCGCGAGCTCCTTCAGGCGGATCGTGTTCGGCCGATCGCCGTAGACCTTGTTCGTGCTGAGGAACACGAATGCGGCGCCGAACGCATGCTGACGCGTCGCCTCCAGCAGGTTCAGCGTGCCGACGGCGTTCACGTCGAAATCGTCGAAGGGACGCGAGGCGGCGAGGTCGTGGCTCGGCTGCCCCGCGGCGTGAACGACGGCATCCGGTTTCACCTTCGCGACGCACGCGGAAACCGAGACGCGATCGCGAACGTCGATCTCGTGATGCGCGAAGGTGGCGTGCGCCTCGACGAGGCGGCGCTGGTTCCAGCGCGTGTCGCCCTGCGGTCCGAAGAAATCGGCCCGCAGGTTGTTGTCGATCCCGTGAACGGTCCAGCCGAGGCGGCAGAAGTGATCCACCACCTCGGAACCGATCAATCCGGACGAGCCGGTCACGAGCATTGTCGCCATCGCCGACAGCGTTATAGCTATTCCGGACGCTTTCGGATTGATTCCCCGCCGGGAGATGCGCCCCCTTCTCGTCAGCCACCCGCACGCCGCCGCGTTCGCCAGCTTCACGGCGCGCGCGTTCGCGGCGCGACAGCAGCTCGCACAGTTCGTTACCGGGGTCGCTTCGTCCAAAGCCAGCGTCGTCCGGAACCGCAGCGTCGGCGTCGAGCCTCGCCTCCTTCGCTCGCTCGCCCCCATCGAACTCGGGGCTCGCCTCGCGGCACACCTGATTCCGGGGCTGAGCGCATACGACGCGATGTTCGTCGCGCACGACGCTACCGTCGCGCGGCTGCGCTGGCCGAAACACGTCGGCGCGGTCTACGCCTACGAAGACGCGGCACTGCGAACGTTCCGGCGCGCCGAGCAGATGAACCTACCCCGCATCTGGGATCTTCCGGTGCCGCACTGGCGCACGCTCGCGGAGATGTGGGAGCAGGAACATCGCCGATGGCCAACCGCCGGCGCGGTCCCGCACGTCGAGCCCGAGTGGAAGCGCCTTCGCAAGGACGACGAGCTTCGGCTCGCGAACGTCGTGTCCGTCGCGTCGTCGTTCACCAGGAGCTCGCTCGAAGCGAACGACGCGCGAGCGCCGATCGTGGTCACTCCCTACCCGTTCCCCGTCGAGCAATTTCCCGCGAAGGCGACGCGTCCGTCCGGGCCGTTCACGGTGCTCGCCGTCGGGACGCACGGCCTCCGGAAGGGAACTCCGTATCTCCTCGACGCGTGGAAACGCGCGGACCTCCGCGAGGCGCGGTTGATTCTCATCGGTCGCCTCGAGCTCTCGAAGGCGTTCCTCGACGGCTACGCCGGCACGTTCGAACACATTCCGCACGTCGCGCGCACCGAGCTCGCGCCGCACTACCAGGCGGCAGACGTCCTCGCGTTTCCGACGCTCGGCGACGGGTTCGGCCTCGTGATGCAGGAGGCGATGTGCAGCGGCACTCCCGTCATCACCACCCGCTGCGGCGGAGGTCCCGAATGCATTCGCAACGGCGAGGACGGGTGGATCGTCGACTCGTCGAACGTGGACGCACTCGTCGACGCGCTTCGCGCGCGAGCGGCCGATCGCGAAGGCACGTGGCGCGCCGGCGCCGCCGCGCGGGCGAAAGCCGAGACCTGGACAGAAGCGCTCGCGGGAGCGGCGCTCGTCGACGGGCTCGGAGGGGCTACGGGATCTTGAGCGCCGCCTTCATGTTGATCAGCCCGCGCTCGATTCCCTCGAATGCGCGCTCGAACGCGTCACGCGGCTGCGCGTAGGGATCGCGAATCTCGAAGTCCGTCCAGTGCCCGAGCCGGAAGACGCGCCCGCGCGACGCCGGCGCCAGTCGCTCGACGTCGTCGGTCTGCCAGCTCTCCATCGTGAGGACGAGCTCGAAGTCCCGCACCAGCGTTTCGGTGAGCGGCTGCGCCCGATGAGCGGAGATGTCGATGCCTCGCTCGCGCACGATCTCCACCGCTATCGGATCGGCGGGTCGCCCGACGAGCGCGGAAAGTCCGGCGGACGCGACACGCGCGCCCGGAAACATCTGCCGCGCGAGTCCCTCGCCCATCGGACTCCGGCAGATGTTGCCGACGCAGACGATCAGAACGCTCCCGAACATGCCCCCCGATCCTGCCTCAAACGCGGCCGCGCGAGTTGCCTCGCGTGTTGATTTCGTAGACTCTCACCGGTCCCTTGAACCTCGTCGGAATGTGGTCTCGTCCCCTGCTGGTCCTGTGCGCCCTGTTGCTCGGAGGGTGCGCGTGGGGCCCGGGAATGCGCATGAACGAGAGTGCCGTTCGCGCGCGCGCAAAGAAGGCGAATCCCGACGACGCCCGGTTCGCGCTCGTGCCGATCACGCCGGAGGTCGCCGCCAAACTCCAGGTGGACGCGCTGACGAGCCGCGCGAAACGCCAGCCCGACCCACTCGCCGGAACACCGACGAGTCTTTACCGCGTCGCCTCTCCGGACGTCCTCAGCGTGACCGTGTGGGAGCACCCCGAGCTCACCATCCCGGCCGGCGCGTTTCGCGCCGACACGGCGACGGGAAGTCCGGTGATGGCCGACGGGAACATCTTCTATCCGCATGCCGGGCTCGTTGCGGTCGACGGAAAAACACTGCCGGAAATCCGCGAATTGCTGACGCAGCGGCTCTCCAAGGTTCTCGAGAAACCGCAGCTCGACGTGCGCGTCGCCGCGTTTCGCGCGTACAAGGTCTTCGTCACCGGGGAAGTGAAGGTCTCGAGCACGCTCCCCCTCACCGACGTCCCGCTCCGGGTCCTGGACGCGATCAACCTGTGTCAGGGCGTCACCGATCAGGCCGATCTCCGGCATGTCGTGCTCACGCGAAAGGGCACATCGCACTCGATCGATCTCCAAGCGACGAGCGAGGAGGGTGATCTCTCGCAGAACTGGATTCTCGTCGACGGAGACGTGCTGCACGTTCCCGATCTCACGCTCCAGAAAGTGTTCGTGCTGGGAGAAGTAAAGACCCCTGCGACGCGCTTTCTTCGAAAGGGACGGCTGAGTCTCGCCGATGCGCTGAGCGAGTCCGGTTGGCTGAGCCACGACTCCTCGAGTGCGGCCGGCATCTATGTGATCCGCGGCGACTACGACAAGCCCAAGGTCTATCGCCTCGACGCGCGGAGTCCCGATGCGCTTCTTCTCGCGACGGCATTCCCGCTCCGTCCTCTGGATGTGGTCTTCGTTTCCACGCACAAGCTGACGCAGTGGAACCGTATCGTCACGCAGCTCTTGCCGAGCGTCCTGGCAGTCTCGCAGCCCGCGCTCTACCTCAATGGCGTCGTCCCGCCGATCACCGTGACGCCGTGAGCTCGATCAAGTTTCCCGGGCACGAGACGGCAGCCCCGCTGCCTCCGCCGCAACAGCCGGAGCGCGCCGCGCTGCTCGGTGACGAGCTCGACGCCGTCGCGATCCTCGCGATGCTCATCGAAGGACGCTGGCTGATCGTGGCCGCGACGGGACTCGCGCTCGCCGTCGGCTTCTGGAAGGCGAACACGGCGACTCCGATCTATCGCGCGGACTCGCTCGTCCAGGTCGAGGACAAGGGCGGCCAGATGGAGGGCCTCAAGGAGCTCTCCGAGATGTTCGGCACCGAAGCCGCGGCCAGCACTGAGATCGAGCTGATCCGCTCGCGAGCCGTCGTCGGTGCGGTCGTCGACGCGCTCCAGCTCGACGTCGACGTCCGCCCTCGTGGCTCGCGTTTTTTCGGATCGGGTTCCGATCGCGCCGTGATCGGAAAGCTCCGCGTCCCTGCTACTTTCGCCGACGCGAGCCTCGTCCTCGTCGCCGGCGAGAAGGGCCGGTTCACCTTGCAGGGACCGAGCGGAGAGACGCTCGCCGAAGGCGTTGTGGGCGAGGAGACTCCCGCAAAGAGCGGCGAGATCGAGATTGCCGTCGCCTCCCTCATCGCATCGCCGGGAACTGTGTTCGACGTCATCCGGCGACCACGGATGTCGGCGATCCTCGGGCTCCGCGGCGCGCTCGGAGTGCGGGAGAGCGGACGCAACACCGGGATCATTTCCCTTTCGCTCGACGGCGCCGATCCGGCGCAGATCACCCGGACCCTCGACGGTGTGATGAACGCGTACGTCGCGCTCAACATCGAACGTCGCGCGGCAGAAGCGCAGAAGACGCTCGACTTCATCAACGGCCAATTGCCGGCGCAGAAGGCGCTGCTCGAAGACGCGGAGCTCAAGCTCCACAACTACCGGCGGCAGACCGGCAAGATGGATCTCTCGATCGAAGCGCAGGCGATCGTCAGCCGCCTCGCCGAGATCGACAAAGCCGTCTCCGACCTCACGTTGCAGCGTGACGTCCTGCGCCAGCACTACACCGACACGCATCCGAACGTCGTCGCACTCGACAAGCAGCTCGCGCAGCTGGGCGTGCAGCGCCGATCGGTCGAAAGCTCGGCGAAGGTGCTTCCCGAGACCGAGCTGCAGATGGTCCGCCTCCTGCGCGATGCGTCGGTCGCGAACTCGCTCTACGTGTTGCTCCTCAACAAGGCCCAGGAGCTGAACCTTGTGAAGTCGGGCACGGTCGGCAACGTCCGCATCGTCGACGTCGCCGTGGTCAGCCCGGGACGCGTGAGCCCGAAGAAGAAGCGCATCCTCGTCCAGTCGCTCCTCGTCGGGCTCTTCATCGGCGCGACGCTCGCGGTCGGCCGGAAGAAGTTTCTCGGACGTGGCGTCGAGGATCCCGACGCGCTCGAGAAGGCCTTCGGACTTCCGGTCTTCGCGGGCGTGCCCTTCAGCGACAAGCAGAAGGCGATGACCGAAGCCGCGTCCAAGGAGCAGCCGCTCACCGCTCTCGCCCGCCTCGACAACACCGACCTCGCGATCGAGAGCATCCGTTCACTGAGAACCAGTCTGCAGTTCGCGCTGGCCTCCGCGCGAAACAACGTGATCGTCATCGGTGGATCGCGCCCCGGTGTCGGCAAATCGTTCGTCTCGGTGAACCTCGCCCACGTGGTCGCGGATACCGGGAAACGCGTCCTGCTCGTGGATGGCGACCTGCGGAAGGGCCACCTCCATCGCTACTTCGCGACGAAGCGCGACAGCGGTTTGTCGGAGCTCATCAGCGGCAGCCGGACTCTGGAAGAAGCCGTCCGCCAGACCGGCGTGGCGAACCTTTCGTTCCTGTCGTCGGGCGTCGCGCCCCCGAATCCATCCGAGCTTCTCGCGTCCGAACGTTTCGAGCGCGTCGCGACGGCGCTCTCCGAGAAGTTCGATCTCGTGATCATCGACGCGCCTCCGATCCTCGCCGTCACCGACGCCGTGCTTCTCGCTCGCGCCGCCGGCGTCAACCTGCTCGTCGTGAAGAGCGGACTTCAGACGCTCCGGGAGATCGGCATGAGCATCAGCCGGCTCCAGCACAGCGGCGTCCGCATCAACGGGTTCGTCTTCAGCGCGATGCCGCTCCGCGATCGGACGTACGGACAGTACCGCCCCCCGTATCAGTACGATTACCGGTGATCCTGCCATGTGCGGGATAGCCGGCTTCGTCGTCCCCGCGGGAACGCCACTCGACTCCGCCCGCGACGCCGTCTCGCGGATGAACGATCGGATGGCGGCGCGCGGCCCCGACGCCACGGGGATCTGGGCAAGCGACGGAGTCGTCCTGGGCCATCGCCGGCTCGCCGTGATCGACCTCGATCCGCGCGCGAATCAGCCCATGCTGTCGGCCGACGGACGATTCGCGATCGTGTTCAACGGCGAGATCTACAACTTCGACGAGCTCCGCAAGGTGATCGCGGCTGACGGCGTCCCCTTCCGCACGACGTCCGACACGGAGGTGCTGCTCGCACTCTTCGCGCGCGAAGGCGAGCGCATGCTTTCGCGCCTCCGCGGGATGTTCGCGCTCGCGATCTGGGACGTGCAGGCGCGGGCGCTGTTTCTCGCGCGCGATCCGTACGGAATCAAGCCGCTCTACTACGCGCGCACGAAGGACGGGCTGCTGTTCGCCTCGCAAGTGAAAGCGCTGAAAGTCGCCGGACCGATTCGACTCGATCGTGAGCTTGCCGCGCTGGCGGGGTTCTACCTCTGGGGCAGCGTTCCCGAACCGTGGACGTTCTTCCGCGATGTGTTCGCGTTGCGCGCCGGTCACTCGCTGTGGGTTCGCGATGGCGTTCCTGGAGTGCCGGCGTGCTGGCACGACATCCGCGCACATTGGCGCGGAGACGCGGCCCGTCTCCCGGAGTCCGAAGTGCAGGAGCGCGTTCGCGAAGCCGTGACGGAATCCGTTCGCGCCCACCTCGTCTCCGATGTGCCGGTAAGCGTGTTTCTTTCCGCCGGCATCGATTCCGCGGCCATCGCGGGCGTCGCTGCCAGCCTCAACTCGAAGATCGAGGGCATCACGATCTCGTTCGACGCTCACCACGGAGGTCCCGAGGACGAAGCATCGGCCGCCGCGACGATCGCCTCTCACTTCCGGATGCCTCACATCGTTCGCAGAGTCTCACCCGCGGAGATCGAGGCGGATCTCCCGAAGATCCTGGATGCGATGGATCAGCCCTCGATCGACGGCGTGAACACCTGGTTCGCGAGCAAGGCGGCGGCCGAGCGCGGGTGCAAGGTCGTGCTCTCGGGCGTTGGAGGCGACGAGCTTTTCTGCGGCTACCCCTCGTTCCGCCGGATTCCTCGTGCGGTGGCGCTCGGGCGCGTGGTCGCCGCGATTCCCGGCGGCCGAGCGCTGCTCGGCGTGACATCGCGCATGATCGCGCGAGGTCCCTCGCGACCCAAGTTCGCCGGCATCCCCGCGTTCCTGGACTCCCTCGAGGGCGGCTATTTCCTCTCTCGTTGCCTCTTTCTCCCCGATGAGCTGGGCACGCTCATGGGTGTCGAGGAAGCGCGCGAAGGGCTGGCGCGTCTCGGCGGTTCGCCGCCAGGAATGGAGCGCGCGGAAGCGCGGGATGGTGCGGCCACCGTCGCGCTGCTGGAATCCACCCACTATCTTCGCAATCAGCTTCTTCGCGACAGCGACTGGGCGAGCATGAGCCACTCGCTCGAGCTGCGGACGCCGCTCGTCGATGTGCGACTGCTCGAAGCCGTCGCGCCACACACTTCCGGGTTCGCCGCGCGCGCGGGCAAGCGAATGCTCGCGAGATCACCGAAACTCGCGCTTCCCGAATCGGTCTCGCAGCGCGCGAAGACGGGATTCACCGTTCCGATGAATCTGCCGGCGCGGCGCCTGGCGAAGGTCGTGGTCGAACACGCATGAGGGTACTGTTGCTCGGGACGGACGCGTTCGGCGGGCACGGTGGCATTGCCCTCTACAACCGCGATTTCCTCACCGCCCTTTGCAGTCACCCCGACTGCTCGGAGGTCATCGCATTTCCGCGCCTCATGCCCGCGAAACCGGAACCTCTTCCGGCGAAGCTCACGTATGTCACGTCGGGACTCGGCGGAAAGTTTCGCTACGTCCGCGCCGTCCTCCGACTTCTGCTCGTAGATCGGCGTTTCGACCTGATCGTCTGCGGCCATCTCAACCTGCTGCCGCTCGCGTTCCTCGCGAAGGTTCTCTCGCGGGCGCCGCTTGTCCTCGCCATCTACGGAATCGAGGCGTGGAGGCCGACGCCGAGCCGTCTCGTGAGGAAACTCGTGGGGCGTGTCGATGCCTACTTCTCCATCAGCGATGTCACCCGGCGGCGCTTTCTCGAATGGGCGAGCCCGCGTGAGACCGAAGGACATCTCCTTCCGAATGCCATTCATCTGGAGAGATACGGAGCTGGGCCGAAGAACCCGGAGCTGATCCGTCGATATGGCCTCGCGGGAAAGAGCGTTCTCCTGACCGTTGGACGGCTCGCTTCCTCGGAGCGCTCGAAGGGCATCGACGAGGTGTTGGAGTCGATGCCGGATCTGCCGCGGGACATCTCCTACCTCGTCGTCGGGGACGGAAACGATCGGCAGCGGCTCACCGACAAGGCGAACGCGCTCGGACTCGCCGATCGCGTGATCTTCGCAGGCTACGTTCCTGAGGGAGAGAAAGCCGATCACTTCCGGATCGCCGACGTCTTCGTCATGCCGTCCCGCGGCGAAGGCTTCGGGTTCGTTTTTCTCGAGGCGATGGCATGCGGGGTCCCCGTGATCGGCAGCACGCTCGACGGCAGCCGGGAGGCGCTTCGGGACGGCCTCCTCGGGAGGCTGGTCGACCCGGGCAACCGCGCCGAGCTTCTTGCGGCGGTGCGCCAGGCGCTTGCGTCGACGGAGCGAACCGTGCCGGAAGGCCTCTCGCACTTTTCGTTCGCTCAGTTCGAGGCCCGTGTTCACCAACTGGTCTCGCGAATCGCGTAGCCGGTCAGCCGTATTGGTAGGCGGACATCCGGACGCCGCCCCAGTCGTCGCGGAACGTGACGCCGCCGACATCGTCTCCGGCTGCGCCCGCGACGACCATGAGCGGGAGCAGGTGCTCCTCTCGCGGATGTGCGAGCCGCGCCATCGGCGCTTTCTCCCACGCGATGAGCTGCTTCGATCTGTCGGACGGCGCCGCGGTCGCGGCCGCTCCCAGCCACTCGTCGAACGCGACCGACACTCCGCGTGCCGACGGTGTGAAGAACTCGCGCAGGTTGTGATAGCTGCTTCCGCTTCCCAGGATCAACACGCCCTCGTCGCGAAGAGGCGCCAGCGCGCGGCCGATCGCGAGGTGCTCGACGGGATCGAGTCCTCGCTTCAGCGAGAGCTGGATCGTCGGGACGTCCGCGTTCGGCCACGACAGCTTGAAGGGAACGAACGTGCCGTGGTCGAAGCCTCGCTTTGCATCGGTCCCTGTCGCGATACCTTCGTCACCGAGGAGCTTTCGCACGCGCTCGGCGAGCGCCGGATCACCGGGAGCAGGCCACTGGATCGTGTAGGCCTCGGGTGGGAAACCGCCGTAGTCGTAGAGCATCGGCGGCGCGGAAGACGCCATCACCGTCGGGACGTGCTCCTCCCAGTGCGCCGACACGACGAGCAGCGACTTCGGAGGTGACGGAAGCTTGGCCGGGAGGCCGGTGAGATAGGCACGCAGGGTCTCGCCGTCGCCCCCCGGCATGAACCGGCTCGGCACGAAGGGCCATGGCCCGCCGCCGTGCGGCACGTAGATCGTCGGCATCCGCTGCTGGTCGCCCGGTTTCATGCCTTTTGCTTACCGCGTTTCCATTCTGCTCACGAGCGGAATGCGAACAGCCCTTCGATCGGAAGTTGACACGGCTTCGCGAGTCCCACCCGGTGCGCGATCCTCGCGCGGCTCGCGAAGGGTGAGGCTTCGGTCAACGAGCTCGCAGAGCCGTTCGACATGAGTCAGCCGGGCATCTCCAAACACTTGAAGATGCTCGAGCCCAAGCCGCTCGCCGAAGCGAGCGTGTGGATCGAGAAGTATCGCGACATGTGGGAATCGAACTTCGAGCGACTCGATGCTCGACAAGCTCCTCCCCGAGCTCGCGCGCTGACGAACGCGCCGGGGCTCCTTCGGGAGCCCCGGTGCGCGTTACGCTCGCGGCAGGACTGCCCGCCGTCGTCCTTTCCGCCGCTCTTCGGTTTCGCCTGACCGGCGCTGCGCTGCGTATCGATTGCCGCGGCGATGGGTGGGCGCGCGTGGGACAGCCGCCGTTTTTCTCCAGCAATTTCAAGCCTCTCGGCGCGGCATTCGGCTTGCTCTACAGAGGACATGCGCCCGTCATTCGCGATTGCTGCCCTGCTCACGCTGCTCGCCTCCGGCCGCGCCGAAGCGGCGTGCGGCAGCGAGTGGATGACGAGCGCG
>Ga0163152_10000892_pt1 | contig 49218 bp, 55 predicted proteins | sample OliLakLV19MP8IB2_FD_148635 | JGI IMG/M metagenome (GOLD analysis project Ga0163152, IMG submission 148635) | Freshwater microbial mat bacterial communities from Lake Vanda, McMurdo Dry Valleys, Antarctica - Oligotrophic Lake LV.19.MP8.IB-2 | ecosystem: Environmental > Aquatic > Freshwater >... | reverse complement strand
GGTGAGTCCGCCGAACAGTTGTTTACTCTAGCTCATACTGAGCATAGCCGCAGAATTGACTTTTTGCTTGTTTTGTGCTATGATGAATAGAGAAATCAAGTGCGGTGCGTCGTTTGACGCTTCCGCGGAGGGAATGCAGATGAACAAGCGTGTCTGTCGTTCTGGAGAGGCTCGGCGAGTTGTCGGTCTCGAGAGGCGCCCGCCGGGTCCCGAGATTGTGACGGTGCGTCGTCCGACGTACAACCAGCGTCGGCTTCGCCCCGGCGAGCGCCAGAGCGCCCACGCCCCTTCCGGGGGCATCCCCGCCAAGTAGGCGGAACAAGACAGCTTATTGGTCGCATCACCCAAGGGGGCCGCGGTTCATCCGAACCGCGGCTTTTTAATTTTTGGCCGTTCGGGCATACTGAAACAATATGACTCGCGGGAAATTTATTGTACTTGAAGGGATCGACGGCTCCGGGAAGGGGACCGCTGGCAAGATGCTCTCTGGCTATCTATTCGACCGGCAAAAGAGCAACCACTTATTCATGACGCGCGAGCCCTATGACTCGCCGTATCTGGCTGAGATCCGAAAGTTACTCAAGGAAACGAGTGACCCGAAGGAGAACGCTCGCCAACTCGCGGAGCTCTTCGTTAAAGACCGGCGGATGCACGCCGCAGTGATTGAGTGCCACTTGAGCGAGGGAACCCATGTCATCTGTGACCGCTATAAACACTCGACGCTCGTCTTCCAGCAGGCCCAGGGGCTTTCCTTCGAAGAGCTAATGCAGATGCATGAAGGGGTGCTTATTCCCGATCTCACAATCATTTTGGATGTTCCGGAAGATGTCGCGCTTAAGCGCATCCTAGGGGATTCGGCGCGAACGCACTTGGAAGTTTTCGAGCGAAGCGAGTTTTTGAAAAAGCTGCGCGAACTCTATCTTGCGTTGCCGGCGCAGCTGCCGGATGAGCGCATCGTGATTGTTGATGGCGACGGAACACCCGAGGCGGTCTTCGCCCGCGTTCGTGCGGAGGTTGATAGAGTATTCGCGAATAATGCGAATTAGAGAGGTAATAACGCGAATCTTACGGAGTCATTCTGAGCCACGCCAAAGGCGGGTAAACTCCGCGAAGAATCTATAGATCCTTCAGGGTACCTCAGGATGACATAATGTATTACTATTGATAATATGGCGGCAGAGACAAAAGTGACTACAACGTATATACCAGTAATAGGGCTTGAGGTTCACTGTGAACTCAAGACGCGAACAAAGATGTTCTGCGGGTGTCTTAACGATCCCGATGAGAAACGTCCGAACCTGAACATCTGTCCGATCTGCACCGGTCAGCCGGGAACGTTGCCGGTTGCGAACAAGGCGGCTATTGAGGCACTTATCAAAGTTGGCATGGCGATCGCCGGTGATATCCCGGCGGTTTCGAAGTTCGACCGTAAGAACTACTTTTACCCCGATATCCCGAAGGGGTATCAGATTACTCAGTCTGACGTTCCGCTTGTTTCAGGGGGGTATTTGAAGGGCGTAAAGATAACGCGGGTGCATCTTGAGGAAGACACCGGGAGATTAATTCATGATGATAAGATGGGCCCCGCATCAAGTGCGGGGCGATCAGGGAGTACCTTGATCGACTATAACCGCGCGGGCTTGCCGCTCATGGAGCTCGTCACCGAGCCGGATATCCGCAGCGCCGACCAAGTGGGAGAGTTTGCGACTGAGCTCCAGCTCGTTTTGCGCTATCTTGGAGTTTCTGATGCGGACATGGAAAAGGGCCAGATGCGCGTCGAGGTTAATCTTTCATTGGGAACGATGGAGGATGGAAAGCTGAAATATGGTACCAAGGTGGAGGTGAAAAACATCAACTCGTTCAAGGCGGCTATTGCGGCGGCGAAATATGAGATTGAGCGGCAGGCGAAGGCGCTTGATGTCGGCGAGAAGCTCGTGCAGGAGACGCGAGGTTGGGACGATGTGAAAAAGATGACGGTCAGTCAGCGTAAAAAAGAAAGCAGTCACGACTATCGCTACTTTCCGGAGCCGGACATCCCGCCACTCGACCTGAGCCTTTTTGATTTGAAGCGTATTAAACTCGAGATTCCGGAGCTTCCGCAGGCGAAGCGGGCGCGCTTTGCGAAGGAGTATGGCGTTAACGCGGCGCAGATTGAGGTGCTCGTCAACGACCGCTTATCTGCTGACTATTTTGAAAATGTGTATTCCGAACTTAAGGAGCACGGGGTAGAGGATATGGCGAGGGCGATTCAGCTTGCCGTAAACTACTTAACGAGCGATCTGCGTAGTTTGATGGCTGCTGCCGGCATTATCGATCCCTCGAAGACAAAGATTGAAGAAGAGGATTTTGCCGACCTCGTGATTTTGGTTGCCGGTGAAAAGGTGAGCAGCCGCGGCGCAAAGGATATTTTGGCGAAGATGTTTGAGACGGGAGGCGACCCGGTGGAGATTATGAAAACCGAAGGGCACGAACAGGTTTCTGATAAAGGCGCGTTCACGGCGATGGCGAATGAGATTATCGCCGCCAATCCGGGACCGGCGGCTGATTATCGCGGAGGCAAAGAGGTCGCGCTCATGTTCTTCGTCGGCCAAGGAATGAAGAAGGCGAAAGAGATGAAGCTCGGCGCGAACCCGAATGTCTTGAAAGAAGTCTTTGGGGAGCTGCTGAAAAAGTAGTGCAACCCTTATCGGTCTCGAACGGCTTCATAGGTACAAAGGTCGCAGGAATTAAGGCAAAAATTAAAAATAAGATATGGCACTATCACAAGCGCCAGTTTGCGCGACTTTGCCGTTTGACGGGCTCGGCAAGGCTGATGGATTCTATTCAGAAAAACTTGGTTTGAAGCGGATCAGCGGCTCAGCTGACGAGGGATATCTATTATACGAAGCAGGCAGCGGCTCGACGATTATGTTGTTTGAGTCTGATTCAAAGAAGTCAGAAGACACAGCGGCAACCTTTAATGTTTCCGATCTCGATATGGAGGTGGCAGAGCTCAAGAAAAAGGGAGTGACGTTCGAGGAGTATGATCTACCGGGCATCAAAACGATAAACGGCGTGGCTCAGATGGGTGAAATGCGTGGAGCTTGGGTCAAAGACCCGGGAGGAAACATCCTCTCGATTATGGAGGCAAAGTAGCTTGCGCAGGAGAAAAAGAAAACCGCCCGCAGAAGGCCGGGCGGTTTTCTTAATACTTCCCCGCGACTCGGAAGTTGACGTAGAGATTCATAAGGTAGCTCCACATGCCGACCGCTCCGGCAAGAATGATGCGCGCGACGATGTAATGAATGTTAAAGTGCTCAACGAGAACAGCCATCGAAACGAGGGTCATAACGAGTCCTGCTCCAAGAATGGCAACGAAGTAGAAATAGCCGGATTCGGGATTCCGTTTTGTTTCTGAGAAGACAAAGTGTCTATCGGCGAGATAGTCGAGCGTGGCGGCGAGGAGGAAGGTGAGTCCGGCGGAAATAATATAATAAACGTGAAAATGAGTGGTGAGAATCCACAGGAGATAGACATCAAGCAATGAAGTGCTTGTGCCGATGAGCGCGTACTTGGTAAAGCGTTCAAGCGCCAGTCGTGATGGCATATAGGGTTATGGTATCATGAAATCTTGCAGTTTTCGCTCTATCTCTATAGAATAAAGCGTACCGATTCTCTGCTCATTTATAACTGAATAGAAAGCTTTTTAGCTCCGGGATAGCTCAGCGGTAGAGCGGCGCCCTGTAAACTAAACTTGCAGCTTTCCGCCGTAAGGCGGATTGAAAAACGAGGTGAATTCGGGGAAACCCCATGCGGGCAATCCCGAGCCGATCCTTTGTTAGAATTTTGGAAGGCATTGCCTTGCCGAAGCTTTAGCGAAGGCAGGTGTAGAGACTATCTCGAAAGAGAGTAGCTCGACGAGTGTCGCGCGAAGCCCCTCGCATCCAATTGGATGATGATATAGTCCACGCTCCTGGTAACAGGGGAATAAGTGTAAGGCGATGGTCGCAGGTTCGATCCCTGCTCCCGGAGCTAAGTAGCTTTCTATTTTTTGTATTATTGCGCCCCGGATTGTATATTAAAGATATGAGTAAAAGGCGTATTTTATTTGGCACGGGGTTAGGGATTATCTTCTTGGGCGCCAGTCTTTTATTGATTTTAAATGGGACAACAAGCAAGTTGCCTGTTAACTTGTTGGAGAATAATAACGGCGTGGCTAAGTATGCAAAAATAGACGAAGAATGTGTAAGAGGGAGAGAGCCGGAAAATGCAAAAGGATTAGTTAAGGGGGAGAAGCTTGGCGAGTTCACTTATGAAGGATTTGAGTATGTAAAAAATTGTATAGCTTATAGTATTTTTTCTGGAGAGGTGGTAATCAGCGGCAGTTATCTTCGCTCAGACCTCAGCGGATTATTGTTATTTAATGTGGATGAGAAGGATAGAGACAAGTTCCCATTAATAATCGAACGAGATAGGTTGAATGGCTTACAGAGTCAAGATTTTGAAGTTTTGTTTAAATACAAAGGCACTGAGGCGTACGGAGAAGTCGGGCGAGCAACAATTAAGATTTCTGGGTTAAGGTCTTTATATTCCCAAATTGGGACAGACACCTGGGCTTCACTCGGCACCAACCTTCTTGAGGTTATAGCAAAGGAAAGTCAGCTTGCTACTTATGGATACTTTGAAAAAGGATTTGAGCCTACTACTTATAGTAGTACAAAGTATTATTTTTCATTTATTGCTCCATCGGGACATTCGATTAAGGAGGTTAACTCTGAATCAATTGGCGTTTTCGATAGAAGCGGTCAAGTAATTTACAGTCTCATAATAAAGCCAAAAGCAATAGACTTCTCTCTTGATGCCGAGGCGAGAAAAATGGCTGATTTTTCTCTTCAAAGGATGCACGGCGAAGAGGAGAGTTTCGTCATTACGCCAATTAAAGTTGGGAACATCGATTCGGCGAGATATGTTGGTGCCTTTTTTGATACACAGAAAACAGATAATTATTTTAGCGGGAATCAGGATGTTCTTGTTGAAGCTGCCGATTTTATATTAACTATTTGGATAAGAGGTGCGAAGGAGGGGCCAGAGCTTGGTAATTTCTTAGATACTTTTCAGTTTAAATAACCCTCCTTATTTTAATTGTAGATTGAAGTACAAGGATATTTTTTTCATTCATAAATTATAAAAATGCCACAGCACGCATTACCGGTAGATTTCCGTAAGGCGATTGAGTCTGATGCTAAGGTGAAGTCGTTATGGATAGATATCACGCCCCTCGCGCGTAATGAGTGGATCTGTTGGGTTACCAGTGCCAAGAAAGATGAAACCAGAAGCCGCCGCATAGCCGTCGGCCTTGATAAGATGCGCGAAGGCGAGCGTCGGCCTTGCTGTTGGGCTGGGTGCCCTCATCGTTGAGAAGGTGAGAGTGAATTTGTTATACTGAAACTATATGAAAAAGCTCACCATTATCTATTGGATTGTCACCGGTCTTTTATTCGCGGTGATGTTGATGGCTTCTATTACTGACCTCCTGCACATACCGGCGGCAGTTGAGGGGTTCAAGCACTTGGGCTACCCCGTCTACTTGCTCTCATTCCTCGGCGTGGCGCGCATCCTCGGCATCATCGCTATCGCAGCTCCCGGGTATCCACGACTCAAGGAATGGGCGTACGCTGGTTTCGCCTTTGACCTTATCGGCGCTATCTATTCGAGCATCGCCAACGGCGATCCGCTCGTCTTCCTCGCTTTGCCGTTTGCCGTGCTTATTCTTATTGTTGCTTCCTATAAGCTTTATCACAAGCGTCTGAAGACGTCCGCCATATAGGTTGATATGAAGAAGGTTATTATTCCCCTCATTATCGTTCTCGCCGTTTCGGTCGCCGCTATCGCGGTGTTCGTTTCAAATACCAAGCCGGTTGTTCCCAAAACGGCGCAGCGCGTTATCAAGGACGATAACAAGGCGCAGCGTTACATTATCGATATCAAGTATCCCGAGGTCATGGCGCTGGGCGATGAGGACGCGCGCGCTGATATCAATGCCCGGATAAAACTGCTCATCGAAGCTCAGGTCGTTGATTTTAAAAAGCAGGTGGCCGATATCGGAGACTTCGTCGGACCTGAAGATAGCAGCAGCGGCCTTTGGATGGACTACGCGTTTCCGACGCTAACCAACGACTTCGTCAGCCTCGTACTCAGAGCCTCGAATTACGCCGCCGGTGCCGCGCATCCGAACAACTACTCGATCGTTTTTAATTATGACGTTCGCAGCCGCTCCACGGTTGAGCTTGGCGACCTGTTTGTTCCCGGCAGCTCCTATCTTAAGGTCATTGCTGATTATGCGGCCACGGACCTTACCGGTCAGTTTGGCGGTCCTGACGCGATGAGTGATCCTGATTGGATAAAGACCGGAACTGCTCCGACACTCGAGAACTATCAGAACTTTTTCGTTGATAGTGAGACGGGAAGATTAGTCATCCTTTTTGACCCGTACCAGGTTGCGGCTTACGCGGCGGGAGGCAGGGAGGTGGTGATTCCGACCGAGTTGATAAGCGACATCCTTGTTCCGGGCGGCCCGCTCGCGCCCGTGCTCTAGCGCCGCCCCGTCTTTGCCTTGCTCCAACTGAAATAAGTCTTGCGATCGCCGTCTGTCTCGACATAACCGTCGGCGTTGTAATACTTTTTGGGCAAGGTGACCATGAAGCGGTGTTCATGATAGCGGGAAGTTAGGCCAGGATAGCTGCGAGAGACTTTTGTGATAAGGCGTGACTTGGTCGCGCGTCCAGGTATCGGCCGGGTGATGGCAAGCTCCTCGCGCAGCGCCCGCTCATAGGCCTGAATAGGCGTTTCGTGCGGCTTCATCTTTTCGCCGACTGGGCAGTCCTGCTTGAGGACGCGCTTTCGTCCGTCATAGAACTCCTGATAATCCTCGATTAGTTTATAGGTTGCCGTTACGTCTTTGTAGTAAATATCTATTTTAACGATGCCGACCTCGCGGACCAATTTTCCTTTGGGGCCGATAATAAGCGAACTTTCGCCGTGGCGAGTTTCAGTATAAAGATCGTTCAGCGTCTTCGCGTCTCCGACGCCCCATTGCTGGAGGGGGATGCGGTGCTCGCGAAGCAGTTCTTGCAGCTCTGATTTGGTCAGTCGCGCAGCGTGGGGATTTTTAGTTCGCATGGGGACCTATCCTCAGGGTAGGCGCGTGGCTGCGCAAGGTCAATACAAAACTGTAGATAAAAGCGCTATACTAGGTAGATATGACAACGCGACTAGGACAAGGAGGTACGATGGAGACGGCGCCTCAGTCAGGCGGGGAGCCCAAGGTTGAGCGGCTGTCGCAAAGTTATCAATTCAAACTTAGGGAAAAAGATGGAGAATTGATTGCGGACATAAGAGGTCCTGGCACCTCTATAATTGAAGCCGTGTTGGAAGGGACGGAGCAGGAGAGGACGTTGAAACTGAGAAAACTACTCAAGCCAAATGGTGATATGGGTGAGAAGGCTGGACTCTTTATGGTTAAAGAGTTAATTAAGAAGACTGAAGAGGCGTTAGCGAAAGATGGGGTGAGGCTTGGTCATATCGAGGTGTCTGCCGATGGCGATCAGTCCCTGTCTCACTTTTTCCACCTCGCGCCAATCGGGGCACTTTTCGGTCCAGAGGCGATTAAAGCTGGCAAGGCGCTTTATCAGTCTCGCGCCGAGGAGGATCTGAAGCGAAGAAAGACAGATGAAAAACTCGGCCCTATTATTTTGAAGATAGAGGACTTCAACTTGCGGCTGGAGGAGTACGAACATGGAAATGGAAAGATTGAAAAACCTTAAAATATGAAACGCTTATTCAGCTACGGACCGCTGCTCATCGTTATCGCCGCTATCCTTTGGGGAGTTGATGGCGTCCTTCGCCGCAGTCTCTATTCACTTCCGCCGATCACGATCGTCTTTTTTGAGCATCTCATCGGCGCTCTGCTTATCGCTCCCTTCTTTTTGCCGAAACTCTGGAAGGAAAAGTTGAGTAAAAAAGAGTGGTGGGCTGTTTTGCTGGTAAGTCTCTTGTCGGGAGTGATTGGAACGCTCTTTTTCACGACGGCACTGGCGAAGACGGGCTTTATAGCCTTCTCGGTCGTCTTTTTGCTCCAGAAGCTTCAGCCGGTGTTTACCATCGGAACCGCCGCGATCGTTTTAAAGGAGCGGGTCAGTCCGAAGTTTATCACTTGGGCGCTTCTTGCGCTCGTAGCCGCTTATTTCGTTACGTTCCCGAACGGGGTCGTCAATCTGGATACCGGTTCTGGCACGGCCATCGCGGCTTTATTCGCGGTCGGCGCCGCGTTCGCCTGGGCTGTTTCGACCGCTTTTTCGCGCTTTACGCTCCTTGGCCATTCGCACACCTACGTCACCGGGATGCGCTTTTTCCTCACTGTTCCGCTCGCGCTTATCGTTCTACTGCTCCTGGGCCAGTCGGCGAGCCTTACCGCTCCGAGTTTTAATGAGTTCGGCCGGCTCATCATCATTTCGCTTTCGACCGGTATGGTGGCGCTCTGGATCTACTACCGCGGTCTCAAGACGACGCAGGCGAAGGTCTCAACCATCCTTGAGCTCGTCTTCCCGCTTACGGGTGTTTTCATTGATATCGTCTTTTTCCACACTGTGCTGGCGCCATCACAGTATTTCGCCGCCGCCGTGCTCTTATTCGCTGTGTATAATGTCTCAAAGCTTAATAAGTCGGTCCTGTAACGGGGGTATCGCGTGATGAGATACAAGGCTTTGGTCATTTCCGGAAAGGGACGCGGCAAACGTATTGGTTTTCCGACCATCAACATGGAGATCCCGGATGGTCTTGGCGCGACCCACGGAATCTATGCTGGCTGGTTGTATGTCGAGCAGAAGCGTTATCCGGCGGCTGTCCATTATGGTCCGGTGCCGACATTCCACGAGCTGGCTCCGACGCTCGAGGCGTATGTTTTAGACGCGACCTTGCCGCAGGTTCCTTGTGAAGTAGAACTGGAGCTGGTCACCCATATCCGTGATGTGAAGACCTTTCTAGGCAGTGAGGAGCTCGCGGTACAGATAGCGAGCGACGTGGAAGAGGTGCGGGAGATCTTGAAATCACATAAGCTCTAGAGTATGAGTGACCTCTTTTCGCTGTTCAAGCCGTTTCCGGAATTGGTTGCGCGCTTTTCAACCCGAGCTGAAGGGGATCTTTATCTGCGCGATGGTGATGCGCTCTCACTTGCCAGACGGGAGCAGTTTTTCGCCTCCTGCAGTATGCCGGGCAGCTCGGTCGTTGCTATAAAGGCAGCTCACGCGGCCGATGTCATCCGAGTGGGCGAGCGGGAGGCGGGCGCGACCATGAAGCATGTTGACGGCCTCATAACGGTAACGGAAGGCATCTTTCTTTCGGTTACCGCCGCCGATTGCCTGGCGGTCTATCTGTATGACCCTCAGGCGCGCGAGGTGGCGCTTCTCCATGCCGGTTGGCGGGGACTGGCCCGGGGGATTATCGCGAAGGCGCTGCGCCAGTTCGATGACCCAGGGCGTGTGCGTGCGGTTATCACTCCCTTTATCCAGGCGTGCCACTTTGAGGTCGGCGCAGAAGTGCGCGATGTCTTTGCCACGCATCCAGAGGCGCTCATTGAACGCGACGAGAAGAGTTTCATTGACCTCGGTGGGGTTGCGTTCCGGCAGCTTCTGGAAGCGGGTGTGAAATCCGAGTACACTGAAGTAAGCGAGGAGTGTACCGCGTGTTTGCCCGAGAAGTACTTCTCGTACCGCCGCGATGGTGAACCACTTGCGACCATGGTCGCGGTGTTGGGCATTCGCAATCATTAGTTGATTACTTATTTACCTTTTTACGCATTATTTTTTATGGCCAATATTGAAAAAACGCTTCTGATATTTGACTGGGATGACGTACTTTTTAATACGGCGGAATTTAAGAACGACTTTACCGACGGGCTTGAGGCGCTTGATGTCTCAGCGGCAGTCGTTTTTGAAACCTATCAGGCCGCAAAACAGCTTGAGGGGGGATACAGCTTTGACGGGCACGCTTCGCTGCTGATCGCTTCCTACCCGGAGCAGGCTGCCAAAATCAGGGCGGTGTTCGACCGCTCTCTGTCGCGCGTCCCCGGCTTCGTGTTCACTGATGCGAAGCAGCTCGTGATCGCGGCGGGACTCAAGGGGGCGGCGCTCGGCGTGCTCTCGGCCGGCAACGAGGCCTTCCAGGCTGAAAAGATTAGGCGAAGTGGCCTTGAGCTGCAATTCAACTTCACGCGCATTGTACCTGCGGAAGAGGCGGGGAGGCATAAGGCAAAAATCATCGCGGAGCTCCTTCCTCAATATGAAAAAGTGGTCTTTTTTGAAGACACGCTCGATAACCTGTCCGCCGCTGCCGCGATTCTCGGCGAGGACCCGCGTCTTTTCTATGTGTATATCAATCGTGACGGCAAGGTCCATCAACTACCCCCGGGCACGACCCAGGTGGCGACATTCGACAGCGCTCTAGTCTCGAAGCTCTGCTTTGAATAAATAAAAGATTCGCCAGTGGCTAAACCGAACAATCGGTCGCCCAAGGGCGGATTTTTTATTTATCTTATTGAGCGTCAGTCTTCGCCTTTTTCGCCTTTTTCTTGGCACTGAACATGCTGAGCAGGCTCGTCCAACTCACTCCCCTTTGTTTGATATTGGTGCGCATCTCGTCGATGTCGTCGGAGGTCGCGTTGAAAAGCTGTTTCGCCCGACTCGTTATTTCGCGGATGGTTTTAAAAATGGTGATGAGGTAGATCATCAACCAGAGGAAGAGAAGCCCGGCAACAACGACAAGAACCGTCGTGATGAAGAAGAAGACGTCGGACTTCATGATTGATTCCATATGATAAGTATACTCTATATTATCTGAAAAGAGATGTGAATACGGGGGCGAGCGTCAATCGACGCTCGCCCCCGTGAGTTGCTCATTCGCCTATGTCGAAGCGACTGGGGCAAGTTCTCGGTCGCCGCGCGCCCATCGCTCGACGAACGAATGATATCTCACCGCGTGGTGTTGACGCGAGTCATAATTTATTGCATGGTAAATATGGCACCAACAAGAGGAGTCTCAGTCATGAGTAGCAAAACGGTCGCTTGGTATGTCGAGCCGACGACGCCCTACACCGACCAGGTGATTCGGCATCGGGAGAATGCGCTCAATCTCGACTACTGCGAAGCAGGTATCGAGACTAACTTCGGGCGAGTTGCTCCCGTCTGGCAGTGTCCCTACCAGCTCATCGAAGAGCTTCGCAGGGGGATGACTCAGATGAATCCGCCCCTTCGGTGGCGGGTCTTCGAGAAGCTCGCGGATGGCCAGATCGTGGAGCGTCCTGATCTTGGCTCGGCTGGTGAGCGGAGTCGTCGCAAGGAGTCGCTTGTTCGCGGCGCGATGCGCCGCACCCGTGATCGGCCTTCGTCGAAGCGAATGCCCTTCTAGCCCGTTCGGGCTACGCGTTTTGGGCGGCCACCTGGTGGCCGCCCTTAACTTTTTAAATATGATAAGCTAGTCCTATGACTTTTTTTCACGCGCTCATCCTCGGTATCGTCGAAGGTATCACGGAGTTCTTGCCAGTCTCCTCAACTGGGCATCTTATTCTAACTAGTAAGTTGCTCGGACTCTCACCCACGGATTTTTTAAAAAGCTTTGAGGTAATTATCCAGCTCGGGGCGATTCTCGCCGTCTTCGTGCTCTATGGTAAGCGGCTCTTCACCAGCTGGGAGCTCTTCAAGCGTGTCGCGGTGGCTTTCATTCCAACGGCGGTATTGGGACTCGCACTCTATAAGATAGTGAAATCCTTTCTCGGCAGCGAGAGTGTCGTACTGTGGGCGCTCGCTCTTGGCGGACTCGCCCTGATTCTGTTTGAGCGGTTCCATCGTGAGCCAGCTGATGCCGGTGTTGATACGCTCATTTCTTATAAGCAGGCGATTATCATTGGCGTCGTCCAGTCGCTTGCTTTTATTCCGGGAGTTTCGCGTTCGGCTGCGACAATTGTCGGTGGTCTCGCTCTCGGACTCCGGCGTAAAGCAGCGGTAGAGTTCTCGTTCTTGCTCGCTATCCCGACGATGGTCGCTGCAACCGGCCTTGATCTTATAAAGGGCGGTGCTGGATTCAGCGGCTCCCAATTTAGTTTGCTCGCAACCGGCTTTATCGCCGCCTTTGTCGTGGCCATCTTTGCCATCAAGTGGCTGCTCAAGATAGTGCAAAGCCGCACATTCATTCCGTTCGGTATGTATCGGATTCTTATCGCCCTTATCTTCTTCTTCGTTATTCTATGACCCCCGATCACGTCGCATTCATTCCCGACGGCAATCGCCGCTGGGCAAAAAAACATTTACTAGAAAGCTGGCGCGGGCACGAGAAGGGTGTCGTCCGTTTTGAGGAGCTTATGCGTTTCGCGTTTGACGCGGGGAGTTCCTACGTTACCTTCTGGGGAGCTTCAGAGGATAATCTGCGCAAACGGGACTCGGAAGAGGTTGCCGTTCTAGTAAAGTTGCTCACTGAAGAGCTGCGGAGACTTTCTGCTTCGCCGGAAACAACAGAGAAGGAGATGAGGGTTCGGGTTATCGGCAAGGGAGTCGAGGTGGTTCAGAATGGCGAGTTGCGAAGAGCGGTGGAGGAGGTTGAGAAGAAGACGGCGCATTTTACTAAGAAGAAGCTCACGATCCTTTTTGGCTATGATGGTCGGAGCGATATGATCCATGCGGTGCACGAGTTGCGAGACACGACCTATGAGATCCGGCCGGAGAGCATTGCCAAGGCTCTGCTAACCAAAGAACTCCCGGATGTGGATCTCGTTATCCGAACGGGGGGAGAGTCCCACAACTCTGGCGGCTTCCTTATGTGGCAGACGGCGAACAGTCAGCTTTATTTTACCCAGACGCTCTGGCCGGATTTTGGTATTGATGAGCTTCAAAAAGCTTTTGCTGATTTTGGAGCACGGGAGCGACGCATGGGTAAGTAGTTTGACGCTCTGGATGACCTGCGTTAAGTTTATCGTGTAACGAAGAGTTTGCCGCTCTTCGAGAAAGGCATCGTATGTCCATGGAGCCTCGAGAGGTCGTTGGCGACGAAGAGGTATTTCGTCTGCTTCTCATCGGCCTTCTCGCTTTCTTTTTGAAGAACAGACCGGAACACGCCGAGTCGTTGCGTCAAAAGTTCGTATTATTAACTACTCTGATATACTTCTGGTATGCATATCGACACGATTGATGAGAAGATAGTCCACTTTCTCCGCCACATTTCCGTGCCCGTCGCGCGGTTTGCTCTTTTTGTCGTTTTTTTCTGGTTTGGCATCTTGAAGGTCTTTGAACTCAGTCCCGCAGGTCCACTGGTCATCGATCTACTCCAGCGCACCCTCCCTTTCATGGAGCCAACCCTCTTTTTGCGCCTCTTCGGTGGGTATGAGATGCTCATCGGCCTCGTTTTCCTTATCCCGGGATTGGAACGGGCAGCGATTGCCCTGCTTTTCCCGCACATGATCGCGACGTTCGGTCCGCTTATTTTCCTACCATCGGTCACGTGGAGCGGCTTCCTGGTCCCGACTCTCGAAGGCCAGTACATCATCAAGAATTTGGTCATCATTGCTTTGGCCTTTGGTATTGCGGCGAGCTTGCACCCTCTCCACAGGAAGCCCAAGGCGTAGTTTGACTCGGGGCGGCGACCTTCACCGGTCGCCGCCCCTTCAACTTTTTATATTGCCTTTCACGTAAGCAACACGGTATTCTAAAGGAGCACGTTAATAGACGACCCACCCCTACGTCCCTAAAGTAGGGGCCTTAGCCGTATGAAATTTAAACTTGAGTCCGACTATAAGCCAGCTGGAGACCAGCCCCAAGCCATCGCGGGGCTTCTTAAGGGTCTCGAAAAGGGGGATCGCTATCAGACATTGCTTGGCGTGACCGGATCGGGCAAAACGTTCACGATGGCGAACATCATTGAAAAGGTCCAGAAACCGACGCTCGTCATTGCGCCGAACAAGACGCTCGCCGCGCAGCTCTATCAGGAGTACAAAAGCTTCTTCCCGAACAATAAGGTCTGTTACTTCGTTTCGTATTATGACTACTACCAGCCGGAGGCGTATCTGCCGGTGACCGACACTTATATTGATAAGGAGTCGATGGTTAATGAAGAGATAGACCGTTTTCGTCACGTGGCGACCTCATCGTTGCTCACACGCCCTGACACGATTGTGGTCGCCTCGGTTTCGTGTATCTACAACCTCGGCGTGCCGGAGAACTATTTTGACTCAATCATCCATCTTGAAATTGATAAGCCAATAACGCGTGGGGATCTCATTAAGCACTTAATTAAAATTGGCTTCACCCGCAATCAAACCGCTCTTGAACGTGGTAACTTCCGTGTCCGTGGTGACGTGTTCGAAGTTATCGCCGCTGCCGAAGAGGTTGTTTATCGTATTGATATCACTGGCCAGAAGGTGACTTCGCTTGCGCTCGTGGATGCGGTAAGTCGAAATATAAAAGAAAATCTACTCGACCTCATCATCTTCCCGCCGAAGCACTTCGTAACAACGATCCCGGAGCGGGATCGGGCGCTCAAAGATATTAAGGCAGAGCTCAAAGAGCGTTTAGTGTATTTAAATAAGAAGGGTCTTCTACTTGAGGCGGAGCGTCTTGAGCGCCGCACGAAGTATGACATGGAGATGATAGCCACTCTGGGTTTTTGCCATGGCATCGAAAACTATAGCCGCCACCTCTCCGGCAAGCCGGTCGGTTCTCCGCCGGACTCTTTACTCGCATACTTCCCGAAGGATAAGAATGGCAAGCCGGATTTCCTCACCATTATCGACGAGAGCCACGTGAGCGTGCCGCAAATAGGCGGCATGTACGCCGGTGACCAGAGCCGCAAGAAGGTACTTGTTGAGTTTGGCTGGCGCCTGCCGTCCGCGCTCGATAATCGTCCGCTTAACTTCAAAGAATTCGAGGAGCGAATTGGTCAGACGATCTTCACCTCGGCGACGCCGGGGACGTTTGAAAATGAGAATGCTGATAACGTCGTTGAGCAGATTGTTCGCCCGACCGGTCTTATTGATCCGCCGATTGAGATTCGTCCGGTGTTTTCCTCTGTCATCCCTGCGTATGCCCGTCATTCTGAACGAAGTGAAGAATCTAATAGATCCTTCGGTAAACCTCAGGATGACAAACCGAAGACGGGGGGATGGAGCCAGGTTGATGACGTCATGGAAGAGGCGATTAAGCGTGCGAAAAAAAGCGAGCGTACGCTCATTTTAACGCTCACCAAGAAGATGGCGGAGGAGCTTGATCAGTTCTTGCGCGAAAAAGGTTTCAAATCAAACTTCATGCACGCCGACACGAAAACGTTTGACCGTACGCGTATTCTTGAGGCGTTTCGCCGTGGCCCTTCGGCAGGCTCAGGGCAAGGCCCGAACGCAAAAGCCGAAGCAGGGGAGGCGGTTGAGGGGTTCGATATCTTAATCGGCATTAACCTTCTCCGTGAAGGATTGGATTTGCCCGAGGTCTCGCTCGTAGCTATTTTAGACGCTGATCGCGAGGGCTTTTTGCGTGGCGAGACCGCGCTCATCCAGACGATGGGTCGCGCTGCGCGTAATGTGGATGGTCGTGTCATTTTATATGCCGATAAAGAAACTGACTCGATGAAGCGTGCCATCGCCGAATGTGAGCGCCGTCGCAAGGTTCAGCTCGAGTACAACAAGAAGCACGGTATCACGCCAAAGACGGTGAAGAAGGCGGTGCGGGAAATGTAATATTGCGGGTTCTTATTATGGTGGTATAATAAATAGCAATCATATGAAAAAATTATCCATCCTGATTGTCGCAGCCTTTTTATCTTTTGGTAGTGTAGCCTCAGCTCGGGCTGTTGATGTCGATCTCCTTATGACCGCGGATTTGAACGGGAATGAAGCTTGGGTAACTGCTTCTATCGCGGGGAGCAGCGCTAACACTTCAGTTTCCTATTGGAAGCTTGGTCTCGGCTGTCAGTCTGCGCTGCTCGTCTCAGGGAAGAATGGTGAAAATTTGTGCGGTACGGAAATGACGTTCTATCGCGCGAATATGTATGATCCAACTGACGACTATCTCGTATTAACTGCTGGCGTGGTTAATAGCGGCACCTCTGAGTCGAATTTGGTTTTGACCCTGGTCGCGTATGATGCGTATGGCAATAATATCGGCGGTGACAAGGAGGGTATCGTGCTTGAGGGCACTGCTGCTGTTCCTCAGAAGCCGACCGTCAGCGTCTCTATTTCCCCTCGTTCCATCCAAGTAGGTGAAAGTGCGAAGCTCAGGTGGAGCACGGAACACGCAAGTCGCTGCATTCTTCAATACGGACCGGACAATGGCAATATCTATGGTCCCTATGAGGAGAGCATCGGCCTAAGCGGTTCAAAAACAGTCTCACCTTCAAAAACCTACACCTACTACGTGTGGTGCACGAATGAGACTGGCAGCGGCAAGGATGGCGATGCGACCGGCAAGGCCGCCACCCTCAAGGTTACTACTGCACCCGCAGCCGCCCTCGCTCCATCGATTTATGTAAGTGCTTATCCCGCGACGATCAGCGCTGGGCAAAGTGGCACTCTTTATTGGAGCACCACTAATGCGCTGCGCTGCGTTCTGCACTACGGGAACAAAGAGGAGAAAGTCGCAACAGGAGGCACCACGATCGTAAATCCCTCGGTTACTACTACTTATAAAATTTGGTGCGCCAATGACAGCGGAGATGGAAAAGACGGTCCCTCGGCTTCCAAAACAGCTACGATCAGTGTTTCGGCGGGTGGCGGCTATACCGGGACGAACCCGGCATCCCCCTACAACCTTCCCGCTGATATTGATCGCCAGTCTGTCGCCTCATGCCTCTCGTTGAGAAATGACCTCCGTTATCGTTCCCGAGATGCCGAGACGGGTGGCGAGGTCTCGCTCTTGCAGGACTTCCTGCAATCAAAAAAATATCTTAATTCTGAACCGACCGGTTTCTTTGGTCTTATGACTTTTTCGGCAGTGCAGCAATTTCAGTCGGCAAATGGTATCTCAGGAACCGGATACGTCGGCCCTCTTACGCGCGCGAAGATCAAGGCGTTTACCTGTCTGTAGGTAAGACTCAGGGCAGTAGTATGTAAGAAGCCTTCATGCTTCGGTGGTTTTTTGATTTGACACAAAATGCTAGGTCGTTCGTTATAATATGCAGAAAGCCAACACGGGCTCGAAAGAGCCCGTAGAAGGAGGCCGCGATGCGTCGACCCCAGCTGAAGTGCGTCATTTGTCGGTGGTTGAGCGGGCAGAAGGCCGCGAAGCGGTCGCTCTCCCTGCGAACCAGCCATGAAGGTCGCCATGCGAACTTCGTGGTGGCTCACTCCCCGGGACGGCTGGCTCGGATCACGGAGCTGTCCATGCGAGGGGTTCCGGAGCCTCGGAATGCGGCCTAGCCCCGCATTTCTTGCAAGACCCCCGTCCAAGATTCGTCTTGGCTCCGGGGGTCTCTGCTTTTTCTGTTGCTTTTTCATGTTCCCAAGAGCATCATAGATATATACCCCCATGGGAAGCTAAATGGGGGCACAACTCTATGTCCAATAGCGACGAAATAAAAATAAGAGGCGCGCGGGTGCACAATCTGAAGAATATCGATCTGACGATTCCGAAGCACAAGCTCGTCGTCTTTACGGGGCTTTCCGGCAGCGGTAAGTCTTCTTTGGCATTTGATACGATTTTCGCCGAAGGCCAGCGCCGCTATATCGAGTCGCTCTCGCCCTATGCCCGCCAGTTCTTGGGCCAGATGGAAAAGCCGGACGTGGATGAGATAACGGGACTTTCACCGGCGATCGCCATCGACCAAAAGGCGCACTCCCGCAATCCGCGTTCAACCGTGGCAACGCTCACCGAGATCTACGACTACATGCGTATCTTGTTCGCGCGTATCGGCAAGCCGCACTGCCCGACTTGCGGACGGCTCATTAAGAAGATGTCGCCGGAAGAGATGGTGGATGCGATTATTGAGCGCGGTAAGAAAGACAAGGCGCAAGTAGCGCAGATTCTCGCCCCGGTCGTCCGCGGCCGCAAAGGGGAGTACTTTCAGTTGCTCCAGGACTTATTCAAAGAAGGATTCGGCGAGGCGCGCATTGACGGCACGTTCACATCACTCCATGACAAGTTGGATCTTAAGCGTTACGGCATGCACACGATTGAGGTGGTGATTGATAAGGTGATGCCAACGGATAAGACTCGTCTTTTTGAAGCGGTTGAGACGGCGCTGCACAAAGGTGAGGGGCTTTTAACTGTCGTCTTCAGTGACTCGAACGCGTCCAACTCCGCTAAAGCTTCGCTGGACAATGAGCTGATGTTATCAGCTCATTGGACTTGTCCGAACGACAGCTTTGCGTTTCCGGAGATAGAACCGCGCCTCTTCTCATTCAACAGCCCGTTCGGGGCATGTGAGACTTGTCATGGTATCGGTCACGATTTTTTTGATCCGAACATCCTGTGTAACGCGTGCGGAGGAGCTCGTCTCAAGCCGGAGGTGCTTTCAATCAAGGTGCACGCGCAGGATATTCATCAGCTCGTCTCGCTCACTATTGATAAGGCGTATGAGTTCTTTGGCGACCTGATGCGTCATCTCTCTGAGAACGAGAAGCTCATTGCGAAAAACGTATTAAAAGAGATCGAGGCGCGTCTCGAGTTTTTACTCGAGGTCGGTTTGGACTACCTCACCCTCGGCCGCGAATCCGGCACGCTCTCAGGAGGCGAGAGCCAGCGTATCCGTCTCGCTTCCCAAATTGGCAGCAAGCTCTCCGGCACGCTTTATGTTTTGGACGAGCCGACCATTGGTCTTCATGAGCGCGACAACGAGCGCCTGATTAAGATTCTCAAAGAGCTACGTGACCTTGGCAACACGCTGATTGTTGTCGAACACGATGAGCGGGTGATTAAAGATTCTGACTATCTTGTTGATATCGGTCCAGGCCCGGGAAGGCGTGGTGGTGAGGTGGTTGCTGAAGGCGTGACGAAGGAGCTGCTGGCAACGAAAGTTCGTCATCCTGAACGCAGTGAAGGATCTAAAAAAGATAGATCCTTCGGTAAATCTCAGGATGACAACCACAACAAAGATTCATTAACTTTGAAGTACTTGCGGGGCCAAGAGCAAATCGAAATTCCGGCCCAGCGGCGCAGTAAAGATAAGGGCGAGTTGCAGATTATTGGTGCGAACGCGAACAATATTAAGAACATCAACGTCGAGATTCCGCTCGGCAGGCTCGTGTGCGTGACGGGCGTTTCGGGGTCGGGCAAATCGACGCTTCTTGAAGACATCGTCTATAAAAACATCCAGAAGCGTCTTGGCGGATTCCAGACCCTTGAGAACGTCTCGAAGATAAATGGTATCGAGTATATTCGCCACATCATTGAGATTGATCAGTCGCCGATTGGCAAGACACCGCGCTCTAACCCGGCGACTTATACCGGTGTGTTCGGGCCTATTCGCGACCTCTACTCGATGCTGCCGGAGGCGCAGGAGCGGGCCTATGGCTCCGGCCGTTTCAGCTTTAACGTTCCGGGCGGGCGCTGCGAAGCGTGCCAGGGTGCGGGCGTAAAGGTGATTGAGATGCACTTCTTGCCGGACGTGGAGGTGAGGTGTGACGTTTGCCACGGTAAGCGCTTTAACCGCGAAACGCTCGAGGTGAAGTACAAGGGCAAGAGCATCGCTGACATTTTGGATATGACCGTTGAGGAGGCGAACGACTTGTTCGCTGACATCTATCACATCTCTGACAAGCTCAAGGTATTAAAAGAAGTCGGCTTGGACTACATCAAGCTTGGTCAGAGTGCGACGACGCTCTCGGGCGGTGAGGCGCAGCGTATTAAACTTTCAAAAGAGTTGGCTCGGCCGATGGCGCGCAACGACGTCTTCATTTTGGACGAGCCGACCACGGGTCTCCACTATCAAGACGTGAAGATGCTCCTCCATGTGCTTGAGCGCTTGGTTGAAAAGGGAAATACGGTCATTCTCATCGAGCACAATATGCACGTGATTAAGATGGCCGATTATATTATCGACATGGGACCAGAGGGCGGCAGCGGGGGAGGCAAGGTGATAGCGACCGGCACGCCCGAGCAGGTCGCGAAGAATAAACAATCTTACACCGGACGTTATCTTAAGGAGTATCTCGGGAAGCGCACCTAGGGCAAGCCTGCCGGGTAGTGTGGCACCAGCCTCTACTACTCCGGTACCTCAAGGAATATTTGAAATAGGCGTATACTGAAGGCAGTTCTTAGAACCGCCTAAGGCGGACTGCGCCGGCAGGTTCCGGTATCAGTGAGGGTTTATGCGCCGCAAAAAGAAGGATGTCGCGGCGCCCCCTGTGCCGCCGACAGAACTTATGAAAAAGAGTTGGTTCGAGCGGCTGCGGGAGTGGCAACGCTCACGAGAGTCGCGAGTCGCCGCCGAGTACGATACGGTTCAGCTCGTGGTGGTCGGCAAGAAGCCGACCGCGTGGAACGGGTACGAGGTGAGACTCTCCGGTCTCCATCCTGGCTCATGGGGCGAGGTTGAACTTGAATGCCGCCAGTTCTTTCAAGAGGGCGACGGTCAGTGGATTTCGACCAAGACACTGCTTGACCGAGCTCAGGAGGGCGAAGGCTTTCGAGGGGTGACGACTGCGCTCGCGCTCAAGGAGTATGGCAAGCATCTGCCGGTTGGCTGGCAAGGCAGACGTCTCTATTTCCTTGCGCACTACCTGTTCGATCTGGATGGGAAGCGCCACGTCTTCAAGCTCGAGTATCAGAAGACCGGCTGGGTGTGTGCACCTGTTTCGCTCGACGACGACAACATTTGGACGCGCAACGATTACTTCGTTTGTCAGCGCGTTTAGTCCGCCCGGCGCTCCCTTGGGACTGCCGGGCGGTTTGCTATTTAACTTCCGAACTCGTATTTTATAGACATGACGAACGTCGAGCAGCTTAAAAAAATATCGAAGAAGTTTCCCAACTCGCCCGGAGTCTACCCCAGCACCAGAGTTTACTTCGTAAACACGGTGCGGGGCAGGTTTTTGGCTTGATTACCCATATGACAACGATTGATAAACTTAAGAAAATATCTCGTGGTTTTCCGAACGTTCCGGGCGTTTACTTTTGGTTAGATAAAAATCGCAAGCCGCTCTATATTGGCCGAGCGGGGAGTCTTAAGAAGCGGACGGCGAGTTATTTCTTGACCCGGGATCCGCGTATCGGCGAGATGGTGGGGCTTGCGCGCAATCTTAAGTTTCAAAGGACCGGCACGCTGCTCGAAGCTATCATCCTCGAGGCGAACCTTATTCGAAAATATTGGCCGAAGTATAACGTCAAAGAAAAAGACAATCGCTCGTTCGTCTACATTGTTATCACTAATGAGGAGTTCCCGCGTCTCCTTACAATCCGCGGTCGCGAGCTTGAAAAGTACTCGGTGACGACGAAGTCGGCAAAGGCGACGTTCGGTCCATACCAAAGTTATCATCTCTTGCGCGCAACACTTGAGATTATTCGCAAGGTGTTCCCGTACACGACCTGTCGTCGACCGGACGGCCCTAAAACCGAACATACCGGTTCGGGTAAACCTTGTTTCCACTATCAAATCGGGTTGTGTCCGGGTGTGTGTATTGGCGTGGCAGATAAGAAGGAGTACCAGGAGATGATCAAGAATCTCATCCTTTTTTTGAGCGGTGAAAAGAAGCGTCTGCTTGCGAGGCTCAAAAAGCAAAACCCGGATGCGATCAGTTCGCTCCAACACGTCTCCGACGTCTCACTGCTTGCCGGTGCTGACACGCTCATGAAGCAGGGTGGCAGCTTTGCGGTAGGTAGAATCGAGGGCTATGACATCTCGCACCTTGCTGGTAAAGAGCCAGTCGGCTCGATGGTGGTGTTTGAAAATGGAGAGAAGGATACGTCGCAATATCGGTTGTTCAAGATAAAAGGCGAAGCCCGTGATGATCTCGGCATGCTTCGTGAAGTACTCGAGCGTCGCATGGCGCATAAAGAATGGCCGATGCCCGACGTCTTTTTTATTGATGGTGGATTGTTACAGGCAAAGATGGCGCGGGACACGATCGCGCGCTATCAAATTTTTGTGCCTGTGGTGGGGCTTAATAAGGGCGGTAGGCACGCTGGCTCGGCATTTAGTGAAGACAAGCTGGTGGCACTTAATGCCAAGAAGGTTGGCAAGGACTTGCTGCTCAGCTCTAAAAAATTATTTCAAGAAGTGAGGAATGAGGCACACCGGTTCGCCATCAGCTTCCAGCGGAAACAAGGGCGGAAATCTTTTATTAATCGGGGATAGAAGGAATGGGTGAGTCCGATAGAAATAGTTCGCACCGGCGAGGAGCAATCCTCGCTGGTGCTTTGCCATGGGGAGTCCTTTCTACTGGGGTTCCGTTGCTTTCTTTACGATAGTAAAGAAAGCAAAATAAAAACACCCCGCCGCGGCGGGGTGTTTTTATTTCTTCTAGTTTCCGTTCGTCTTAAAGCTCATCACCTCACTGCGTACCGTGCCCTGGCTGTTTCTGGCCGCGAGCCGGTAGTTGTACTTCGTGCTCGGGGAGAGCCCGGTGAGCGCGGCGCTCACGTCGCTCGCTCCGGCACCAGCGCTGATTGTCTTCTCAGGGGTCGCCGTTCCGAGAACGTTACCGACAAGCGAATCCGTGCTGTATTCGAACCAATAGGTCGTGTCAGCTCCGTTCGGGGTTACGCTGCCATGAAGCGTGGCGCTGCGTGCCGTCACCGCGGTCGCCGCCTCTATCGCTACAGTCGGCTCACTCATAGCGGCTGGTCCGGCGGTGGTGAAGCTCAAGATTGAGCCGTTGACCGTGCCGAAGTCATTCTGGGCGTTGATGCGGAAGAAGTACTTTGTGTTTGGGGTAAGATTGCTGACGCTTGCTGAGACGTCCTGGGCAGACGCGCCGCTACCGGCTGACTTAAGGCTGGTGGCGGTACCGAGGTCGTTGGTCGTTCCGTATTCGAACCAGTAAGAGGTTGCGTCACTGCGTGGATTCACGCTTCCGCGGAGTGTGGCGCTCTCGCGATCGACATTGGTCGCGGCAACGGTCGAAGCGGTCGGAGCGTTAGCTGCCGGAGGAGGATTGGTAGCGTGGGTCGTAAAGTTTTCCGTGTTTCCGTTCGTAGTGCCGACCGCGTTCTTGGCAACAAGACGGAAGTAATATTTCGTACTCGGCGTAAGTCCGGTGATATAACCGGTCGCCGGAATGACGTTATGGGAAGAGCCAACAATCTGGGCGGAGGTTTTGGAGCCGAGATTGGTCGTCTTTCCGTATTCATACCAATACGAGGTTTGGCTTCCCTTAGGATTGACATCACCAGTCACGACAGCGGTTGAGTTGGAAACAGTCGCACCATTATCAGTGGAAACCACCGGGGCTGCCCGCTGCTGGGTTGGAGTCGGAGGGGTGGTTGCCGGCGGAGTGGTTGCCGGCGGGGTGACTACTGTCACGTCCAGGTTGTTCGTTTCAGTACGCGTTGATATAAAGTAGCCGATGCCGAGGAGGATAACGAGAACAATTAGGATCGTGATAATACCGTTTCGAGTCATACTATTTTTTGATAATTTCAGGGAAAAATCCCCGATTAATGATTATGAGTAAACAAGACCTAATATAACAATGACGCTCCGGTGACCTTCGTATTACAATAGGCGAATCGATATGAATATGCTAGTATCCCTTTCAAATGCCTTACCTCGGTAAAAAACCATTCAAAAAGCCAGGTTCGCGGCCCCCTTATGCTGGTGCGCCAAAAACCTACGGAAAGCCGAAAGCCTATACCCCCGCAGGGGGTCGGCCAAAGCCCTATGTCGCCTCTGGCGATCGGGCGCGGCCTTACACTGCTGAAGGCAGCCGGGCTTCTTCCTATAGCGCTCCTCGCGCTCGGACAGCGTCGAGCACGGGTGGCTATGGGCCGAAAAAGGATTTCAAGCCTTGGACAAAGTCGAACACAACGGCTGGCGTGAAGCCTTGGAGCAAGCCCTACACCGCCGATAGCAATCGGGCGAGGCCGGCAGCGAATGTTCATAAAGACGTGAAGCCGTCGTGGGTACGTAAACCGGCCGGCGAGCGTGATTTGAACACGAAGTGGCCAAAACCGAGTTTTAAAGATGATGCGAATAAGCCGAGCTGGCAAAAGCCCTATATCGCCTCTGGCGATCGGGCAACGCCGTCCGCTGCGAAACCGGCAACCGCGAAAATAGAGACCGGTTGGGGAGGCGTGGCCCAGTGGTATCACGACACGGTTGAGGAGAAGGGAAGTTATCAGAAGGATCTCATCCTGCCAAACTTGCTCCGCCTGATGGATGTGCAGCCGAAGGAGGCTATCCTCGATCTCGCCTGCGGCGAAGGATTTTTCAGCCGTCGCTTTAACCGTCTCGGCGCAAAGGTGACCGCATCGGATATTTCAAAAGAGCTCATTGAAATCGGCCGCCGCGATAAAGATGCGGTTGGTGTTGAGTTCCAGGTTGCCCCGGCGGATGCGATTCCGTTTGTTATTGACGCGAGTATGGATAAAGCGGTAATTGTGCTCGCGCTCCAGAATATTGAGAACGTTCCGGGTGTGTTCAAAGAGTGCGCGCGCGTCCTCAAGCCGGCTGGCAAATTGTATTTTGTTATCAATCACCCCGCGTTCCGCATCCCGAAGCAGAGTAGCTGGGGATGGGCCCCCGCAAAGTCTGACGACCGCGGGGCAGGTGAGGAGGGAACGGTTCAATATCGTCGCGTCGATCGCTACATCTCTGAGCTGCGCGAGAAGATTGCGATGCACCCTTCGGCCCTTCGGCAGGCTCAGGGTGAACAAGCTCAGGGGGAGACGACTGTCTCGTTCCACCGCCCGATGCAGTATTTTGTAAAAGCCTTGAAGAAGAACGGCTTTGCCGTCACAGGCATGGAGGAGTGGAGCAGCGACCGCAAGAGCCAGCCGGGGCCGCGCGCGGAAGCGGAGAACCGCGCCCGCATCGAGATTCCGATGTTCATGTTCATCGAGGCCCGTAAGCTGTAATAAATAAAAAACACCCCCGACCTTGGTCGGGGGTGTTTTTTATTTATTAGCCTTTGTCTACTTCTGCTCCTAGCACGCCTCCTTGCACGGTGAACTTTACCATTATCGCCTTGCCCAAGGCGTCCACGAGGGTTGGGTCATTCGCTTCGCTGAAGACCCTATTCCCATCATCGCTGCGGAGCATCGCCCAATAGGTCTGCCCGTTAACGAGACTTGCGGTTATGGCGACGTCCGCGTGCGTACCGGTGGTGAGTAGTCCGCTGGCGGCGATATCATTGCCTGGCGCGCCGTTTGCGTCGCTATGGATAGCGATGAAGCCCGGCTGACTGAGGGTGGCGGAGTCAACGGTGACTGAGAGCGCGTTAGCGGTCTGGTCGGAGACTGCTAGGCTATTGGTATCCCTACCTTCGTTCAAGATCATTTGTTCCTGGCCCTCCTCGCTGGCTTGGTGCGATTTCATGAACAAATAGATGCCGCCGATAATGGCGATTACGATGATAACCCAGATCCATGTGTGGTTTTTTGGTTCCATAGTGCTACAAAAGTAAGACGCAGGGGAGATTAAAGCAATACAGGCTCATTCGCGTTCCGGCGGGAGCGCTTTGTCGGCGTTCGGGTTACCGCCGTAGCGGCGGAGCGACTTACTATTTTTTACCGGTTTAATTAGAGGTGTCAGTTCTTTTTTTGCGGAGATAAGTCTATGCCTTCGCGCCCAAGCAAATCCGGTCTTCCACTCATTCCCATGGAGGTCAAAATCACTATAGGCGTCCGAGAACAGTTCGCCGTCGGTCCGGTACGGGTTTTCAGCGCGCGCCTTAACGATAGAGGCGATAGCGGCCGAGAAAACCTTCTCGCCAAGCTTTCCGGCGATGACCAGGGGGCAATCGGCCGGCTCGAACTCCTGTTCCGAAGCCGACTCTTTCTCCGAGTCATGCCCTGGTTGCCGGATTGGCCCACTATCAGGGCCGAACATATCAAGAAATCCTTCTGGCGGCATCATTAAGGGAACTATATCACTTCTGGTACAATTGTGAACAATGAGTACTAAGCCATCTTTGGGAGCTCACGTCTCAGCCGCCGGCGGGTTATATAAAGGAGTGGAGAACGGACTCGCTATTGGCGCGGAGTGTATTCAGATATTCGGCGCGAGCCCGCGGCAGTGGGCAGCTCCGTTGCCGCGACCCGAAGACGTGGAACGGTTCAAAAAGGCGTTTGCCGCTAGCGCGCTCAAATCGACGTATCTCCATGCGCCGTACCTCAACAACCTGGCAAGCACCGATGTGGAAATGGTCGCCAAAACGGTGAAGAATATGGGCGCTCATCTGACCATCGCGGAGATGATCGGTGCGATTGGCGTTATCTTTCACGTTGGCAGCGGCAAAGAGGTGGCGGGTGCTTCAAAAGAAAAATCCATCATGCAGGCGGCGGAGGTGATGAAGCAGATCCTGAAGAACGTTCCGGGCAGAGCGAAGCTCATCATCGAGAACTCGGCCGGCGGGGGAGCGAAGATAGGAGCGACGCCGAAAGAAGTTGGTCAGCTAATGGGTCTTGTGAAATCGGACCGAGTGGCAACCTGCTATGACACGGCTCACGGCTTTGAGGCGGGACTTATTGATAGTTACACCCCGGCCAACATCACGAAGCTCTTTAATGAGTATAATAAAGAGGTCGGGCTTGAGCATCTTCTCGCCTTCCACGCCAACGACAGCAAAACCATTTTCAACTCGCACCACGATCGCCATGAGAACATTGGGAGGGGATATGTAGGCAAGGAGGCGTTCACAAATCTCGCGAAGGAAAAGCGCATTGCTCACACCCACTGGTTCCTTGAGGTGCCGGGCTATGACGGCCTTGGGCCCGATAAGGCCAACATGGATGCCCTAAAGGCGTTGGTCAATAATTCCTAATGCGCATTTTCATTCTCATCATCGCCCTACTTTTCGTGTACCTGCTCGCCGCTGGTAGTCGGTCGTTGTTTTTCCTTTCGAAAGCTAAAAAACTAATCGCCCAGACCAAGGCCGTCGACTATGAGATTCGTCGGGATACTCCAGCGGCTGCGCCGCTGCTTAAGGTGGTCGTCGCCGGCGATAGCACGGCCGTTGGCGTGGGAGCGGGAGCGTATCAAAATACCTATCACTATCAATTTCTGAACACGCTGACGGCGTATCGGCTTATCACGGTAACCACTGTCGCCGTTTCGGGAGCGCGCGCGGCAGATGTCGCGCAGCAACTGGCTGCAGCGCCAGAGGCCGACCTCATCATCATGTCGATAGGCGGCAACGACGTGACCCATTTTACCGCCGATTCGGATTTTGAAAACGACCTGGGTCTGGCGCTCCAGGCTGCTCAGGCAAAGGCTGCGCGGGTCATCCTGGTCACCCCGGGGGACTTTATGCGCCTGCCCGCCGCTTCTCTGCCACTGCGCTGGCTCTGGAGTCGCAAAGGGGAGACGTTTTCTGATATTAGCAGCCGGGTTGCCACCAGCATCGGAGTGATCCACGCTGACGTGCTTGAGCGGGAGCGCGGCCAGACATTTTCGCGGCAGCAGCTGCGAGCCTATTACGCCGCCGATCAGTTCCACCCGAGCGCTGTGGGCTACGGCCAGTGGGCTGTTATACTAAAAGAGGCGAGCGACGAGAGTAGTGTGCCGCCTGTAACACCATGAAAAAGAACTATCTTATTGCCGGAGTGATTATTGTTGCCGCGCTCATTGCTGTTGTTGTTATTATGAATAAAAAGCAGGGCGGCGATAGCGTCGCGTGCACGATGGAGGCGAAGCTCTGTCCGGACGGAAGCGCGGTTGGTCGCTCCGGCCCCCGCTGCGAGTTTGCGCCATGCCCCGGAGAAGACGGTGTCGCCAATATTCAGGTGGAGTCGCCAAAGGCGAACGATGAGGTCGGCCTACCTCTGACGATAACGGGGCAAGCGCGCGTTATCGAAAACGGTTTCTCGTACCGGCTTCTTAACGCTAATGGCCGCAAACTCCTCGAAGGATACGGCGAGGCGCAGGCGAGAGAGGTCGGCCAGTTCGGCGCTTTTTCGCTGACGATCAACTATCCCGATCCGGAGACGTCCACTGGCTCACTCGAAGTGTTTCAGTATGCAGCCAAGGATGGCGAAGAGATCGACAAGATAATCGTCCCAGTCACATTTGCACCGGTAGACGCGATGAACGTGGAGGTTTTTTTCATTAACAAGAGCAAGGACCCTCAAGGCCAGTACTGTGAAGTAACGTATCCGGTGACGCGGCGTATCGCGAAGACTGTGGGTGTGGCGACTGAAGCAATCGGTGAATTGCTTCGGGGAGTGACCGGACTTGAGTATGACTCGGGGTACTTAACGATGCTCGCTCCGTCTGTCGAGCTCCAGTCACTCACGATTGAGAACGGGGTCGCGAAGGCGGACTTCAACGAGGCGCTGGCGACATCGGGCGGCTCGTGTCTCGTTCTGGCTGTCCGCTCCCAGATCGAAAGCACCTTGGAGCAATTTCCGACTGTAAAGAGCGTGGTTATCTCGATAAACGGCCGGTCAGACGATATTTTGCAGCCCTAATCCGTCGGTCGACGGACGGGCAGGCCCTAAAACATTGAAGAGTGATGCTCGGGCAAGCCCCAAAGTCCTCGGGTAAGCAGCTTGTATTTGTTTTAGCCCCTGGGCGAACACCTTGTATTTGTTTTAGCCCCTGGGCGAACACCTTGTATTTGTTTTAGCCCCTGGGCGAACACCTGTTAGGTGTTTTAGCCCCTGGGCGAACACCTGTTAGGTGTTATAGCCTTGCGCGCCAGGGAGGGGAGGATATAATGGAGGTATTACAAACTTGTAAGATAAATCTATGAATATAAAGAACTCACTTGTTGCAGGATTGTTGGTCCTGTCCGTCGTTTCTCCGGCTATAGCTCTTGCTGAGGAATCGAGCACGGGGGTTGCTGCTGACGGGAGTGCTGAAGTTTCGACCGACGCGTCCGGATCCGGAACCGCGGAAGCGAACATGGAAGCTCGTAAGGCAGAGATGGAAAAGCGCATAGCCGACCGCAAAGCAGAGATGGAGGTGAACATGGAAGCTCGTAAGGCAGAGATGGAAAAGCGCATAGCCGACCGCAAAGCAGAGATGGAGGTGAACATGGAAGCTCGTAAGGCAGAGATGGAAAAGCGCATGGCCGACCGCAAAGCAGAGATGGAGGTGCGCAAGGGCGAAATGGAAACTCGTATGGCTGCCCGCAAGGCTGAGATAGAAAAGCGCCACGAGGAGCTCAAGACCCGTCTCGCTGCTTTTAAAGATAAGGTTAAGGGGGGTATCGTTGATGGTCTTCAGGGTAAGCTGAACGATGTCAACACTCGGGTAACGGCCCGCTTTGACGAGATCCTGACCAAGCTCAACGATATCCTGACCCGCGCCGCGGCCGCAGATGTCGATGGTGACGGTTCGGCTGAGTATGACGCGGCGGTGGAGGCGATCGCCGATGCTCAGGTGGCGGTAGACGCTCAGGCAGCCAAGGCCTACGCTATTGATCTTTCTAGCGAGGCGACAGTCAAAGCCGATGTTGGCGCGGTGCGCAGCGGACTGCAGGCTGATCTCAATGCGGTGAAAAAGGAGGTGGAGGCGGCGAAAGAGTCGGTTCGCGCCTACTATGATCTCGCACTCCAGAAGAAATAATAAATACTGAAAAACTTATATGAAGAAATTCATTATCTTGTTCATCATCGTCCTCGTAGCGGTTCTCGTGTGGTGGAGCCTGTCTTCGAACAACGCGGTAGCCCCGACGGCCAACACGGACCAAAATGGCAACGAGGTAGCGAGCACCGACGAGTTCCAGAGCCTGGACGCAAGCTTCGACACGGAGTTCGAGGATGTGGACAACGACTCGAGCAAGCTCTAGAAGATAGCGGCTAGAATCTAGTAATGAGAAGCTAGTATTCAAAAACACAAAGGGCCCTGAGGGGTTCTTTGTGTTTTTAACAGGTGAACGCTAGTATAGGAAACATGAATCCCGGGTTTTGGGCAAAATTGAAAAAAGACCGTAGCGACTTAGGCGAACCACTCGTGGTGTTAGCCCCAATGGCCAACGTCACCGATGCGGCTTTTCGCCGGATAATTTCTCACTACGGTAAACCGGATGTGATGTGGACCGAATTCGTTTCCGTGGAGGGCTTGCTTTCGCGCGGACGTGAAGCGCTCCTGCTCGATTTTTGGTACGGCGAAGCCGAGCGTCCTATTGTGGCGCAAATCTTCGGCGGCAGGCCAGAGCAGTTCCGCGAGGTGGCGAAGCTGTGCAAGGAGCTTAAGTTCGACGGCATTGATATTAATATGGGCTGTCCGGACGCGGGAGTGGAAAAAAGCGGCGGGGGAGCTGCGCTTATAAAAGACCCGAAGCGGGCGCAAGAGATAATCCGGGCGGCCCAGGAGGGCGCGGGAGGTCTGCCGGTCTCAGTAAAAACGCGTATCGGATACAACAAGGACGAGATCGATACCTGGATACCGGCACTGCTCGAAATGGGCCTTGCTGCGCTGACGGTCCACTTGCGCACCCGCAAAGAGATGAGCTTCGTTCCAGCTCGTTGGGAGGAGATGCCGCGGATAAAGGCGTTACGCGATAAGCTCGCGCCCGAGACGCTCCTTCTTGGCAACGGCGACATCCTGACGGTCGCAGATGCGCGGGCAAGAGCGAAGCAGTATGGGATAGATGGCGTGATGATCGGGCGTGGCATCTTTGGGAATCCGTTTTTGTTCGCTAAACAAAAACGTCCCGCGAAACCCGGTGAAGTGGGACAGGTATACATTCCAACCACGGAAGAAAAACTGCGAGTCTGCCTTGAACACACAAAGCTTTTCGTAGAAATGTACGGCCCTTCTCGTGTCACTTCCGTCCCCGCTGTCATTCCCGAGGCCACATCGGGAATCCAGTATTTGGATCCCCGGGTTAAACCCGAGGATGACAATCAAAAATGGCTTAAGCACTTCGACATCATGAAAAAGCACTATAAAGCGTACATCAATGGCTTCGACGGTGCGAAGGAGCTGCGCGTGAAATTGATGGAGGTGAAAACGGTGGAAGAGGTGGAGGCAATTCTCAAAGCGTTTTAAAAAAGTAAGAGCCCACCAACAACAGGACTCTATTGTCGGGTGGGCTCGATGGCCGCGAAGGAGGGTTACCTCCTCGGTTTCTTCCGCTTGCGTCGGACGCGAGGCGTCCGGTGCTTCCGTGCAAGGCGATTATAGGCCGCCTCGCTCATCACCTCGCGCAGGCCGAAGGCTCGCGCAGGATATATCGACTTGGGCATGAAATCTCCTCCAGTTCTCGGGATCGCACTTTCAGGGGCTGATGACGATTTTGACGTCACCAATCTGAGCAACTTCGATGTCCCCGATGCCTCTATGCTCAGTGGCGCGGATTATCATTCCGCGCGTCCCGGGTACGTCGCTGAGATATAGGATGTACGCCGGGCGCATCACGAGCAGTGACCGCCGGACTTCGTTTTTGCCCGTGAGTAGCCACGTGACAATGGCCTGGGCCGCTTTGTTCCGAGTCTCTTCTTCAACGAGGAGCGTCAGGCGACCGGCGAGGTCGCATAGCGCCTCCTCGCGGGTCAACGTGACCGTGGTCGACATGGCCACCTCCTTCCGGCCAGTTTGCTCCCCAGGTGCCTGTTCTGTCAATGCAGGATACCCGCTCGGATTTCTGTGGTACTCTTAGAGAGGTTTCATAAGCATCCCCCGTGATCTTTAACAACACGCGGAGGGATTTTTTTATGCCCGATCTCGAGTTTCAGATGCCTACGTGTCGTAGACTCAAGCGATCGCAACTGCGCTATTGGACGGTGAAACTCTGGCAGTTTCGTTGGTATCGGTGGCTGCGCGGAGTCGAGGCGCGTTTGCAGGCGCGGTTCGCGCAGGTGCCGGCGCCGAAGCCGACGAACGTCGAGATTCCCATGATGGGGTTTCGTATCTGCTTGTGGGAAAAAGAGCTTGGCGGGTATCTCGATACGAACATCGTGATTCCCGGCACGAACATCACGCTGCTCATGCACTTTCACTGCAATCGCATCGTCGGCATCAAGATCTGGGAGTAGCTCTCCGTGAGCTTTACGGGTGCGCGAGATTTCTCGCGCACCCGTTCTTATTTTAAAAAATGCGCCCCTGCCAACACCGTGAAGGCGTGGCAGGGGCGTTGGTCGTATCGTCTTCACGATGCGACAGGGTACTGGAGCTTCTCGGCGCCTCGGTAGACGAAGAGTTTGTGGCTTTCGTCCTTCCCTTTCCACGAGAGGAACGTCCACTGGTTGCGCGCGTCTTCTGGGTCGGGGGCGGAAACGGTCACCTTGGCTCCTTCGTCGATGAGGCGTTGCGCCTCCGCGTAGTCGACCGTGGCGATTCGCCCGGGGACCGAGCGGGAGAGGATTTCTTCCAGAGCATTCTGCATCGTTCACTCCTTCCGTGGGGTGTGGGGGATGGGATCGGGGAATCGGTCAGGCTCGGTGGTGTAGCACCGAAAGACGAGCCCGTCTTTGTTGGCGATATCAATCGCCCACAATGTGCTTTGGGAGTATACCTGGGTTTTCTGTACGACCCGGCCACTTCCTCGGCAGAACGCCAGCGCGACTGGCAGACTCAGCTCTTCCGGGTGGGCCATAAGTATCTCCAGGCTCCTATCACGACCAGGACTGTCATGATAGCTATCTCCTCGGGGTTGATGACAGGTTGAAGGGGAACAGACTCGCCCTTAACCTATCAAATACCTTTCTTTTCGGCAACAACTGCGCCAAGATAGGAGAATGGAATTTAGCGCCGAGCTCAAAAAACTGAACAAGGCTCAACGGTCAGCGGTTGAGACTATTGAGGGGCCGGTGATGGTGGTCGCGGGTCCGGGCACTGGCAAGACGCAGGTATTAACGTTGCGTATCGCCAATATCTTAAAACAGACCGACACCCCGCCGGAGAGCGTCCTCGCACTCACCTTTACCGAGTCCGCGGTTGCCGCGATGCGCAAGCGCCTTGTGGATATAGTAGGTGCTGAGGCGTACAAAGTTTCGATTAAAACAATTCACGGCTTCTGCAATGAGGTCATTCAAAACTATCCGGAGGAGTTTAAGGAGATCGCGGGCGCGACGAACATCACCGACGTTGATCAGATTCGTTTGGTGCGCGAACTACTTGATGAAGGAGACTACGAATTGCTGCGTTCGTTCGGCGATCCGTATCGGAACATTCGCGACATTCTCGGCGCAATTGGCGACCTTAAACAGGAGGGCGTCTTGCCTGATGCTTTTGCGGCACTCGTGAGGGCGGAGCAAAAAGAATTTGATCTTATTGAAGATCTCCACCATGAAAAGGGAGCGCACAAGGGACAGATGAAGGGAAAGTATCAGCAGCAGGAGAAGCAAATCACCAAGCACGCCGAGCTCGCAAAGTTGTACGCGGAGTATCAAAAGGAGCTTCGTAAGCGTAAAGCGTATGACTATGACGATATGGTCGTTGAGGTCGCCCTCGCGCTTGAGAAAAATCAAGGACTTCGGTTTACGCTCCAGGAGCAGTATCTCTATTTATTAGTAGACGAGCATCAGGACACAAATCGGAGCCAGAATAAGGTGATTGAACTCCTGGCGAGCTTTCACGAGAATCCAAACCTCTTTGTGGTTGGCGACGAGAAGCAGGCGATTTATCGCTTCCAGGGAGCGTCGGTGGAGAATTTCACCTATTTCCAAAAGAAGTTTAAAGGAGCGAAGGTGATCGCACTCAAAGACAACTATCGTTCGCATCAAACGATTCTCGACGCCGCGCTTGATGTCGCTCTCGGTAGTGGCCCGCTCCAGGCGAACGTGAAGTATGCGCAGAAGCCCATCTCACTCGCAATGTTTTCGAATCCGGACGTTGAGAACTATTTTATCGCAACCGATATCAAGCGCCGTCTGAAGGCCGGGGTAGAGCCGGAGGAGATCGCCGTGCTCTATCGCGACAATCGTGATGCGGCGCCGATAGCCAGAATGCTCGAAAAGCTCGGGGTGCCGTTCATGGTGCAGTCGGACGAAGACGCGCTCGAAGATATGGATATTAAGAAGCTTATGCTGCTGCTTGAGGCGGTGCGGGACTTTGGTAAGGACTGGGCGCTCATCCCCGTGCTCTATATAGACTTCCTGGATATCGCTCCGCTCGATATCGTTCTTTTGCTTGATGCCGCCCGCGAGGGTCGGAGCAAGCTTTTTCCGCTCATTCGTGACCCAAAGATTTTGGAGCGTATCATTCCACAATCTACGGGCAAGGTATTTAAGCTTTATCAAAACCTCTCGCTCTGGAAGGCGATGAGCAAGAATAACAATCCGGTCGAGGTGTTTGAGGCGATCGTGCGCGATAGCGGTCTGTTCGCGGCGATGCTCGCGAGCGAGAGCTCCATCGAGAAGTTGGCAAAGCTCCACACGCTCTTTGATGAGCTCAAGAGCCTCGTGCAATCCAATCACGCAGCGACTCTTGAAACGTTCCTTGAGCACTTGGCGATAATGAAAGAGCACCGCATCCGCATGAAGCTCAAGGCGAGTAGCGGACAAGTGTCCGCCGTTCGCCTCATGACCGCGCACCGCGCCAAGGGGCTCGAGTTTGAATACGTGTATATTACCGGCGTCGCGCACACGCATTGGGGCAGCCGCCGTAGCCACGACTTTATTAAGTTGCCACCCTCCGTATATTCTGTCGTCCCGGCGTCATCCTCCGGCGCGACCGGAGGACCTATCCCTTCCGATGATGACGCCGACGAACGCAACATTTTCTACGTCGCGCTAACTCGGGCGAAGAAGGAGATCGTGCTCACGTACAGCCAAAAGAATGCCGACGGGAAGGATCAGAATGTGAGCGAGTTTGCGAATACTATTCGCCCTGAGCTTGTGAAGCAGATGGATACGACAAAGATTGAAAAAGAGTTCGCACAGAATCGCACAATCGAATTTGTCCCTGCGCGTCATTCTGAGCAGAGCGAAGAATCTACCTCCTCTCTGTCATCCTCCGGCGCGACCGGAGGATCCACCCGCCCTATCCGAGGCGACTATAAAGCCTTTCTCCAGAAGCGCTTCCTTGAAAAGGGGCTTTCGGTCTCGGCGCTTAACAACTATCTCGAGTGTCCACAAAAGTTTTTGCTCGCGAACCTCATCGGCATTCCGGAGGCCCCGACGAAGTTCCTTCAGTTCGGCAACGCTGTTCACTTTGCGCTGAAAGTGCTGACCGATCGAACGAACAAGCAGCAGGCGACAACAAAGGCGCAGCTCATTAGCTTCTTTAAGTCATCGCTCAATCGTGAGCCGATTAGTGAAAGGGACTTTGAGGATATGATGAAAAAAGGCGATAAGGCGCTCGGCGGATATTATGATAGAAATTATAAGGCGTGGCTCGCTCGCGCGAAAAAATTAGGGCCCGGAAGTTCGCTGGCGGAGTTCGGGGTGTACGGCATAAAAATTGGCGACATTGAAATCAAAGGAAAGATCGACCGCGTGGATATTGATACCAATGGCGAGGCGACAGTTATCGACTACAAGACGGGCAAGGTGAAGACGCGCAACGAAATAGCGGGTTTAACTAAAGACGCTGATGGTAATTATTATCGCCAGCTGACGTTTTATAAGCTCCTCCTCTCTCGCGATACACGTTACAAGTTACACGTTACAAGTGGAATCATCGACTTTATTGAGCCTGATGCAAAAGGCAAAATAGGCAGGGAAGTTTTCGTTCCCTCCGACAGAGAGGTAAAAGAACTGGAAGGGGAGATTGAGCGGGTAGCAAAGGAGATTCTTCTTGTCCTGAGCCCTGCCGAAGGAGAAATGAAATTTATTGGATGCAAAGAAAAAGAGTGTCGGTACTGCGGGCTATTTTAAAAAAGAGAGCCCCCCGCGCGACGCATGTCGCGCGGGGGGCGGTTCGAGGATTCAGCCCTATGGCTCGCCTCGGGTGATGGTGTCGAGGAGAAGCTCCGCGATTTTCGGTGGAATCACGAGCTGGAGGCCGCACTGCTCGGTGAGCTTGTCGATCAGACTGACCATGGACAAGGCCAGCATATAAAAGTCTCTCTTCGACTGACCGAGCGTGACATCCTTTTTGTTCAGAATGTGGTTGAGTCCCTTCCGCTCCTTCTGGAGCCGGACCACTTCTGCTTCGAGCTTCTTGAGTTTGTCGGTCAACTTCCTCACCTGATCTTCCGAGGTGACTTCAGGCTCGGAACTTTCGACATCCGTGGACGGAGTATTCTCGTCCATCTCGTCGAAGAGTCCGAGATGGTAGAGCCCGCGACGCAGGGCTCGGGTAACTCGCTGACGCGTGACATCTGGCCAGCGCTCGTTCGCGAGCGTCTGCAGGCGTGCTAGTCCTGTGTCGTCTTCGAGAAGGTCGACGCCGAGCTTGTCACTAGCTATCTGATCGACGAGGAAGTCCGGTAGCTCCGAGTAGTTTACGCGAGCCGCCATCTCCGGCGTCGCATCGACTGCGGGCTCCTGCTCCTCCTCGAGCTCTGCGATCGCGTCGGTGAGTAGGGTGCCGATCTGGCCGTTTGGGATAGGACCGAGACAGATCACCTGCTCCTTGATTCGGTCCGTGACCTTGTGGTCGATGAAGCGGGTCAGCAGGGCTAATCCAACTGACCGCGGCACTGGCCTCGGACGCCTGGTGTCCGGATCGGTGCTATGCCAGAAGACGAACCGCTCATCTTCGCGAAGTTCGTTCGAGAAGTTGGTGTCCACTCCTCCGAGGACGAGAATCTTGAGCCCTCTTTTGAGAGCCTCCACGGATCGCTCCGTGGCTAACAGAACTAAGGTGTTCAAAATGACACCTCCTTCCTGGGGGCATTTAATCAAAATTCGGTCAAGCGGTCAATAGCGGTGCGTCCGAATAATCATATTCGGTGCTTAGCTGCACACAATCGGTCTATCACTTCTTCTATCTCTAATTCGCGCGAATGTGCGAACAGTATATAATAGATGTATGGCTACTAATCTGAAGGAGTTCGAAAAAATAATGAAGGCGCTCGCGAACCGAAGGCGACTCGCTATTTTAAAATATCTCAAAGCGGATGGGCGCGCGACAGTGAGTGATGTCGCTCATAAAATTGAACTTTCATTTAAATCGACCTCGAAACATCTTCGGATTCTTGCAGCTGCGGGCATTATCGAGCGTGAGCAGATCAGTCTTCAAATGTGGTACGAACTTTCTGAAAGTCTTCCCGAAGGTGTAAGGCCCATCCTTGCTTTGCTCTAATTCCCGCCAGAGGCGGGCAGGCGCGCTCGATCGCCTCTAGCGATAATGTGCGAACAGTTACAAAGGTATGATGCGAAAAGTGAGCACTATGAAGATGGGTAAAGGAATGGTGTTGGTGGGGGTGCTTAAGAGTCGGCGGGATTTGGAGCTTTTGTTCTGGGAAAAGTGGTACCGGATTCCAGCGGAGTTTATGCCGAAGCGGAAATTCACGTATGTGGCGTTCTATCAGCCGGCGGTGTTTGGTCGTCAGGGCAAGCGCATTATGTATTACGCGCGTGTGGTGAAGACCGAAGCGCGTAAGCGTATTGAACTGTTGCCCCGTGAGCGGGCGCATCCCCGGGCAAGCGCGGACTACGTTCGGATCACAGTTGATAGATTGACGCAGCTGTCTCGCCCAATCATTAATACCTCGCCGCGGCGTATTTCATTTGGCTTTACGACTTTGCGTCTTCTTAAGAAAGCGAAAAATATTTTAGAGTTGTATCAGGTCGCGCCGACGGAAGATATTATGAAATGTGCGCTTCGCGATGCGCAGATTTCGGCTCAGGCGCAATACTCTATTACGATTGGCGCGCAAGGGAAAAAGAAACGGTATCGTCTCGACTTTGCGATTATGTGTCGGCGGGGTGGTGTCGCTATCGAGTGTGATAATAAGAGGGCGCATTCCGGAGGGCGTCAGCGCGAGAGGGACACGGAAAAGGATACGCGCTTGCGACGGCGGGGCTGGGCGGTCGTTCGTCTCAATGAGGCGGAGATTATGCTCGCGCTACCTCAGTGTATTGAGCGGATAAGGCGGGCCGTGAAGGGTCTCGGCGGGCTGGTTCGCTAGTGTTCTTGCGGTTGTGCCTTTAGGTGTATACTGAAAGAGAAGTTTGGTTGTTTTATTTTCTTCATGACGGCTCCATCATTTTCGAGAAATCGATGGTTCCTGGCGACATTAGTAGTCGGCCTTTTTGTCTGTTCGGTTCCGGGTGTGGGCGCTAGCGCGCCTATTTTATTTGAAACAACTAATACTACCTTCGGTCGAGCATTCGGCTACGCCTATCCTTTTGATGGGCAAATACACGATGTTGCCGAGCGTTATAAGCCGACTGTTTCACAACAAGTGTGCAGGGTTAGCAGCTTGATCTCCCTGTTCAGTGTCAGTAACACGAGCGTTCCCGTGCCGAGCGTTACCCTGAAAGTTCTCAGAGGTGGCACTGCTCCTAATCAAGGAGTATTACTGCAATCGGTCACTTTAGATAGGTCGCGCATCGGCGACTCGCTTCGCTACACTGACTTTGATTTGAATTCCTGCATCACGCTTGATGCTGGGGTGAATTATTGGTTTACGTTTTCACTCTCGCAATACAACGTGGCTTCCTATGTTGCGATGTACAGTAATTTTGATCAGGGGCCGAGCAGTTCGCTATGGAGCCAAACAGCCTTTCAATCCAATTATGGTGTGTGGAGTGAGGTTACTAATCAAGAGTTGTCACTGAAACTTGAGGGGGCGCTTGCTCCAACGGCTACCAGCCTTGCCCAGTTCGCCGGCGACGTGACGACAGCCGTAGCTGAGAGCGCTTCGCTCGAGCAGGGCGAAGTGGTGCTAAGCGCGAAGATAACGAGCCCGATTGGTAAAAAGGTAAAGCTCGAGGTCGCGGTCGGTCAGTCATTGGGCACCACTGCAACCGCCGTCAGCGCTCTCGTTGATTCAGGCACCGTCGTGACTGTGTCGCTTACCAACCTCGCCGACGGCGACTACTTTTGGCAGGCGCGAACGCTTGATGTTGATGGTAATGCGTCAGCGTGGATACCGTTTGGCGCGCCAGCAATCACGGATTTTAAAATTCGCCGCATCCCAGTCATTATCATCCCGGGCATTTTAGGGAGCGAGCTCTCCAATGGGAGTGACTTAATCTGGCCTGACTTGGGTCAAATGTTCGGCGATATTGGTGATGAGTTTATGTCGGCGGCTCTGGGGTTGGATAGCAGTGGAGATTCAATAAATCAGGTCACAGTAGGGAGTGCTGTGGAGACAATGCTGGACGGTGTTCGCTTTGCTGAGGTGAACATTTTTCAAGATTTGCATCAACAGCTCGAGAATGATCAATATGTTGATAATGCCAACCTCTCTTTCTTCCCATACGACTGGCGTCTCGATCTCGATGAAACAAAAGACTTATTGAAACAAAAGATTGACGCGGTTAAGGCGCAAACTGGCGCTAGTAAGGTGAATCTTGTCGCTCACAGTATGGGCGGGCTATTAGTTAAGGATTATTTGAGTCAATACGGCAAGAGTAGTGTTGATAAGCTTATTTTCGTAGGCACGTCCCATCTCGGTGCCCCAAAGGCGGCGAAGGCGCTCACGGTGGGTGATCGTTTTAACGTCCCGGTACTCGCAGAGTCGGCAATGAAGGGGTTGGCGCTTAATGCACCCGCTGTTTACGAGCTTCTGCCGAATCAGAAATATTTTGACCAGTTTACCGATTACCTCAAGGTGTTTAAGAATGTTGGGGGATTCAACGTGATTGAGTCGCTTGATTACGCAAATTCAAAAGATTTTATCCTCAGCAAGGGGGCCAATGCCGATATATTTGATAAGGCGGAAGCGTTTTTCGGCAAGAATTTACAAGATCTTAATTTTAGCGGTATCGATACGTATAACATCGCTGGCTGTAAAACGGGCACGCAGGCGGTGTATCAGTATGGCGCAGGTAACAGCGAGATAGTGAAGATGGGATACACGTCAGGTGACGAGACGGTGCCGCTCGCTAGCGCTGATTATATCAACATCTCAGATGACCATAAGTATTACTACAAAAACGGTCAACATGCCGAGCTCCCAAGTGACGAGTCGGTGCGTAACCTAATCAGTAATATTCTAAAAGGTAAAACAGTCACGTTGCCGGGCGACCTCGCGCAGGGGGACGACTCGCTTTGTGACTTTAAGGGTAAGGAGCTGTTGTGGCGCAGCCCGGTTGAGATTCATGTCTATGACCAGTTTGGCAATCACACGGGGCCAATAGAAAATAATGCGATTGAGTACGGGGTGCCAGGCGTGGATTATGAGATTATCGGCCACCGCAAGTTTGTATTTTTACCAACCGATAATGGCCAGGTGTATACCGTAGTTACGAAGGGGGAGGAGGTGGGCACGTTCGACATGTTGGTCAGTGATAACGATAATGGTGTGATCACGAAAACCACCGTGTTTAACGATGTTGCCATAACCTCAGACAGTGTGGCTAATCTAGAGGTCTCTAACCAGAGCCAAGACGACACAATGAGCTTTGATAAAGAGGGTGATGGTCAGTTTGAGGAGTTAGCCGCTGATACCGTTCTGCCCGCGGGGCAGGGAGCTGATACGACACCCCCGGAAACTAATGGCGTTGTAGACGGCACAAAAGGAAGTGGTGATTCTTATACGGGTGATGTATCGGTAACCCTCAACGCAGCCGACGATTTGTCGGGCGTCCTTGAAACGAAATACTCGCTCGACAACGGTGCAACGTTTACCACTTATACTTCGCCTATTACGTTTACCGCCGACGGCGCTTACTCAATTCAGTATTACTCTGTTGATAAAGCGGGTAATAGCGAGGTGGTCAAAACAGTCTCGTTCACTATCGAGCGCCCGGTAGAAGTACCTGCCGACGTGCCCGTCGAGCCAGTAGGCCCGAATAGTGGCGTGCCCGTCGGCGATCCTGGGACGATTAGTGACGAGCCCGTTGGATCAGAAGATCCGATTAGGGAAGATGCGGAACCCTCGGCGGATGAGGATGCGCCGCCAGCGGACAATGAGATTGTCCAGCCACCCGTAGATACTCCGCCAGCAGAAGAGGAAGAAGTCACTCCTCCGGAAGAAGATGTGCAACCCGAAGATGAGGTAGCCGGGTCTCCTACGGATTCGCCCATAGAGCCGGGAGACCCGATTGAGGAAGATGTCGTGTCACCTGAAGTAGAGCAGCCACCAGTTGTTGAGCCTGGGCCAGAGAACGATCAAAGCGTCGAAGAGCCTGCGGATATTGCAGCGTCCTCATCGGGCGGTGGTTCTGGCCATCGTCGCTCGAGTAGCGGCTCAACCGGCGGACAGGTATTGGGCGCTACTGTAACGGAGGAAGAGCTCAATATCTCGCTCATGGAGCAGTTTATCGCTCTATTGCAACAGGTCTTAGTGCTTCTGAAAGGTAGGGGAGCGTAGTATAATTACAAGCATTAAGGCTTTAAATCATCAACACCCATGTCGCTTAAAAAGATATTTATCTGGTTTTCGGTAATGCCAATCCTACTTGCCGAGTTGAATAGAGATATTACTTCAATCACTTTTTTCCCGTGGGCACATGATCATGTAAACCAAATTGGCTGGGTGGCTCTCGCTATCGCCGGCCTCAATTGTCTATATATTTTGTATCGCAACTATAAAGCAGAAAAGAGCTTCGGCTGGTACACTTTTGCAAGTTTTATGGCGATAGTCTTTTTTGGTTATCTTTACTTCGCCTATCAACTCTCCCACGCCGGGTTTTAATTAAAATTAATCCCAATTTAGTAGCTGTACTCGTTGTATAGTGTACTAGTACATGATACAACGGGCGGTGGTTCTGGCCATCGTCGCTCGAGTAGCGGCTCAACCGGCGGACAGGTATTGGGCGCTACTGTAACGGAGGAAGAGCTCAATATCTCGCTCATGGAGCAGTTTATCGCTCTATTGCAACAGGTCTTAGTGCTTCTGAAAGGTAGGGGAGCGTAGTATAATTACAAGCATTAAGGCTTTAAATCATCAACACCCATGTCGCTTAAAAAGATATTTATCTGGTTTTCGGTAATGCCAGCGGCTATAGCAATTCTCAACAAAGAGATAACGTCAATTAACTTTTTGCCTTGGGCCAACGAACACGTGAATCAAATAGGATTGACTATGCTTGCGATCGCAGGACTAAACTGTCTTTATATTCTTTATCGTAACTATCAAACTGGTCAGAATAGTCGTAGCTGGTATGTTTTTGCGAGTATCATGGCGATGCTTTTTCTTGGGTATTTCTATCTTGGTTTATCCCTTTCCCACGCCGGGTTCTAATCTCAGAAAATTTTTGAGCTGAATGATTTATAGAAAAAAATGGGGCAATCCATAAAATCACAAAAATGGACTCCATGGCTCTACTCTTTAGGGTTAACTGTAGGTACTTATCTTTGGGTAAGTTTTGGGTCACTCGGGAATGGATTTGGCGCAGGACGCCAGGAGACAATTTTTTATATGACAGATTTTGCCGACGGGGGATTTTTTGATAAAAAGCAGATTGTTATATTCGAGATGATCATGGCTCTCCCCGTCGCTCTGGTAGCTGCTGTTGTGATGGTACTCTTAGCTCATTTTTTTCTCCAAGATTGAGGCAACTTACCGGTACATTACAGCGGAAAGCCGCATTCGCGGTTACCGGATATTTATGGCTGAGTGGGGTATTTTTGACTATTACGGTGAATCTTGCGCTCACGTGGGCATATGAGTTTTACATATATCCACCGTTCATCGTCTTTTTCATTCCCGGTGTATTTTACTTTATAAGAGAACGCCTAGATAGGCGATTACGTGATGTTGTATGATTGGCAAAATTTTAATCATCGGTCCACTCACTCGTATTGTAATAGTGTACTAGTACATGAATACATGGGCGGGAAAGTAATACTTCTCTGCCCCGTTCGTTTTATTTGGTACGGCTACCATTACGGCAGCGCAAGAGAAGAAGGTCATCAAGCAATGCGCAGTTTGTGGTGCGGATATTAAAGTCATACTACTGCCGGAAGGGAAGTATCTCGGCGGGAGTTACTTTTTCAAGGTGTCGTTCCATAGCAAAGCAGAAATGGCGAAATCATTGAGTGCCGGCACCCGTCCATGGAGGATTGGCAAAACGACAGCGCGCGTTTCTAATCGCGACCCGAAACCGTATAAGTACGTTGAGTATTGGGAGTGCGATCGTTGCTACGCTGAATAGGTGATAGGTATCTTGTCATCCCTCCGGTAAAGAGGTAAATAAGCTAGATTTTTCTTATCCTGCTTGCACTGAGTATCCTCGAAGTGAACTTGCCGAAGGAAGCCGCACGGCACATGCTGGGGTGACTAGGCTATGAAAAAACAAGATTGGCAAAATGTATTATATGTTCTTGATACTATCTGGGTAAATTTCCTGATGTTGATAGGAATTTTAGTTATAGCTGGATTGGTCTATATTGCCTTGTACGCAGGCTACTTGTTTTTTAGTCTTGTAGTATTTATTCCATTAAAATTTATATTGAATTTAATATGAGCGATGAAACAAAGGGAGCTGTTGCTGATGTGCAAAAAGGAGCGTTTATATGGACCATGAATGCAAAAGGTACGCGGGTTGTAGGAACGGTCATCCAGACGAGCAAAACGCCGGTGCCACCAGATCACGTGATGGTGAAGTTGGTATTAAATGACGGTCGCACACTCCTCGTCTCCCCCGGCCATCCGACGATAGACAATCGTATTGTTGGCGATCTTCGCGCCGGCGAGCTATATGATGGCGCCCGGATTCTCTCAGCTGACCGAGTTTCTTATGCCGCCGGATACACCTATGACATCTTGCCATCCGGAGAAACCGGAGAGTATTGGGCAGACGGTGTCCTGCTGGGCAGCACCTTATTCCGTTGAAATAAAAAGAAGCCCGCCGAAGGAACGATGGAGTTTCTTCGGCCCGCCGGAGTCTCGGGCAAAGGCGGCAAGGGGTGCAAAAAAGGACTGCCGATACTGCAGTTTAGCTTAGTTTAGGAATATTCTGCATAGTCTAGCTACTATTTGCATAGTTTAGACCTACTATTGCATAGTTTATAAATAGCTGATAAGCTAATGGGGTTAATATGGCTGAAGAAAGATTACTTACAATCAGGGAGGCGAGCGAGATTTTGGGCGTCTCTATCGACACTTTACGCCGCTGGGATGAGAGCGGTAAGTTAAGCGCGATCCGGAAAGAGGGCGGAGTGCACCGGTTTTATCGAGAAAAGGATTTAGAAATATTTTCGAGCGATCTTATTAAGCTTGCGAACGAGTGGGCGATCACTAATGGTGTTGAATTACCCTCAACTTTTTATTGTAGTAATAGCGCCGTTTTTCAGGCGAAGCTTACAAAGCTGGAAATGCTACTCTTAAAACAGCCAGGCTTGGAGAAATTGTTCTCGGTTATTGTCGCTGTCGCTGGCGAGATAGGTAATAATTCGTTTGATCACAATTTGGGAAGATGGCCTGATACTCCTGGTGTTTTTTTTGGATATGATATCAATAAACGCCACATAGTACTTGCCGATCGTGGTCTCGGAGTTTTAGCGACGCTTCGGAGTGTACGACCAGCCCTTGCTAATCATCTTGAAGCAGTCGATGTCGCTTTCACTGAGGTGATTTCCGGTCGAGATCCGGAAAAACGAGGAAACGGTCTTAAATATGTCAAAGGAATCGCGATGACTCAGCCGATAAGCTTGTATTTTACAAGCGGAGATGCGGAGGTTCGGATTAAAGATCCCGATAAAGAGCTTCGTATTACGAGAGGGCAGGAAATATTACGTGGTTGTTTGGCGAAAATAGAATTTTAAAAACTATCAATATATGAGAATCGAATTAAAAAAGTTTGGAACCACGTTGATTTCTCGACCGACCGGCAATGAGGCAATCAAGGTTTTTCTGCCGACGCTTAAAAACATGAGATCGGACGAGGAGCTTGTTGTTGATTTTTCCGGGGTCCTAACGTTCTCTCCTTCATGGGGCGATGAGTTCTTGAGTCCGTTATTAGATCAATTCGGAGATAGACTTATTTTACTCGCGAGCGATAATCTGTCAGTGCAAACAACGCTCAATCTTTTACAAGAGATTAAAAAGCGCAATTTTGTAATGCGCTAAATATGGCAAAAAGTATTAACTAGTGATCGTCTTTATCCTCAACCTTCCCTGGACTATCATCGGCCTGCTTACCGCACTGGCTTCTTTTCCTCAATCAATTTCACTCTCCTCCAGGCCGGGAGCGATCGTGATGCACGTTCAGAGTTTTTGGTGGTATTCGTGGTTGCCGGGGTGCAAGAAGGTGAGGGCGGCAGCTATCGGGCATATCGTGCTTCTTGGCCCACGTGCTGACGAAAAAGATTTAGCTCACGAACTGATTCACGTTGAGCAGCTTAACCGGCTTCCGCTCATCTTCCCAATCCTTTCCTATTGGGAGTCGTTTAAGGTAGGGTATCGCCAGAATAAGTATGAGGTTGAGGCCTACGATCGGAGCGGGAGTCGGTATGAGGGAAGTTAGATTTTCTCGCCCAGAGCAGAGTCGAAGGGTCTTGTCCTGTTTACACTGAGTATTCTCGAAGTGAGCTCGCCGAAGGAAGCCACAAAGCGTTTACCCTGTTTATCCTGCCTCGCCTCGCCGTAGCTTGAGCGGAGGAGGGGAGTGCTTGAAGGAAGCTCGTCGAAGGGGCATAATTGGGGTAATTTATGGCGAAGCTTAAAGACCTGCCGAAAGTTGATAGGCCGCGAGAAAAGCTCAGGAAATATGGGCCGGAGAAACTTGATAGCGCCGAGCTTCTGGCGATTCTCCTTGGTTCTGGGATAAAGGGCCTCAATGTCCTTGAGCTTTCGAAAAAGATTCTTAAAGTGATAGAAAAAGTCGGAATTGAGAAAATCGGCTTTGGAGATTTACTTGAAGTAAAGGGTCTTGGCCCCGCGAAGGCGAGCGAGATTATCGCGTGTTTTGAATTAGGGAGAAGGGTTTTAAAAGATAAGAAGACCTTCATTGTGCTTTCGCCGAAGGATGTCTGGGAGAGAATGGTTGATATTCGAGCTAGCAAGAAGGAGCATTTTGTTGTTTTTTACCTTGACAGCAGAAGCCAGGAGATAGAACGGGAGATTATTTCCGTCGGCACTCTTGATGAGAGTCTTGCGCATCCTCGAGAGATTTTTGAGCGGGCTGTGAAAAAGAACGCAGCGTCTATTATTCTCGCGCACAATCATCCATCTGGTGTAATTGAGCCATCTCGGGCTGATGTTGAGATAACAAAGAGTCTTGTGCATGCTGGTAAGATATTGGATATCCGCGTTACTGACCATATTGTCGTGACTATTGATGCCTATGTGAGTATCCTGAGTGAGAACTGAGATGGATACTTTTGATTTTAAAACAAAAGAAGATGTTGTCGCCCGTGCGCAAATTATTCTCAAAAAATCGCTGCGAGAGGTTATTCCTCCAGGTGATATTGCGGATATAGAAGCGAAGGTATCGGAGTATCGCAATAAGAGAAAGGGACTACTGGGCGAACTAATTGAGTGGTATGTCTTTGGGAAAAAGCCAGACGGGAAAAGTGAGGCTGATTTTAGTATTGCCGGCGTTGAGCTTAAGACTACTCCGCTGAGGAGACATGCTGAAAAGCAGTTCGCCGCTAAGGAGCGGCTGGTTTTTTCGATGATTGATTACGATAAGGTAATAAATGAGACCTGGGCGGGGAGTTCTTTCTTAAAGAAGAATAAACTCGTCCTTTTAATGTTTTATTTATGGATACAGAATCAAAGTATTATCGATTATGAATTCGAGTTCATCCATTTACTCAATCTACTCGAAGACATTTCTAGCGAAGATATTTTTCAAATTCAAAAGGATTGGGAATATATAATCGCAAAGATTAAGCGAGGCGAAGCGCATCTCTTATCGGAGGGTGACACCTATTACTTGGGTGCATGCACGAAGGCGGCGAATAGTCGTGTTGTGCGTGATCAACCCATGAATCGTGTACCCGCGAAGCCACGTGCCTTTTCGTTCAAGCAGCAGTATCTCAACTATCTTATTCAAAAAAGACTACTCGGGAAGGAGGTAGATACTGAGTCTATCTTTAAGAAGCATCGCAGAATTGAGACAGTCGAGCAGGCGATGAATGAAATCTTCGCTCCATTTATTGGCAAGACCGACACTCAGATTATTTCCTTGCTCAAAGTTCAAGTAAATAAAAAAGCAAAGAATTATAAGCGCTTATTAACAAACAAGATTGTTGGCATTGATAGCGGGAAGATTGAGGAGTTAGAAAAGGCCAATATAACTCTCAAAACTATTACGCTGGAGCATACAGGTACATTGAGAGAGTCGATGTCATTCCCAGCGTTTGATTATAAGGATCTCGTGAATCAGGTCTGGTATGACGACAAGGAGGAGGTGATGTCCGAATTTCATGCTCAGTTAGAGACGAAGAAATTCCTTTTCGTTATCTTCCAGAAAATGAAAGGTAGCGACGAGATCGTTCTAAAGAAGGTGATGTTTTGGAATTTTCCCATGAAGGATTTGCCCGAGGCTGAGAGGGTTTGGCAAAAGACGGTTGATTGTATTAATGGGGCCCAGTATGCGAGCTTACCGAAAATGGCAGGAAGCTCAGTGGCACACGTGAGGCCACACGGTGCGAATCGAAATGACGCTATGGAGACTCCCCAAGGGACGCAGGAATTGAAGAGATGTTTCTGGTTGAATGCTAAATATATTCAGCTCGCGATAGAGGGTTGATCGATTTATAGTTATCTGTTAAGATGTGCGTATCGTATGAAGAAGATCAGAGTAATTGAATTATTCGCTGGCGTAGGAGGATTCCGTCTTGGCTTCGAAGCGGCAAGTAGCGAGGGGAGTCGCTATGAGGTTGTGTGGAGCAATCAATGGGAGCCGGGTTCTAAAACGCAGCATGCTTCGGAGGTCTACAAGGCTCGTTTCGGCCCAATCGGACACTCTTCTGAGGATATTGAGAAGGTAATCAAGAATTCATTTGAGATTATCCCTGAGCACGATCTTCTGGTAGGCGGCTTTCCGTGTCAGGATTATTCGGTGGCACGAGTTCTGAGCCAATCTAAGGGCTTAAAGGGAAAGAAAGGTGTTCTGTGGTGGTCAATCCACGCTATCCTGGCTGGTCAGGGCAAAAAGGCCCCGGGGTTTTTAATGCTTGAGAATGTTGATCGTCTTTTGAAATCTCCAGCGAAGCAGAGGGGTCGCGATTTTTCTATCATGCTCGCTTCTCTATCCGACTTAGGATATGCAGTGGAATGGCGTGTTATTAATGCAGCCGATTATGGCTTCCCTCAACGCCGCCGCCGAGTTTACATATTGGGTTATAAGAAGGGGACTGATTCGTATAAGAAAGTTAAAGGAGTAAATAACCCCAAGGAATGGATAACTAAGGAGGGTGTTATTGCAAAAGCGTTCCCGGTCCTTGATGGTGCATCGAGTTCAGAGTTTGAGATAAAGGGTAGTCTTGATCTTTTATCTAAGAATTTTTCGAAGAATAAGCCAGGGAGTAGCCCTTTTGAGAATTCTGGAATAATGATCAATAGAAAGGTGGTCACCATAAAGACTCAGGCGGCTTATGATGGACCGCGAAAAGTATTGAAGGATATTGTAATAGCTGAAAAGCTCGTCCCAGAGGAGTTCTTTATTAAAGATAAGGATTTGGCTACGTGGAAGTATTTGAAAGGTGGCAAGAAGGAGAAGCGGAAGAGTAAAAGCGGTTTTGAATATACATATTCGGAAGGCCCTATAGCTTTTCCCGACCCATTGGAGCGCCCCGCGCGAACTATTGTCACTGGAGAGGGTGGTACCGCTCCATCGCGTTTTAAGCACGTAATTAAAACGGCATCAGGTCGTTATCGCAGATTAATTCCTCTCGAGCTTGAGCGTATAGACATGTTCCCAGATAATCACACACAGGGGATACCTGATGTGAAGCGAGCTTTCATGATGGGCAACGCGCTTGTGGTAGGTGTCATCGAAAAACTTGGAAAATCTTTGGCCGACTTTCTTAAGGCTGACTAAATTCATGCCCAACACCTGCTCCTCTGACAGAGAAGTGCATGTTAATATGTAATTAATTACGTAACTTGTTACATACATGGCTAAACGGAAAATTATCGACACGGGAATACGGAAGCTGACGAAGTTGGGTGCAAAGAGCATTGCCGTTACTTTGCCCATTGAATACATCCGC